>Ga0308160_10002958_pt1 | contig 19729 bp, 24 predicted proteins | sample PhyFR1_FD_201036 | JGI IMG/M metagenome (GOLD analysis project Ga0308160, IMG submission 201036) | Phyllosphere microbial communities from UC Gill Tract Community Farm, Albany, California, United States - DLSLF.R1 | ecosystem: Host-associated > Plants > Phyllosphere > Unclassified | place: USA...
GGCGGCCGCCTAGGGTTACTCCCTGTCGCCCGGCGCGAGAGGAAAAGAGGGGCCAGCGGGCAAGCCAGCAGCTGGTCGGCTCGTCCCGGCCTCGTCTCCGAACCCTCACACCGGTCGGCCCATTCCTCCCTCCTGCCAGACGCCATGGCCCATCTGCGTGCGCTCGCGCGCGATCAGCGCTCGCTCTGCTCAGCAGCGACGGTGACGGCGGCGATGGTCGGCGCAACGTCGCGGCCGGACCTGTCCCCCTTCTCTTCGTCGCAGTCGGCGCGCCAACTCTCGACAACGCCGCCCGCTTGTGCGGCCAGGCCGACCTCTCGCGCCCGCCAGCTGCTCGCGCCCCTCCGAAAAGGTCAATCCGCGGTGTGGTCTCATCCATGTGTCTCTAAAGGGTGCCGGAGAAAATCGGGCGCTAACTGACGCCTGACCCCTCCGCGTCTCGTGCCTGACCAGGTCGCCGACCCCGCCAGGCGGCCTCGGCGGACTCGCGGTTTGCCGTCGCCGGCTCGGAGGACGGAGCGTCGCCAGAAGCATCGACGAGCCAGGTCGTCTCCGCCAAGCGCAACGCGCCGCTCGAGTCACTCGAGTCGCTCATTGCAACCGAGGGCCGGGTGCAGACTCGCTACAAGCACAACCTGAAAGAGGTGACGCAGTCCACGCGCGTGTGGGAGGCCTACCTGAAGATCGAGGACCACAGCTCGATCACGACCGAGACGTGGCGGGCGATTGTCCAGGCCGTCGTCCCGCATGCGGAGGCCGCGGCCAATCACCGGCCCAAGGCCTGGCGAAATCGCAAGCTGACCGAGTACTTCATGCAAGGCTACGACGACCGGCTCGAGCGCGTCCTCCGCGACAAGGTCTCGGTCGGCCTCAACCCGACCGAGGACGACCTGCTGTTTATGCTCGAGCAATTCGCCGTCACGGGCTCGGTCAAGCGGTCCGAGGAGGTCTTTCAGCGGCTGACCGACCGCGGATGCGTCCCCTCGGTCCAAGCGTTCGGTAACCGGCTCAAGGCAATTCAGACCTGGCTCTGGCGCTACGACAGCCATGAGGCTCGGGTTCTGATCGCCAAGGGCGACCTGATGCCTCGAGCTCAGGCGGTCGCCCACGTGCCCGACCTCGTCAGCAGCATCATGGTCCAGGTTCAGGCGAGCGCGTTCGCAGCCGGGCTGCCGGACGAGCTCGTCGACCAGGCTGGCCTTATCTATGCCCGCCTGGGCTCGTGGGACCGCTTCAACTCACTCGCCCGCTGGGGCTATGGCGTCGATCTCGACGTGCCCGACGCGATCCCTCAGGAGTGGCTCGACCGCATCCAGGACGACAACGAGACCGCCCTATCGCGCGGAATGAGCCCGGACGGGCTAGAGGCCCTCCTCATCCTCTGCCTCAACGCCGGTCAGCCGTGGCGGGCGCTGTCGTCGTTCGAGATCTTTGCGTACGACACGATCACGCCGGCGCACCTCCACCCGGCCCTCTCGCGTCGGGGGGCGCCAACGGCAGAGTCTGCCGAGAACGAGGAGGAGGCCGAGCGGGCCTACCTCCGCTATGCCCCGCCGTTGCCGCCGTCGTCGGCTCTCGCGCTCATGAACCTGCACGCGACGCCGATCGCCGCGCCGGAGGAGTACGCGCCCGAGGCCGAGGAGGCCGGCGGTCGTGCGACGACGGTCGAGGTTGAGTCGGAGGCGCCGTCGAAGGGCGTCATCTACGAGGTCCTCGAGTCTAGGCGCCGCTTCCGGCCAGCGGCCATCGCTCCCAACCACCGGGTGTTCTCGATCCTGCTCGACGGGCTCCGCGATATGGCCGTCCAGTCGAGGAACGGCAAGTCGCACGTCGCCCTCTATCGGCATATCCTCACGCGCGCGCTCGCCGACGGCTACCAGGAGCGTCAGCGGGTGTCGAGCGCCCTGCTCAAGCTCCTCAGCCACTCGGCCGAGGCGGCCGACGTCCGGCGGGCCGAGATGGAAGCTCTCCGGCCGCCGCTGGTCACGGTCCGGTCGCATTGGTTCGGCAACCTCCGGCAGATCGTCGCCGGCGAGGATGCCCGTACGCAGTTTGAGGTGCTCGGCTGGGCCGAGGCCGAGCATCGTCACTGGCGGCTGGCCATCGAGATGGACTATCGCATCATCGACAAGGCCATGAACGTCCTCATCAACGACCGGACGACGGCCGTCGCGTCGCTCAAGACCCCGGAAGGTGCGTCGTCGCCGGCAGTGGACCGCGGCTGTGCCCAAGCCAGTGCGCCAGGAGTCTGACTTGCCTTCGTCATCCTACCGCAGGCCACCCCTGGCGTGAGTCAGAGGCCGAGACACTTCGCATCGCGACCGACTACAAGCACATCAACATTCGGTCAGAGCTCCAAGAGGTAATGTGGCATCGCGACAACGCGAGCGCGGACTTCCGCTCGCTCGCCGAGGCCCGCGTTCGGGCGGCGTGGGCCGACCTCCTGGAGATGCACGGCCTGCTCGAGGCCGGCTACCCGCCCGCGCACGAGCTCGCGGACGGCTCGACCATCGGCTCCCGGGTCGATGAGTACGCCGGCCTGCTCGCCGAGCGTCTCAACTGGGAGCTCGAGCCTTCGAGCGTTCCCACCCAGGCCGGAGAAGACCCGCTCAGCGTCCTTGGCCGCTTCTCTGCGTTCGCCCGCCTGATGGAGCAAAAGTCGTTCTCGCCGGCTCAGCTTAAGCCGAGCAGCCGGCTGCTCCAGTTTCCGACGGCCGAGGCACCCAACCTGCTCGAAGTGGCGACCGAGGCGTACGTGCCGCCGATGCACCCGTCCTTCAACGCCCGGGCGGCTGACACCGTCGAGGCCGAGCGATGAATGGCCGCTGTCGAAGCGAGATCGTAGACGTGGGCGGAGGGCGCATGAGATCGTCAAGAAAGCTCGCCGCAAGCATCGGAGGACGCAGGGAGGGAGAGCAGAAGTGGGCAGGAGAGAGCCGGTCTAGGCCGATGCGTACTGGTGACGACCGTGAACGAGCCCGCCCAGTGTCAGCGGATCGACCAGATCAGAAGACCGAGCCACCTCACCACTGACCTTCTTGACGTAGTCCTTGGCCGTCGCGTCAAACTTCTTGCGGTCCGTCCGGTAGACCTCGGCGACCTGCGACGGCAAGGGCGCACACTGTCAGCTGGCGTTCCTCGCAAGGGTCCAAGCGCGAGGCGCAGGACGCACGCTTGCCAGCAGCGGATCGTCAGGGTTCGGCTCGAGCAGGAGGTTGTAGATGCTCAGCAGGACTGGGGGAGAGCGACAGATAGCGTCAGCTGTGACTCCATGAGGCAAAGGTGGTGGTGTGGCTCGAGAGCCGCTCGGGCCGGCGGCGCACGCACCCGTCGTCATCTTGGTCGCCGGCTTCCACTCCTCCGTCTTGAGCAGGGCGACGCAGATGTTGCCCTCGTCGTCGACATTTGGGTGATAAATGCGCGTGCCAAACTTGATCTGCAGAAAGCGCGGGCAGGGCGGGTCAGCCGCTCGACTCTGGTGCAGGTGGCGTCGAACGTCGGACGGCCTGCGCGGGACTCACGAGAGGGGCTACAGGCGGCCGGGTGATCGCACATCAGCAATCGCTCATCTATCGAGCTTGGACTAGTGCGACTGACGCACCCTTGAACGGGTACTCGCTGGCAAACTCGACCGTGAGCTTGAACGAGCCTCCCTTGTACGGCGACGCACTCTGGAGGAGCGAAGCCGGTCGGGGCGGGGCGGAGGCGCAGACGTCAGCGCGGCGGCACACGAGTGATGGGAGGCCGTCAGGACGAAGGCCTTCGCACCGGACCGGCCATGACGACATTCCACCGAAGCAGGTTGTCCTCCTCGGGCTCGACAGTCAGGTCCTTGAGGTCCGCAGCCGCATGGACGTCCTTGAGCTCCTGCAGAAGGAACGGGGGTCGTACCGTCAGCCGCGGTCGGAGAGCTCGGGTTAGACGCTCGGGTCGAGGCAATGACCTTGCCGGCGCCACCGCCACCGGCACTGGTGATCGCACCTTTTGGACACGCCGGACGCTTGTCGATGCCATGGTCTGATGTGAGGCTCAGTTATATTCGGTTTGGGTAGAGATAGCGAGGAGAAAGAGGGGTCGCGAAGGAAGGCAGGGTCGGGTGGCTGTTGGAGGGGCTCACCACCCTCGCAGGTCGAAGGTCGAAAGGGGCTGCCGTCCTCCCCTCGACCGTCCATCTCGCCTCCCCTCCAGTCCTCCCTTCCAGTCGATCGCGAGGATGCCACCCGTGGAGGATCAGGTAGCAGCGAAGCAGCCGCAAACAACGACGTTGCCGCCCATGCGCATTGGCTTCATTCATCCAGACCTCGGCATTGGTCGGTCCCCCTTCTGGCCCTTGTCATCCCGCTCTGCACCGCTCCTGCAGACCTGGTCCGGCCTCGCACGCCGTCCTGGCCGCAAGCAGACGGGCTTCACAGCGCAGCTCCTTTAGCACAGTAACTGACGTGCCTCTTTATCTCTGCTCGTGGCCCTCTAGGTGGAGCGGAACGTCTCGTCGTCGACGCGGCCATCGCCCTCCAGCGCCTCGGGCACTCTGTCGAGCTCTTCACCTCCCGGCACGACCCGACGAGGTGCTTCGAAGAGACGCAAGACGGTGCGCCCCTGGAACCCCTGCTGGCTACGACCGGGTCCAACATCTGGATTGACCACCCCTTGCGGTCTTCTCGCGTTGTCCTCGTTGCCTCGCAGGCACGCTCAAGGTCAACGTCCTCGGCGGCACACTCCCGCGGTCGCTGTTCAACTCGCTGCATATCGTCTTCGCCATCCTGCGCCAGCTGCACCTGACGCTCGCCCTCGCGCTCTCGCTCTCGCCGCTCGTACCGGTCGCACTCAAGCCGCTGCCCGAGCTTCGGCCGTTCGACGTCTTCTTCGTCGACCAGCTGTCGGTCTGCGTGCCCCTGCTCCGCTGGTGCCTCCAGACGCGCGTCGTCTTCTACTGCCACTTCCCCGACAAGCTCCTCAGCGGCAACTGGGACCTGACGACTGCCGGGAGCCAGACCGGCCCGACCAAGAAGGAGGTCGGCGGGCTGCGCGACCTGCTCAAGGGCCTTTACCGACTCCCTGTCGACCTGCTGGAGGAGTTTTCAACCGGTGCGTGCCTAGCAGGCGGGAAGTTCGCGCGGCCCCCTTTGCTGACATCCACGCGCGTCTCCGACCAACACTCAGGCCAGGCCGACGTCATCCTCGCCAACTCGCTCTTCACGTCGCGCGTCTACAAGAGCGCCTTTAGCTCGCTCAAGAGTTTGCCAGAGGTCGTCTATCCGGGCCTCGACCTCTCGGCCTTTATGCCGCTGACCCCCAAAGAGGCCAAAAACTCGGAGGTCAAGCTGGTCGCATCGTACGTGTTGCAAGAGCACCCGTCGCTCTCGTCCGCTGAGGACCTGATCTTCCCCGCTCGCCTCCGAACTGCAGCGACCGTCGGACGCTGCTCTCGCTCAACCGTTTCGAGGGCAAGAAGAATGTCGCGCTCGCGATCGAGGCCTTCGCCCGGCTCAACAACGACGCCATCGTCGACGAGGAAACATTTGGCAACCTGCGTCTCGTCCTTGCCGGTGCGTCGCGCTCGCTTGCTTTTGATTGCGAGAGCTCTAGCTTCGGCTGCTGACGAGCTCTCCCGAAACTCTTGCTGCCAGGCGGTTTCGACTCGTCTGTCCAGGATAACGTCCAGACGTTTGCCCGCCTCCGTTCGCTCTGCCGCTCGTACGGCCTCTCGTCCTTTGTCCTCTCAGAGTTCTCGCTCAAGGCCCCGCCGGCCGAGACGCAGGTGCTCTTCATCCAAAACTTCTCCAACCTCCAGCGCCGGGCGCTGCTGACGGCGCCGTCGACGATCGCCCTCCTCTACACGCCCTCGAACGAGCACTTCGGCATCGTCCCGACCGAGGCTATGGCTTGCGGCTTGCCCGTCCTCGCGACCGACTCCGGCGGCCCGATCGAGACGGTCGTCGACCGGGCGGCGGCCAAGGTAGACGAGCACGGCACCGGCCTCCTGCGCGCGCCCGAGGGCCCCAAATGGGCCGAGGCGCTCGCTCAGCTCGTCAACCTCAAGCCAGCCGAGCGGGCTGCGATGGGCGACGAGGGCCGCCGGCGGGTCCGGGCGCTCTTTGCACTCGAGCCGATGGGTGAGAAGCTCGAGCGCGCGTGCCGCCGGGCCGAGGAGATGGGCGCCGTTGGCGTTGACGATGGCCGGCTCTTGCTCGCCGGCGCCGTCGCCGTCGCTCTGGCCGCCACGGCGTTCTATGCCGCGCGAGCGATCCTCCTCCGATAGATGCGATGGAACGTCCTCAGCCGAACTCCATCGTCAGCAGGGGACGAAGCGGGGCGTGACAGGTCATTAAGATGAGGTGAGGGAAGGGCAGAGCGCTCGATCGATGCGGATTCCGCATCGACCAGCGCCCAGCAAGCGTCGCCGGCTGATCAGTTCCAGTCCGAGGCCTTCTGCACGAAGGAGGAAGACATTGAGGGCGAGGCGGTCAGTGAAGCGTTTGCACGCCAAGGCCGCCCCGGGTCGATCTGAAGAAGCGGCGGACGTACTGCCAGGCTGGCCTCGCCACCCGACGCCTTGCGGCTGTCGACCTCCCGATTGTGCTCCTTGAGCTTGGCCGACAGCTGTCCGGCCTTGGGATTTGAGGCCGAGACGCCTCGTGCAGCGGCCTGGTGAGCGGACGCCCGGAGGTCGAGCAGGCGAGAGGGGTCAGCATCAAGCGGCGACCAGCAGACGACTAAAGGCGCATCCCAAGCTAGAGCTAACTCTCGGGCCGGCTGCAGTAGGATGCTTGAGCTTTGAGTAGGGCTCTGCTGCTTCGCGCCGAGACAGCCCCTGCCACCATTTGTCGCCGCCAACCTGTCGCGCGCGATGGAGAGACGAGAGAGGGGAGGTTGAGCTAACCGCCGAAGACTCACCGCCTGGGCCCGTTGTTCGGCAGCTCGTGCGGCGGCTGCCTTTGCCCCGGCATCGCCATCGAGCCTAGCCGGGTCTTCGTATCCATCGCCGACCGTCTTCCCGCCGCCGACGAATGGCTGCGCCGAGTTGTTGCTGGCGGACAGACCTGGGGCGGACCCTCCTCCGACGGTCGTCGTGCCGGCCGTCGGCGTCGGGCCCGAGCCGAGCCGCTGGCCACCGCCGCTGCTGGCGGTCTTCTTCTTTGGCGGCGCCTCCGGACTAGACAGGCAGCTTCCCATCGGCCGCAATCTAGATAGATGGAGTGAGAGAGTAGGGAGGAGGAGGGAAGGCTCGCTGTGGTTGACGGAGGCAAGGCATCGCTCGCGTCTCCCGCCCCTCTCGCGCCGGGCCGCGTGCTGATGCTGCGGCTAGCTGCGCGCTGCGGTCTGGCTGTCATGCGCAGGTCGGGTCCTCGCGTCCTGCCCGCAACCTCCAACACCGCTGCCAGAGTCGAAGGACAACGGCTGCTGTCCCTGCCTCGCCCGAGTCGTTTAACGGGCGATATCCATCCACTCTCTGTCGTGCTTCGGCCGCAGCGCCTACCGCCCTTCCCCAGTCGGCCGACGATGGTTCCGACCGCGACGCTCCCCGTCGCCGGCCCAAGCCGCCGTCGGCTCGTCCCCGTCGGCCTACTCACGCTCGTCTTCGTCGGTAGCCTTTGGTGGCTCCAGGCGACCCGGTCGAGGCCGGAGCCGATTCCCCTGTTCGACCGGCCGCCAGGCGAGGACGAACTCGTCATCACGGTCGCCCAGCTCGTCGGCCTCGGCCAGGCCGAGCTCTCGGCCGCCCAGGACGAGTACTTCCGGTCCGGCCAGCACAAGCGCGACGAGAGCGAGCTCGGCCTCCGACTTGGGAGTCCAAAGGAGCTCCGGCCAGAGGGCTACAATCAGACCTTGAGCCGATCGCTCGAGCGCTACTTTGACCCACCGCCGGCATGGGCGGCCGACGTCCTCGCCCGGCTCGCCCCCTTTGGCTCGCCCGACTCGACCGCGGCTCGGCCGGCGCTCACCCGGGCCATCTACACGACCTCAAACAGGATCGACCTGCCGACCCAGTTCAAGGGCTGGAGCGAGCTCAACCCCGAGTGGGACGTCCGATTCCTCGATGACGTTGCTCTCGACGACTGGGTCCTGTCCACGTTCCCCGACTCGGACCTCAAACTCGAGTGGGAGCTCTTGACCGAAGTCCCCGGCCTGACGGTCAAGGAGCGCAAGGTCCTCAAGGCCGATCTGTTTCGCTACCTCGTTCTCCTCGCTCGAGGCGGCGTCTACACCGACACCGACACGTCGGCCGTCCGTGCGATCGAGACCTGGGGCCGCAACGACCCCCTCGTCCTGACGACGCCGCTCCAAGCACTCCTGCCCGTACTCGCCGCGCTTCCCGTCATGGCACCGCTGGACGCCCTCAAGGCGACGGGCGGCTCGCATCAAGCACCTGCGCTCATCGTCGCCCTCGAGTCGGACGCGCCGCGAACAGGCGACGCCTGGCGGGAGCAGACATTCTCGCGTGGAATGCAGCTCGTCCAATGGACGCTCCTCTCGACAACCGGCCATCCTATCATGCTCGACGCCTCGACCCGGGCGCTCGACCGGCTACGGGAAGCACGCGAGGCAACCGGCCAGGGCAAGGAGTCGGTCCTGGACCTGACCGGGCCTGGGTACGTCCGTTCATACCGCTGCTCGAAAGACTGCCTGCTGGCTGACGTCGCTCCGGCGCATTGCAGCCTCTTCACCGACTGCGTCTTTCGCTTTCTCTTCGCGCGCTACGGCATCACCCCGCGCCAGCTGTCGGGCCACGATCGACCGGTGCAGGTCGGCGACGTCGTCATCCTCCCGCACAGGGCGATGCAGGCCGACATCTCGGAGGGCCCGTCGAACGGCCAGGACGTCGTCTGGCACGGCTTCTCAGGCCGCTGGAAAGAGGCAGATTGATGACTGTCCAAGTGCTCTCCTCTGGCAGAGGGACACATACTAGACAGCTCCGGGCTCGCGAACCGGGTGTGCCCGCTGCGAGGTTGAACGGCAGGCCGTCAGCACGTGTCTGAGCATCGAACGAGTGGTCAACGCCGTACCTCGTTTCGTCGGCTGGCCAGGCGCAGGCCCGCGACACCGAGATCGGTCCCATACTTGTAGAAGAGAAAGAGCGAGAGGAGCAAAATGACGATGCTGGAGCCGGTCTGCCAGAAAAAAGCCGAATCGCCACCGGGGTTGGGCCCAAACGGCTCGACGCCCTCCGGGAAGATTCCACAAGATGGAAACTGGACGAAGTTCATGCCCCAGAACCCGGTGAGCAGGGTTAAGGGCAAGAAGAACACCGTGCTGGCCAGGCCGGAAGGGGGTGGGGGGGCGGATCTGACGTCAGTGATGGCCAGGCTGAGAGCGCCGCGTGGGTGAGGACATACGAGAGGGTGAGCACCTCCATGTTCCGATTGGCGAGGAAGGCGAGCTCGTTGAAGACAAGGTCAACCAGACCCGTGGCTCGGGCGGCAAAAAGGTCTAGTGACTCCAGCAGGCCTTCTGCATGATCCTCGGTGTCCGATAGGTAGATGCGTGCGGCCGGAGACAGATGGCCAGGAACGCCGTCGTTGATGCTGCCCTGCCGATTTGAGCCATCGAGGCTGGCCTTTGTCGCCGTCGGCCGAAGGGCGTGTACGCTCCGGCGCTCATCGTCCTTTTGCGAGAGCAAATGAGGCAGTCAGCCTTGGCCTCGAGGCACGGGCAGGAGGGAGGGCTCGAAGCTGGACCCACATTCCTCATCATTCGGATGAGCATGTGGATGGGTGTAGCCGCACGCTTGAGGTGCATGTTCTGCGAGCTGAGGATGTGGACTGCGATCGGATGGATCAGCTCAGGCCGTCGACCGGGCTTCCGTCGTGAGGCTTCACTCACGATGATGGACCAGCGCAGGGTCGGCTTTCAGCAGCGCCCGCCCTTCGAGCACGTCCAGCCGGAAGCGAAAGTCTTCGGCGATGGCCAGCATCTCGTCAACGACTGTGTCGAGCAGAGCGTGGAGGAGCATCGAGGGGTCCTGGCTGGAGCGCAGGAGCGTTCCGGGTGTGCTGAGCCGCTCGTTGATGGGAGGCAGCAGACCGTCGCCGCTTCGGGAGAAGATGGAGATGACCGTGCCTGCGAGTGTTGAGTCAGTAAGCGGCGCATGGTGCCCAGCTAAAGCACCCTTTTGACTCGCCTTTTTCCGTAAGGAAGACGGACAGCTGCTGCTTGCGGAGGCCGAGACTCGACTGAGCGCGGAGTCTCCTCAGCACCTCATGCGCGACAGCTGTCGGCTGTGAGATCGGAAGAGCGGGCACATCAGCGAGATGCCTGTGGAAGCGGAAAACAAGAGAGAAAAGTTGGACAAACGTCGGCTCCCTTCTCGTATAGCGACACCCCGTCGTCACCGACGCTGGACGAAGCATTTTTGGACCAAGTCGGCTCCTCCGTCCCTGGTCGGGCCTGGACGCTTTGCAAGACGGTGAGATCGTCACTGCGACGGAGGAGTCTCCGGCAAGCCTGCCGGAAGGCCGCAAAGCGGCCTTTGGGCGCGAGGCCGTCAGCAGCTCCCGCCTGCGCATCGATCTCGTAGGTCATGAGCCGGAGGAAGAGCATGGACGGATACCAGGTGGCCTGTAGCAGCAAGGCGACTGGATGTCAGCAGGAGCCCTTTTCCAGACGGGCTCTGTTTTTCGTGAGGGCGCACGGAGCTTCTTGTGAGGCGAGATACGTGAATGGCGTCCTCGAGCGCGAGAGGGTGCAGAGCAAACTTGGTCGCCAGGCGATGTAGGGCGACACCAGACAGGCCTATGAGATGGTCAGAGAGGCGTCGCTCAGCGTCAGGCGTCCCCAGACCTCACAACCGTAGAGGCAGACCGACCGTTCACGTTCACCCAGGTGCATTTACCGTCCTGCGAGTCCGGCTCGAAGTCGTCGAGCCAGGCCATGAAGGCGTCTGCGTCTCCGGCCTTGAACTCTTCCCGTTCGACCTCGTGCTCGCTCCACTGGGTGATCGAGACGTCGAGCGGTGCCTTGAGATGGGCCAGGTTCGTCCGGGAGACGTCGACACCGGGCTCGGCGCCGCGGCTTGAGGAAGCGAAGTCGTAGTCCTTCGTGACGGATCGGATCGCCTGGAGCTTGCGGACGGCCTTCCGGAGCTTAGGCAGGTCGTGGCCAGCGGCAGAGCTCGAGCCTGTTGGTGCTGCGGCCGCCGTCGAGCCGTAGCTTGGGACGTCTGCGACAGGTTCGCGATGGTGGCCTGAGAGCAGGGCCTCGCTCTCCTCGTTGCGGCCGTGATGGTTGTCGGTGTCGGGGGCTGTCATCTGGCGAGAGATTGAAAGGCAGAAGGAGAGCGAGAGCGGAGGTCAGCTCAGCGTCGCTGCGGAGCCAGGCGAAGCAGCTCGTCTATCGATACGGCTTGAGGTTTGAGGGCTGCTGCTGTCGCTGTCCCTCGGAGACTACGAAGAGGACCCGAAGAAGCAGACGTACGCTGGAATCAGAAAGCAGGACGGGGAGAGGAGGGGCGCAGGTTGCGGACGGGTTGCTCTCGTCTCGAGACTCGGTTCAGCTGATGGTCGGACGAGGGCGCCCCCCCCCCCGTCTCGCACGCCAGGCTCGATCACACGCCAGGCTGGCATCGGACGGCTTTGCCTGAAGCAAAGCCGGAGGCCATCGTTATTTCTCGTGTGGGCAGGATCGATACAACAGAGATGGGGGAGAATGCAAGCTGCGGGACAAAAGTCAGAGGAGATTCGTCGGCCGGCCTGCAGCCGGTCCTCCTCGGGCCAAACCCTAGAGCGAGCCGACCGTCTACTGCAGACCCAGGCCAGGCGACATCGGCGGCGGCGCTTTCGAAGCGTACGAGGCGGTCGAAGCCATTGACGGGCGACGCGGTGCAGGGGGTGGACGTGTGACGGGAGGGAGCGGAGCGAGGAGCGGATGCGGTTCTACAAATCGAGAGGCGGGACGTCGTGTCAGAAGGAGTACGAAGCAAGGTCTGCAGCGCAAGGAGCATAAGCGCACCGATCGCCTCGACCGCATTCTTGGCCTCGAGCCAGGCCTCCAGGTTCTGTGAGACGAATGTCAAACGGTGATCAGCCGAGGGCGGCTTCCAGGGAGGGAACCGAGAGGAACGCCGCACCTGCTGGCACCAGTCGCGATGGGCCGACGCGAGGGCGAGGCACATATCGCGTACGTCGGCCACCTTCTGCCGCTGGAAGCGGTCGAGGTCGGCCTGGATTGTCTGCGATGCATACTTAAGATCCTGCTCGACGTGGTGGAGCGCATCTTCGAGCTGCGAGATGGTGTCGCGCGTCTTTGAGATGTTGCTCCGCCGGGTCGCCTCGGGGTCGCCGTCCATGAGGCCGGTGATTGAGTGGCTGAGCGCGCTCAGGAAGCCGTAGCCACCGCTCGCGCCCGAGCTCGTCGACTTGCGGTGGCCGGCCGTCGTCGAGGACACGGCCGACGAGCCCATCCTCGACGACGCGCTCAGCCCGGCTTGACCCTCTGGCCTACCGCCCTCGGCTGACGACTCGTCATCGCCATCGTCGTCAGGACGGCGACGGCCAGGAATACCAGCTGCTGCGAGTGCGCCGTCGAGCCGCCGCGCCTCCTCCTCCGACTTCTCAAGCTGGGCCAGGTATTCCTTCTTGATCTCGATCTGGTCCATCGCGAGCTCGTACTGGAGATGCTTCTGATGCCGGTAGAGGAGCAGCTTCTTGAGGATCGCGCCGAAGTGGGCATAGTCCGTGAGCGGCTCGGTAAACTCGGCCTCCCAGCGCGAGAGCTGTCGATAAGCGCGCAGAAGTTAGCGGACCGAACCACGGGAGCGCGGCGGACGACGGCATGACTGACGAGGTTCGTTGTCGACAGGTACGTTGCGTCGACGGCCTGGCCCGTCTTCTCGATCGCGGTCGAGAGCGAGCCACTCTCGGTCAGACTGAAGCCGTTGAGTACCGCTCCGAGCTCGGCATAGTCGTGAGCGTCCTCTGAAACCCCCCACGAAAAGAGGTGTCGGTCAGCGCAGCACTCGCTCGACAGCGTCGTTGAAGGCACGTACCCGACCAGCGCTTAAGCACACGCCGGTTGACCTTCTCCATACTCCCGCTCAAGTGTTTCTCAAACTTGCTCGTAAAGGCCTCGCTCTCGAGAAAGCGCTGGTCCGGGTTCCGGAGCGGCTGCGCGGCCGAAGGGATCGGCAGCGAGGCGTAAGCGGCCGAGGACGAGTGGTCGGTCGGGTCGTGGGCGGGCGCGCGGAGGTTGTTCTTTGGCAAGAGAGAGAGGGGAGGCGAGTGCAGGATCTCGGGCTGGGTGGGAGGGGCGCGCCAATAAGCAACTCGAGCGCCACGTGTCCCCTTCCTGTCTGCGCTGACGCACCCATGACACGCCGCCGTCGAGGAACTTGTGGAAGACGGCATCCTGGCCGAGAATCGGGTGGCTGGCGACTCGGTTGAGGAAGGTGCCGAGCATCCGCGTCCGCCGGGCAATCAGAGCCGCATCCTCCTTGGCCTTGTTCTGCTTGACGGCGTACTCAGTCACCGTCGTCTTTGACGGGATCGGTGGGACGATCAGCGTCGGATAGAGCTTGGACAGGTTGAGCCGGAGCGACTCGAACTCGGAGTATCGCCGGCGGGCCTCGACCGTCTGAGCGGGAGGGAGAGGTAAGGACTCGAGTTGTCAGCCTTCCGTCGGCCGGGGACGAGGCGGCCCGGCTCGGTCGGCTGCGGAGCGGCCGCCCTCCTCCGGAAGCCGACAAGCGAGCCGGGACTTTCCGGACCGACAGCAGAGGAGTCGACTGACCCCTGTCCGAACGACGTAGACGATGTAGACCGACGAGGATCCCTCCTGAGTCTTGTAGGCGTCTATGATCTGGAGCCGATCGGGGAAGGGGGGGAGGGCATCAGTCGACTGCGGCCGACCGCCCTCTGTCCGACAGAAGGGACGGACCTCAATCGTAAAGGTGTCGCCCTGGAGATAGCGTGCGATGGATGCTTGAGCGTACTCGGCCTGCTGGAGATTGTACGCCCGGCTATAAGACGGCTGGCTCGACGAGGTCTCCGCTCGCGAGGCCGACGGCTCGGCTGGCGTCGAGGCAGCATGAGCAGCGGCGACAGGCGGTGACGGGAGCTCGGCGGCCGGAGGCGATGGTGAGTGGTCGTCGGACCGACGCTCGGCGATGTCCTGGTCGTCGGCCCTGGACGAGGTTGGGCTCGACTGCTGGGTGAAAGGATCGACCTCTGCAAAGCCGGATGGGGACGACATGGCGGGCCGAAGGGGCAAAGGATGGGTGGGGGGTCGGGTCGAACCGAGATGGCCACCGGGAGGGGCCGAGGAGAGCAAGCGGCGCCCGGCCAACCCGTCGTCACCAGTTCGACATCGACTCTTTCCAGCGGCCCTTCGCCCACAAGCTCGCCAGCAAGAACAATCCGACGGAGGTCCGTCGTGCTGCTGTCGCGTCCCATCTCGCTTGGCGTCTCCGTGGCTGACAGCTTAACTCGACGGCACTGGCGCGCAGAGGACAGACCGAACTCGCTCACCCGCAGCCTCCCCTCCTCGCCCTCGAGCGACATGAACGACCCGGCCGGCCGGACGTCGCGCGGCTACTCTGTCTCGGCCCGAGGCGCCTTTGACTCGGTCGATTACTCGGCGGCCCAGGCTGGACCGCCGCTCGCGCTCGATGCGACGCTCGCCGCTGCCGACGAGAGCCATCGCGAGGCAACGGCAGCGGCGGCCGGACGCGCCGTACCCGACCCGTTCGACCTGGCCGACGACCCGGACGACGATGGCTCACAGCCGACGCCGACGCGCACCTTCTTTGCCTTCCGGCCAGAGACTGCGCGGTCGGGCTCGAGGACGGGTTCGCGCGCCCAGTCGAGAGCGACCTCGAGGGCCACCTCGCGAGCAGGCAGCCCTGCCCCGAACGTAGCGGCGGACCGATCGAGAGCGCAGTCGCGGAGCACGTCGAGGGTGGCATCGCGTCGGCCTAGCGTGACCGAGCTGCCTTCTGAGAGAGGGCAGAGCCGACCGACGCTCGCTCTGCCACAGCTGACGTCGGCGTACCTCTTCCTGCCGCTCCCGAATGTACGCCTCCGCGAACCACTCCTGCGTCTGTCGGGTCGTCAAAGGGGCACCGAAGCTGACACCCTCCCTGTATGCGACTGGTCACAGACGGACCCGCTCGCGACTCTCCTCAGCAAGTTTGTGCCGGTCCACCTTCGGCCGCCTCGCGACATCGAGGGTCACTACGATGGCCAGACGATTGAACAGCTCGTCGCCGCCGGCAGCTGGCGCGCACTCGCCAGGCTTGCGCGCGATACGGTCGTCACATGCGATCCGGAGAATGTCGCCCTCATCTTTGACGTACGTCCAGATGATTTCCCTGGCGGATACGCCTCCCTTCCTAGCGACGCTGACCCGCCTCGGACGTCGTAGATGTTCCACCTGCGCCACCTGGCCCTGCTGCATCTGCATCTGCCGAGCCTGCACGCCCGCGAGCTTTCGTTCCTCTTCCAGGCGATCGACGATCTACCGCCGGCGCTCCGCTCCCTCATCTCGGAGCGCAAGGCGATCCCCTTTGGTCTCGAGGTCATGCTCGCCCAGACCAAGGGTGTCGACGCCCTGACCGGCCTCGCCCGGCGCTGCAAGAACGCTGTCAGGCGCAGCACGGCCGCGGACGAGAAGGTCGTCTGGCGCGAGCGTCAGAGGAGGGTCGGCGTCGTCCTCGCCGGCCTGCTGATCGATCTCGGGGTGCGTTTACCTTTTGTCTAATCGAAGATCCCAACAACAGGCAGGAGCTGATATGTCATCCCTGCTCTGTCAGGAATCGGTCGCTGCCCTGCACCTACTCGCACCCTCAGTGCGGTCACCCTCCACGCCGGCCTATGTCCTGATCGCGCTGCACCGCCTTCATCTCCTCATCGGCGACGTCTCAGCTGCTGGTCGCGTACGCGGGCGCATCGACGCGCTCGCAGACGCTAGCGCGAGCGAGAAGGCGGTCGTTCGAGCGCTCGAGAGTCTAGCCCGGGGAGATTGGGAGGCGGCCGGCTCTGGCCTGGCGGGCGTCCAGCAAAACACACCGCCGGATTCGACAGAGGCGCTTGTCGTGCGTCAATATCTGTGACGCACCCGAATTCTTGTGCTGATGATCTCTTTGTCTATCCAGGCTGCGACGACGCTGTCCGTCTCGCAGCTTTACGACAGCCACCCAGACGTGGCGATCGCGACCCTCGAAGGTGCCATCACCGCCTCGCCCTCGGCCGCCCTGATCGAGCCCCTCATCTTCAACATCACGACCCTCTACGAGCTCCGGCTGAGCGCTGCGGCAGCCATGGAGAGGAAGATCGAATTGCTCGTCAAGGTGCGGCTGTCTCTCCCGCATGCTACGCCCGCGGTTGCATTCGCTGACCCCCCGAGCGCATCAGGTTGCGCAATGGGAAGGCGACGGCTTGCGAGTGAGTTTCTCCCGCCTCGCTCTTGATGGGACAAGCTCCGCGACTGATCGCTCCTCCCTCTTGTGCTGGCGTAGCCCGCATGTCTCAAGCTCGTCTGAGGCGAGCGAGCTACATGCGATGATCACGGCATTGCACGCATTGTCTCAAAGCATCTTACGAGCTGCACGACAAAGTGGAGCTGCATCCCTCATCAATCAGGACAGAGCCTCGGCGACGCCATGACACGGGTGCGGGGGGCCGGAGGGACGACATGCGGCCCACAGCCAACCTGGCCGATGCTATCGGACGAGCGATTGTTGACCGCCCTTGAGCGGCTAGTGTCGAAGACGAGCGCCGCCGAGCGAGCGGACTGAGGCCCGCACAGGCGCCGGGCGCAGACAGGGCGACCAGGAGGTATCCTAGCCCTTCGCCTGCCAGGGAGGACAGGGCGCGAAGGAATGTGCGCGGAGACGGCGATGCCTCCGAGAAAAGTTGGGCAGACCCGACCGTTCAGAACTCTGTGAAGCCGCCGCCCTGGCTGTGAATGGCCGAGTAGGTGCTCCGGCCGTCGTCGTCGCCGGCGTCCGACTTATACATGCTGCCGAGGTCACTCTGGCTCATCGAGCTGATCGACAGCCGTCGCCGGAGCCGGTCCGACTGCGAGAAGGCGATGCTCGACGGGACAGACATCTCGGATGGCGCACGGCCCGAGTCGCCGCCGGCAAGGACGCTAGCCGAGTCGGCGATCGAGTTCGCGTCGCCTCCTCCATTGACATCCTGCGAGATGATGGACGAGGCGTACGAAGAGTAGGTTTGGTTGGTCTTGCGGCCGCCGCCCATGGCCGACTGGGCGAACGGGCCCGAGGCGGCGTGCGACGAAAAGAGGGGGATGCTCGACGCTGTGTTGTACGTCGCCTGCGACTTGAGCGACTGCGCATCTGACGGGATGTACGACAGCGGGTCGTGAGTCCGGTAGAAGGAGGAGTCGAATCGCGACGACGGAGGGCCACGCTGCGCTACAGACGGCGACAGGGCCAGCGAGCGCGACGGTCAGCAGCGCTCAACGAACGAGACATTCTGAATGGAGGACGTACGCGGCGTGACAGTGCTGCCGCTGTTGATGAGCTCGCCCGTGTGCGCGTCAAATTTGCGGAACTGGTCCATGGCCTTCTCGAGCGTGCGCCGGGGCTTGCTGAATTGGATCAGACTCGGCTGCAGGTTGCTGAGCGGGCCCTCAACGAGGCACGAGCGCTCCTTGTAGTGCGAGAGGAGGAAGTGCCAGAGCGGATGCTGCAGGCGGGCGCAGTTGTGGTCAGCGACAGTAAGCGATGCTGGGCCAGGCAGCTAAGAGGAAGACACACCTTGCTCAGGACCTTGGGGTTGCCGAGGATGACGACGCCGTACTTGGCCCGGGTGAGGGCGACGTTGAGCCGGCGGGGGTCGCTCAGGAAGCCGATGCCCTGGTGCTCGTTGCTCCGGACGCAAGACAGGATAATGTAGTCCTTCTCACGGCCCTGGAAGGCGTCGACCGAGGCAACCTCGACCTCCTTGTAGAGCTCCTTTTTGAGCGCGCCGCTGAACTGCATGTAGTTGACGACGTACGACCGTTGGCCCTCGTAGGGCGTGATGACGCCGATCTGGGACGGCAGGACGCCCGACTTGAAGAACTTGGTGACAATTTTTTCGACGTTGGAGGCCTCGGTCCGGTTGAGGAACGAAGTGCCGCTCGCCGAAATCTCCTCGGTGCCGAGATTCTGGTAGAACATCATCGGCGTGTCGGCGACGGGCCAAGGGAAGTCGACATTTTTGCGTAGGCGCTCGGGCGCCGTCACGCCGTTCTGGAGCGTGCCCTCGTAGAACATGTTGCTCGGGAACTCGGACAGGCAAGGGTGCATGCGGTACTGGACCTGGAGCCGGATCGGCCGATTGCCGAGGATGATGAGCCGCTCGAAGAGGGACTGCGACAGGCCGGCACGAGCCGCCTTCTTGTTCATGATGACGGGTCCGAGTTGCTGCGGCGATGCGGCCACCCGACGCGTCAGCAAAGCAAGACTTCGATACTGATGGGGGTGCGGGAGGGACCGACCTGGTGGTCGCCGACGAGGACAGCCTGCTTGCAGCCGAGGACGAGCGGGATCATGCACTCTGGCTCAGCAGCCTGGGTCGCCTCGTCGATGAGGACAGTCCGGAACTTGAACTTGGCCAGTCGGGGGTCGCCCGTGCCGACGCAGGTGCAGCAAATGACATCGGCCGCGTTGAGGATCTCCTTCTCGCACGCCTTGACGAGGCTCTTGTACTTGCGCTCGTCGCTCTGACTGAGCTCGCCCTGGCTCTCCTTGAGCTGGATGAGCTTCTGAAGCTCCGTGTGCGTCTCGGCGTTGGCGACCTGCTCGTGCAGGGTCAGGAACGAGATGCCCGAGTCGAGCGCCTCGCGCGACTTGGCCGTGATGCGGACGACCTTGAGGCCGGTCGCGTGGATCTTCTCCGTCAGCTGGTCGACGGCGACGTTGGACGGCGCGCAGACGAGGACCTGGCCGGGATTCATCTTGGCGAGGTGATAAACGATCGAGGCCGACGTCACCGTCTTGCCAGTGCCGGGCGGGCCCTGGATCAGACTCAGCGGCTTCTGAAGGACGCTCTTGACGGCGGCCATCTGTGAATGGTTGAGCTCGGGCAGACCGGGCGCGGAGAAGCGCTTCGGCATCTGGGTCCGCAGGACCTGCGGCTCGAGCTCGTGGCCGAGCAGCTTGTGGTACTGTAGATGTCGACAAAGGCACGTTTTCGCGTCAGCCAGAGGTACCGAAAACGAAATTGATCGTAAGCTCCCGGAACGCACGATGTAGCCGCTGACGCTTCGCTCGTCGACCGCAAAGGTCTTCATCGCGTGCTGCATGCGGTCGAACGAGGTCGACTTCCAGACAAAGTCGGCCGAAAAGCCGTGGGTGCAGTCGATCGGGACGCCGTCGGAGCGGCGGAGCTCGAGACCGATCTCATCGCTGACATCTGAACAACACGGGAGAGCGAAGTGGGCGGGTAAGGACGAGCACGCCCGGCTGCGACACCTGGCTTGGGAGCAAACGCACTGTTAGGAATCTTGATGACGTTGCCGACGCCATCCCAGTCGCCGCCCTTGAAGCCGCCACCGTTGAGCTTGAGCCGGAGCTCATCGCCGACGGCGAGGCGGACCTCGCCGCTCTCGAGCTTGGGCATGCCGAACCAGGCGACGCGCTTCTGATTAAGACCGACATCCCACCGGACGATGATGTCGTTCTGCGTCTGCGACTCCTTGACCTTCTTGTCATAGTCGGCCTCGATCTTGACGAGCGGGCCAAAGATGTTCTGGTACTGGTAAGCGTCCTCGTATCTGAAGAAGCCGG
>Ga0308160_10002959_pt1 | contig 19728 bp, 37 predicted proteins | sample PhyFR1_FD_201036 | JGI IMG/M metagenome (GOLD analysis project Ga0308160, IMG submission 201036) | Phyllosphere microbial communities from UC Gill Tract Community Farm, Albany, California, United States - DLSLF.R1 | ecosystem: Host-associated > Plants > Phyllosphere > Unclassified | place: USA...
TTGACGGTAGCTGACTTGCCGTGTAGTGTTATACACAGATGGCAGGCAACCGAGAGCCGCCCACACCGAGAGGACCACCCCATGAGCGCCGCCAAACTCGTGCGACTTCGCTGCGACAAGCTCAGCTGCACCGAATACCTCCAGACACCCTCAGACTCCGCCTTCGAGGCCCGCAACTGGGCCGCCAAGCAAGGCTGGACCAACCCCAAGGGCGGCACCGACCTCTGCCCGGCCCACTCCGAAGCCCCCGCCGCGCAGTAGCGGCACCCGCTGACCGATACGCCAGAAGGGCGCCCCGAGCTTGCCGGGGCGCCCTTCGCGCGTCCCCATGAGTCTCGAACGCAGACTGTTGCGCATTGACGCAAACCCTCCAAGCGTGTAACCTGTCCATATTCGCGGCACCGGCCGCGGACCCCAATGCGTCCAGCCCCTGTGCGGCAAAGACGCAGAGGCGGGCAAGGTTCACGGAATCCCGGTACACCTTCGACACCATCCCTCCCTTTGGTGACGGGCACAGGGCATCACCGAAAGGCCATCATGACGAAGAACCGCGCCGCCAAACTCACCGCCCGCAACATCGCCGCCGAGCAGGACGTACGCCTCCCCGAAGCCGCGTACATGGACGACCGCCGCAAGCTCCGCCTCCCGGACGGAACCATCCACGATTTCTCGCAGGCGGCCGCCTCGCCCCGGACCAAGAACGAAGACCTGCAGCGGATCTGGGTAGCGCACCTCATCCGGGAAGCGACCAGCAAGGGCTGGCGGATCTTCCAGCACCGCGGCCACACCGCCAGCGAAGCCCTCGCCGCCCTCAACGCGCTCCAGGCGGCAGGGCCCGCCCTCATCCTCATCGACCAGGACGAGTGGGTTCAGGGCGAAGCCAACAGTTACTGGGTGATGGTCCACCACGCCCACGACAAGCTGAACATCCTGCTCTCCTGGCTCCCCAAGGGATGCACCGCCGACCCGGCGCCCTGGGAAAGCGCAGGTCCCGTCGAGCAGAAGCCCCGGACGCTGCTGCCGGTCCCGTCAGCGATGCGGGAGATTGAACTGCTGAAGATGCGCCTGGCGTTCGCCCGCAGGTACGGGGACCTCGAATCCATGGGCGACAAACCGCACGAGTCACTGCTGGCACTGGCCGACGACATGGCCTCCTACCAGACCGGGACGGCAGAGATGCTCGCTGAAGCCTGCAAGGCCGCCGCGAAAGGCATGAGCCAGGGCATAGCGGGTGAGGATCTCTGGGGTCCGCACCGGACCGTCCTGGGCTCACACCTGGTCCGCATGCTGATCTCCGGGCACCGCTCGGCCTCAACAGTGACCGCGCTGCGGATGGCGGCGGACACCCTTGAATCGGAGTTGAGGGTCGCCCTGGCTGAACGCAGTTAGGGACACGGAAAAGAGCGCGGGCCGGGAGGACCGGCCCGCGGCCCTAGCAGCCGCGAAGGCGTAGAACCCGAGAGGGCCCCGGAGATCTCCGGGGCCCTCTCTCGCACCCCCTCGGGCACGGAAAACAGTGCGTTCAGTCCTGGAACTGCGCCAGATGCTCCTGCAGGCCCGGGTACCGGGAATCCTCGGCCAACACCTTCTCGAAGTCCTTCCGCCCCAGGGCGCGCTTCCCCTCGGCAATGTACGTCTGGGCGCGCTCGATCAACGCGAGGTGCCGTAACGCTGCCGGGCGGGACCGGATTCGCAGCGCTTCCTTCAGGGCTTCCCGGGACGCGTCAGGGAACCCTTGCTTACGGAGCGCGATCCCGCGCTGGATGAGCAGGTAGGTGGAGGGTTCGTCCTCGTTGGTGATCCCGTTCGTCAGTTCCACCACCGCATCCCAGAGCCCTTGCCCTGCGTACAGTTCCGCGAGGGACACTGCAGCGATCGAGGACGGCTCCAGCTGCTCCACGACGACGGCGGCCGCGGGAAGGTCTCCAGCGGCTTGCAGCGCCTCGGCGAGCATGAGGCCGATGAGGTCCCGGCTGGGCGGCAGGCTCACGGTGATGCCTTCGGCGATGGGCAGGTCGATGGCGAGGTGGGGGAGGAATTTCTGCAGGAAGGCGCTGGCGGCGGGGTCGTTGCCGGTGTCGGTAAGCCAGGTGAGGAGCCCGACGGCGCGTCCGTAGTCGCCGCGGGGGATGGCTGAGAACGCGGCTTCGAGGAGCGCGGTGATGGGCCGAGCTTCAGGGTAGTTGTCGCCGACGCGGGGGAGTGCGTCAAGGTCAGGGGCGGCCACGGTGATCTTGTGGAGTTCCTTCTCCCATTTGGGGGCGAACATTCCGGGCTTCGGGGCCGTCTGCGGGCGGGGCGCCTGCGGGTGTCCCGCGGCGGCCCGGGGTGCACTGGGGCGTCCCTGGCCTGTGGCGCGGGCACGGCTGGTCGTGGTGCTGGTGCTGACGTGGGAGATCCCGGTGCCGGGGATGCCGACGGTGCGGGTGACGCGGCCGGAGGTGTGTGCGGTGACGCGGGCGCCGCGGACTCCGGCGCTGACGCTCATTCCTCTGGGGGTGACGGTCATGCGGACCCCGGGGATGATTTTGATGGACTTGCGGGCTCTGAATCCCATGGTTTCCCCCAATGTGGTGCGGTGGTTGTGCCGGTGGTGGCGGCAGGGTTCAGTCTAGGTGCCTGGGGGTGCTGATGGGCGCCTGGGGCTACGGTTGGGGGTGTCGGTCTTGGGCTGGTTGTCATTGACTTCTGCCTTTGTGCTGTGTAGTGTTATACACAGCTGAGAGGGCATCCGAGACCCCCTCAAAACCGCGCGAGAGGCACCACCCCATGACCGAAACCCAGGCTGCCCGCAAGCCCATCATCGCCACCGCCATCTACGAGCAGTGGAACCAGCACGACATCCTCGAAGAACTGCGCCGCGTCGACTTCGACGCCACCCACATCCTCGCGGGCCTTACCCCCGAGCAGCGTCTGTACCTCATGCACGGCGGCATGTCCGCAGCGGAAATCGGCGATGACATCTTCCGCGAAGCCGAAGCGCGCGGCCTGATCCCCACAAATGACAGCGACGGCCCCTTTAGCCTCGAAGTCACCGCTCGCCTGTACGAAGCGCTCCAGGCCGACCCCGAATACTTCTCCCACCCGCTCCCCGAGGGCCGCGAGGTCCGTCACGAAGATGCCCTCCTGGAGACGCCCCTGACCCCGTACGAGCAGGGCTACCGTTCCGGTGAGGATTACTCTGTGTCGGGCCTGGTGACGGTCTCCATGTCCGACCTGCACGACAACGACTTTGAGGGGCACCTGGACAACGTGGCGGTGCTGCTGACGGGCAATGAGCTGCTGATGGAGATCCAGTCTTCGGCGAAGCGGGTCACGTCCGAGGGGGATCTGGTCATGCTGGTTTCCGGGGTTGTGGCGCCGGGTGAGTGTTTCGACGTTGAGGGTCGCGCTGAGTTCGACGCTGGCCGGGAAGCTGCTGCTGAGGCGCTGGTCGCGGAGTAGCGGCCCGAGCGGGGCGGCCAGGGTTTCCTTGGCCGCCCTTTTCGCGCCCGGCTCGGGGGCTCTATCCCTGCTCCCCGCCCTGCGGCCGCGCAGCCGTGCCCGTCGATTGCGGGCAGGGCTTCCTTGACGGTTGACGCCTTGGGGTGTAGTGTTATACATAGTCACCAAACGTCCAGAAAGGACACCTATGAGCACCCAGGCAACCGAAACCCCGGCCACCAACTCTGACGGCGAACTCCTCACCGACGCAGAGATCCACTACATCGCCAACTCCAGCCGCGTCGCCATTACGATCTCCTCTGTCGTCAGTAAGCCCTTCGCGGACGGGGTCAACTTCTACAAAGAAGCGCACCGGGAGTTGCTCACCATCAGCACCGAGCCGACCGGGGGTCTCGACTCCTACGTTTACGCTTACGCCAGCGACCTCGAAGAAGCGATCAGCAACTGGCGCCTGACCCCCAAGATCGAACGCCTCATGCGGGCCGCGGTCACCGAGGGCCTCCACATCGTCAACACCGTCGACTAGACCCCCACCACACCCTCCCCGCCTCGAAAGGCACCCATGAACACCAGGCACTCCAGGAAGGCCGCCACACTGGCCATCCTCGCCCTCGCTGCAGGCCTCCTCGCTGGCTGCTCCGCCGACCCCGAGACTGACGCGAACCCATGCGGGGACACCGGCAAGCCCGTGTCCCAATTCGGCGGCGGGTCAACAGGGTCTTTCGACGCCGACCGCAGCGCGTTCGTGGAGAAGGCTAGCGGCGGCGGGGGAGGCGGCGGCAAGGGCGGCGGCGGCACCAGTGGCAAAACCAGCACCAGTGGCGGCACGAAGACCGGCACCACCAGTGGCAGCAGCGGCTCCAAGTCCATCTTCGGCGGCACCAGCTCCCCGTCAAAGGCAACCGTGGGGTCCACGGCGTTCTCCGGCTCCAAGGTCACCGGGTCCCGCACTTTCACGGCCCCGTCCGGGACCCGGTACGCCGTCGCCCCGCGCACCACCATGCCGTACCGGCCCATGTACTACATGAGCCCGCCCCCGCTCGTCGCCTACCCCGGCATGTACTACAACTACATGTGGTGGGCGATCTACGGGAACTACCCCGGCGCGACGACCATCATCGAGTGCCGGTAATGGCCGCCCAGGGAACCCCTGACACCCCGGCCGTCGAGGCGGACGGGCCTGACGCCAGGTATCAGCGCGCCGTTGACCTCATCCTGGAGAATCGGTCCTCCGAGGACCGGAAAGCCTTCTGGGATTACGTGGACGGCCGCATCACCCTTGAGCAGTTCGAGATCCATTCCCGCGGCTAGGACGGCCGTGGCTTACCTTAGGAACCCCATGAAAACGATCGACCTGAACCAGCTTGCCCCGTCCGCCGCGACGACGCAGCCGAACGCCCGGCAGGTGTCCGCGACGACGGTTGCCTCAGTTGTCGGGGACACGGATACGACCGCGTCCCTGTTCGTCTACTTCGAGAAGGACGCCGGGGCGTACCGGGGTGTTCTGTCGCGCCTGGCAGTGAGGAAGATCCCGGCCACGGGCCGGGTGTTCCTTGCGAACGCGGAAGGTGGTTCGGCGCCGAACCTGGTGTTGTTCAGCATTCCGGGGGAGTGGTCCGTGGAGCGCCTGGAGGCCCTGTACGGGCAGGCGTTTGAGACGGTGTCGGCGCGGGTGCGCGCGGGGGATGAGCGGGTGGGGGCGTTGCTGGCCGTGTAGGTGTTGACTGCTAACTCGATTCTGTGTAGTGTTACACATATCAGCGGAACCGAGACCGCAAAGCCCGAGAGGACACCCCATGAAGACCATCGACATCACCAAGCTCGCCCCCGCCAACGCCACCACCCTGGCCCTCCCGCGCAAGCGCGCCCACGTCACCCTCCCCACCGTCAACGGCCGCGAAGTCTCCATCTGGCTCACCGTCTCCTACGAGGAAAGCACCCGCGCCTACCACGGCTTCCTCACCCGCACCGTCCACCAGATCGACGGCGACCAGGCCATCCTCCTTACCGCAGGCAAGCACGACACCCAGCGCGCAAGCATCGGCCCCCAGGGCCGGTTCGGCACGCAGCGGACCAGCCTCCTCGCAACCACCACCGAGCCCTCCCAGGAGAAGCTCGACGCACTCTACGAGCAGGCGTACCGCAACCTCACCAACCTCGTCGCCGCAGGGGACGAAAAAGTCACCGACATCCTCGCCGACACCACCGAACAGTAGAGGACCACCCATGGCCACCCCTATCGACCCGTCCGACATGCACTACCGGCTCATTGCCACACCACAGGGCGCCACCGCCGTCTGCGTCCAGGACACCGACTACCCCCACTACAACTTCCTCACCAGCACCCCCTACGCCACCAAATACGAAGCCGACACCGCGGCCGCCAAAATCCGGAGCCCCCGAGACATCCTGGCCAACCTGATCTACCTGAACTGCTACCCCAACCCGAGCAGCCCCCACATCCAGCCGCTCAAGGAACGCTCCGAAGTCGAACAGGCGACCGTGTACCGGCAGGCCGATGCCATCATCAACGCCCGATTCACCCAAGACTGACCCACCCCCACCCACAAACGGCGGAACCGAGACCGCCCCCTCAGAGAGGAACCCCAGCATCATGATCATCATCGACACCGACGAACTCGCCCCCACCAGGGCCGAAACCTACGCTGACAGCCGCCGCCGCGTGGCTCGCGCGCACATCCAGACCGTCCAGACGCAGATGGGCGAGGAGTCCACGTACGCCGAACTCGTCGTCCGCCATGACCGCGACTCCGCCGCCTACATGGCCGAACTCCGGCACCACATCGAGCTGAAGAAGCCCGAGGGCCGCACCTCGATCCTCTTCAAGCTCAAGGGCCCCGCCACGGCCACGCTCATGAAGGTCCCGACCGGCCGCTACTCCAAGTCGAAGCTCTACGGCCTCTACGAGGACGCCCACGCCCGGCTCCTGCAGCTGGTCGAGGACCGGCACGAGAGCATCATCCCGCTGCTGAGCCAGCAGGCATAGGCCACTGCGCCGCGGCGGCCGCCCCTGATGGGGTGGCCGCAGCTTTACGTCCTGGTGCGCGTCGTGCGGCGTCGCTGGGCGGGGGGCGGGGATAGGGCTCTCAAGGTTGGGGCCGGGAACCTTACAATCTCCGCGGACTCTTCAAGGTTGGGGCGGTCCAGGTTGATTCATAGGATCAGGGCCGAACCTATAAAGCGACTAGGGACATTCATAGGCCCGTATTGATTGACGGGCATCACCTTTGCGTGTAGTGTTATACATAGTTCATCGTCACCACACGAAAGCACCCCCACCATGGCCACCATCATCACCGAAGAGCCCACCACGGGCCCGGACACCTTCATCCTCCGCACCGCCCGCCAGGAGGGCCACGTCGCTGGTGCGACCGTACTCCGCCGCACCGCGGACGGCTGGGGCCCCGCAGACGGAACCTTCCCCTTCTCCCTCACCTGGGAAGGAGTCACCCACGCAGCAACCGGCACAGAGGTCACCATCGAACTCCTCGCCGTCCCGCCCGTCACCCCTGACCCCGAACTGAACATCGAGGACGTGAAGCACCGCCTCGGCCTCTGGAACAACGCCGAACACAAATGGGCCTCCATCGGCGGCCGCGGCCTCGCCGTCGGGCTCATCACCCGGGAACTGCCCATGCTTATCAAGATCGCCGAAGCCATCACGGCCCCCCGCGCACCGAAAACGGAGAACTAGACCATGACCATGCACCGCACCGAACGAATGGCCGCCCTCATGGCCGAAATCGACAACGCCACCGCCGCGAAGATCCTCCGCCAGATGGTCTCCACCGTCCAGTTCGTCCGCGACCACGAAGGCCCCGAACTGACCACCGCCGAAGAATTCTGGATCGCTGCATCCCACATCCCCGAAGCGCGCAAGATTCAGGACCAGCTTGAAGCCCAGGAGTGGGACGCTGAGCACGTCAACGCGTTCATGCTGGCCGAGGGTCTCAACGAAACCCGCGCCAACCGCGAGTTAACCATCGTGACCGACCGGGACGGCGCAGAGCACAAGGGATCGGACCTGCGGCAGGCCATCCGGGCGTACAAGGACCACAAGGAAGCCCTGATCCGGAAGGCGCAGGACGCTTTCCTGGCAGGCGGCTGGAAGCAGGAGGCTCCGGCGCATGCCTGAGCGTGACCCGAACGCCCCCGCCCCTGATTCGGGGCGGGGGCGTTCCGCTGCCGCCGACGTGGCCGCGGCCTTTGACAACCGGGGCGCCGCAGAGCGGGCCCTCATCGCACGTGCGGCCGGGGTGGACCCCGCGGCCGCAAGAGAACTGGGGTACTGAGCATGGCCGAATCCGACGAAGACACCCGAATCGCTGCCGCGATCGGAATCGAAGAGCTCCTGGTCGCCGTCGCCTGGGCGCTATACCGGCACCGTCATCCGCTTCATGCCGCGAAGTCCTGGGATGGCATAGGCGGGCCCATGCAGGCCGAGTTCCTGGGGGAAGCCCGCGTCGCTGTGGCCGCGATGGTGGGGGCCGGGTGGGGTTCCGGGGTGTCGCTGATCGCGACGACGTATGAGGAGCTGGATGACGCCCCGAAGGGGTGGATTGCTGTGGATTGGAACCTGTTGACGTTCACGAAGCCGTTCCATGCCGATAACTTCTGGCTGCTGACCGGGCATGACCGTCGCTTCTCGTCGCGGGACATCAGCCTGCCTGCCCGGCTGATCCCGCCGATGGCGTTGCAGCGGTCGTGACCGTGAGTGAGTTCCGTGGCCGCGGCAAGGATTCGAGGCCTGGGCGTTGGGGGGAGGCTGGGGAGCGCCTGGACGACGCCGAGGCGGAGCAGAGGAACAGGATTCGTGCCCGGCGCCGCAATGAGGCGCGCGCTTTGGCGGAGAAGGGCGTGGCTGAGGCGCGCCGTATCTGGGCGGCCGGGCTGTTGCGTCCGCACCGGATCACCACAGCCCTGGATCTGAAGTCCTTGGAAGGGCCGGAGGTGGACATCGCTTGCGGCGCCAAGGAGCCCGACGTGGACCTCTGGGAGGCGGGGGAGCTATACCCGACGTGGGAGCAGCTGTGTCTGCTGGCGAAGCTGACGGAGCAGCCGTTGGCGTTTTTCGCCCGGCAGGAGTCTCCTGAGGCGGGGTGGACGACGATCGATTTCCATGTGAAGAATGCGGGCCCGCGGCGGGAGGTGGTGCTGCAGTTTTCGCATACGGCGTTGGTGATGGCGGGGATTCGTGAGCCGAATGAGCGGCCGGAGAGGGAGGCGCTGCAGTCGGAGACGCTCTTCTAGGTTGACGCCGCGCAATCGTGCGTGTAGCGTTATACAGAGAATGTCGGAACCGAGCCGACACGAGAGGACCCCATGACCATCGACATCACCCAGCTGGCCCCCGAGCACGCCACCCTCAACCCGCGCATCCGCACCCTCAGCGCCACCGTCACACTCCCTGCCGACGACGAGGGCCAGCAGGTCACCGCCCGCCTCACCGTCTTCCACGACCGCAGTGAACGCCTCCGCCGCACCTACAAGGCTGTCCTGAACCGCAAGGTCCACCAGGTCGCCCAGGATGGCCAGCTGCCCGCAGCCATCCACGTCCCTGGGGGTGACCTGCTCGACCTCTTCTCCGAGGATGGCATGGAGTGGGACGAGGACCGGCTGCGCGCCCTCTATGCCAAGGCGTTCGAGCGGGTGTCGTCCGCGGTGGTCGACCATGATGTCAAGGTCATGAGCTTCCTAGAGCCTTAGGGGGAGTAAGTCGTGACACGGGGGCCTATCCTTGACGGAGGGGGCCCTGCCGTGTAGTGTTATACATATGGCGGAACCGAGACCCGCCCACCCACGAGAGGACACCCCATGCCAGTCGAAACAGCACCCGCCAAGCCCGCAGACGCACCCATCTACGGATACGACTACGAATCACGGCACTACTGCAGCGGCTGCATCGAAGGCGCTCTCGGCGAGAACACCTACTCCACCCTCCACACCCCGGAACAGGCCCTCGACCTCATCGCCGACGACTGGAACATCAACCGGAACAACGAAGGCTCCTACAGCTACTTCGCCTTCCCCAAGGTCCTCCGCGCCCGCCACGGAGCCACCTGCTCTGACTGCGGCGGCGCCCTCGACAAAGACCTCCGCACCACCCCCGCCGCCCTCTGCGGCGCCAACCACACCCTAGGGGAGGACTGCCGCCCCGCAGCATCTACCCCCGAGAACGCCCACACCATCGACGCAGGAGCCACCCGCTAATGGCAGCCACCGACACGCCCCCGGCCGCCACCACCGGCCTGCCGGACGTAAGCGACACCCCGTGTCCGGGATGCGGCGAAAAGTCCCTCACGATCGAGATGCGCCTGACGGCCGCGCCCGTAGGGGCCTTCTCCCTGGCCGGAGTCGGCATGAAGTTCGCCGCCACCAGCACGCCCTGGATCTCCTGCGCGAGCTGCGGTATCGAAGCCGAAGGGAAAGTCGCATGAGCGTCCACACCCCCGCCGACGCCATCAAAATCGGCCGCATCGCCAGAGGTGCGTGCAGATGCGAAGCCTGCGTGTCCATGGCGAAGGCGGACCGGAACGCCGGAGCCCCATCTGCCAACTGGGGTGCCATCAACTATGCCGTGCACAGAAACGGCATCCTGATGCAGCAGGTCAAAGAGGACGCCGAGCGCCTGTCCAAGCTTGAAGTGGAAACTGAGGCCTACCAGCGAGCAAAGGTGAAGTCAGTGGACGCTGCCATGCTGCGCGCCGCCCTCCACGACAAGATCAAGCTCCAAGCTCCGCCAACGAAGGCCACCGCCCCGAAGAAGCAACTCCACATCGGCGGCACCGGCTTCAAGGTCACCTTCGACCAGGTCGTTGGGTTCGCCGCCGGACTGTCCTTGAGCCTGCCGGTCGTCTCCGTACTCGGCCTCACCCCCGACATCGGCTTCTACGTCGTCACTGGCATGACCGCGCTTGGCACGTCCACCCCGTGGCTCATCAGCAAGAGCAGGGACACGGAAAAGCGAGAAATGACCGCACCCGCGCAGCAGAAACCCTCCAAGAAGACCCGACTCGCGTCAGCCAACGCCGACCGCGAAGCCGTCATCCTCGCGTGGGCCAAGTACGAAACCGACGTGGCCCTGCAGATCGACTTCCCGGCAATGACCGACGTGCGGAAGCCGGAAACGGCAGCCCTCGCGAAAGCATTGCGCGCTGCAGAGATCGCGTCCCGGCACGCAGGGGAGTCCTTGGACGCCCTGATCCGCTACGAGGACGCTGTCCTGGATCTGGAAAATGCGTTCAAGGCCGCGGAGCGCGCAGCGAAGACCGACCAGGATCACCCGCTGACGGAGGATCAGAGGGACCTCGCGCACACACTGCTGACCATGGCTGTCGACCCGGCCGGGAACGTCCACGAACGCCGCCAGGCGCACCAGAGGCTCCTGAAACTCCTGGACGGCGTGATTGTCCTTGCGGAACCTGCCCGGTTCGCCCTCGAACAGGCCGCGGCGCGCGGCCAGCTGGACCGATGAGCGTCCCTGGCGGCGCCCAGGATGGCGCGCAGGTTCCCGGGCCTTTGACTGCGGACGGGTGGGTTTCCGATGGCACCCTTGAGCACCTACATGGGGTCCCGTTCCATAAGGCTCAGTTACCCCGGCGCGTGCACGTCTGCCGGGCGCAGACGCGAGGGCATATTGGGGGCAGTCTCGTGGAGCGATGCGCTTGTGGTGGGCTCCGCCGTGACAAGGGCAGCTGGCTAGAACGGAACAGTGCCCGCAAATCCCTCTGAGGCAGCCGTAGGGCCCGTGTGACGGGGGAGTGGCCATGTTCAGTTTTCGGGCCGTGCAACAACCCGGGCATGTTGCATGAATTTTGGCATCAGGCCCGAAAGTGCTATGCTCTCTAAGGCTCGAATTCGGGCCTACCCGCTTCCTGGCAGCGTAAGCCGCCAGACGCAGCAAGGGGACGCCAGGGAAACCGCGCCCCACCCAAACCCCTCCCAGAGAAGCCAAGACGCGCATATACGCTGAGGTCCGATCGGTGGAGGGCTACGGCCGCCCCCGGGCCCGCCGCCAAGCACGGCGGCCCGGGGAGCTACAGGCCCACAAGACGCCTACCTCCCTTGCCGATAAACACGCACCCTGCTACGCTATCCCCAGCGGCGGCGCGTACGCCCGTTCCCAAGCCCTTCCGGTCCCCGCACGACCGAGGCGTTTGAGGGACAAGGTCCATCGGGATCACGCACACACACCCCTCCTTTGTGGCGGGTGCGGGCAACCACAGAGAGAAGCGTCGGCCATGACTAAAAACAGCGGCCCGAAGAAGCGCGCACGCGCCGCGGCCAAAGCACTCAACGTCCCCCTCAGCGAAGCGAAGCACCAGGCCGGTGTCCGCGGCAGGGAAGACCTCATCGCGGACCCTAAGCCGCTCACCCTCAGGGTCCACCGGGATCACCAGGGATTCATCTGGGACCGTGAACGGGACTCTCACGCCCTCTTCGGGGGTATGCCCGGGTCCGGTAAGACCTGGCTTCTGGGGGACATCTCCGCGCAGGCCAGCCGCAACGGCGAAACCATCGTGTACGCAACCGTCACTGCCGACGAGATCCTCGTGACCATCAGCGGCCCGGACCGGGACGTGTCGATCCTCGAAGGCCATCCCGCGCTCACGGAACTGGAACGCGAACTGCGCGCCATCGAGGGCCGGGTCGATACCCCCGAGTGGACCCGGGCGCTGGTGATCCTGGACGGCTTCAACTACCTGCCCGAGGCCATCAAGGATCTGGGCATCCGCCTGGGGCAAAGGGGGAGGAGCATGGGCGTGACTCTCATCGTCGCCAATCCGGCAGGTCAGGGCCTGGACGAGGAGCTGCAGAAGTGCATGACCCTGAGCGTCAGCACCGGCTTCGAGGCCGAATGGGAGAACTTCGCATGGGAGGGCCAGTTCGGCGCCCCCGTCAGCTATCGGTCGCAGAGGGACGAACTGCTGCTCACGGGCCGGGACCTGCGCGTCGCATCCCTGCACCCGGCTCCGCAGCAGCGCCTCGATCCGCAGCAGTTCAGGTTCGACGGCAAACGCACCGCCTGGAACGTCCGCGGCCACGCCCGGGACGGCCGGTTCACCTTGGCGACCTGCAGCCAGTTCGGGGATGTCTACTACACGGTCATCGACTGGGCAGAGAACGTCCGCGGGACTGTGAACGTCATCGGCGGCGGCCTCGGTATCGAGACGAACTCGGGCGCTGATCCGGCCGTGATTGATGCCTTGGAAATGCTTGAGGGGTCCTTTGAGGTGAGTCATCGGAACAGGGTTCCCCTGGTGGTCTCGGGGCGCCGTGTCGCGGGTGTCTGGCATGAGCTGGCGGGTCCGGCCGTGGCGTGATTGGCGGCGGGGGAGGGGTCGGGCCCGACGTGGGCCCGGCCCCTTTCCTCCTTGACGGCAGGCCGCAACTCGTGTAGCGTTATACATAGGTTCACCACACCAATGAAATGAGCACCAGTATGCCTACCAGCACTGCAACCGATGTCCTCTACCGGGTAGAGCACGGCGATAAGGTCGCCGAATACACCGACTGGGACGTAGCCCACGCCACCCTGGTCAAGCAGCTCGAAGAGCTGTTCACCAATGTGAAGGGCGCCCCCGCCACCAAGACCATCGCGAACAACCGCCGCAGCATGATCGAATCGACGATCACCGACGCCCAGCGCGGCCGCCACCACGGCCTCGGCGGAATCCGCCTCGCACTCAGCGGAATTGACACCCGCTCAGTGCCGCAGGAACGCATCGACGCCGCCCAGGCAGCCACCGACGCCGCACAAGCCGCCCTCAACGCCCCCACGGCAGCCTAGGAGACCCCGCATGCCCGACTACATCCTTGGCCTGCTCACCATCCCGGCCCTGGCCATCGTCCTGGCCATCGTCTACGTGGTGATCAACTTCGCCGGATACCTAACAGAAGCGTTCTTGACGCAGTACCCGAGGTTCAACAGCCGCGTCTACGCCTACCGAATCAGTGCTGTCAGTGGCCACCTCTCCCACCAGCTCATCGGCGCCGTCTTTATCGAGCGCAGGAACCTGGGCAAGAAGCACACCTACATGCTCACCTACGACGGAACGCGCGCGACCATGGCCACGGCCGAACGCCTCCCCGGCGGCGGTAAGTACCGGAGCGTCAACGACGTGGACTGGGACGAAGAGACCCTCGAAACCCTGGATGACTTCGTCAACTGGCGCGACCATCACCGCCACGCAGACAGCGGAGCCTCCTCGTGAGCGCCCAAGTCGCCGCCGTCCTCGCAGCGCACCCCAGCTACTCGTGGGTGGACAACGCCGGGCCCTGCTCGGGCTCCAAGGTGGTCTGCAACGGCCCCATCTGCAGCTGGGAAGTCCAGCTGGACGGCCACAACGGCGACTCCCGACGCGCATTGTTCCCCGCCCACTTCGCTGAGGAACTCGCCAAGAAGGGCATCGGGCCCGTCCTGGATGTCGCAGAAGTCGCCTGCGAGATCCACAGCACCCACGGCGGTGGCATCAGTCCCGCCGCGGCCGCCTCCGAAGCGTGGAAGACGCACCGGAGCTCCGAACCGGCTGGCTCCTGACAGCCCCGCAGTCTCGCACCAGAGCGGCGCAGGGGGTGAGGGGTCTTGCGGTTGACGCAAGGCCCCTCACTCGTGTAGTGTTATACATTGGATGCCGGGAATCCGAGACCCGGCCCGCAGAGAGGACCCCCATGAGCGCCAAGCTCCTCGTACGAGCCCACGACGTACAGCCCGGCAGTGCCATCGAATTCACCGGCACCGAACCCTACCTCCACCCCGACAACATCCCCGCCGCGGAGCACGACTACGCCGTCGTCGAATCCGTCAACGGTGGATGGGCAGACGGGCTCGCCAGCGACGAAGAAGTTGTCCTCTACGTGCCCAACTACCCCCTCCCGGTCATCCTCCCGGCCGACACCGAACTGACCATCGACCCCACCGTCGATACCAGCTGCTAACCCCATCACCACACCCAGAAGGACCACGCATGAACGCTGCCCTATTCCAGGACCCGCTCGCCTCCGCTGCACCCCAGCAGATCCAAGGCGCGGTGGCGCATGCACCCGCCCTCATCTTCGCCGCCCCGACCGGGACCATCGACGCCGAAGTCCGCACCACGATCGACCGGAAAGCCCGCGACTTCAACACCGCCGCGGCCACCAAACGGCCCCCGTCGAAACCGGCACCCACCGCCAAGGACGAACTCGCCGCGGAACTCGCCGCCGCCCTCACCGGAGCGAAGCCCCTCAAGGCCCGCAGATGACCCAGCAAACCGCCCAGGACACCCCGGCCGCCCACGAGTTCATCGTCAAGCCCTTCGAAGACTCACGCGCCCAGCACGCCGGATGCACCGGCTGCACCTGGATCGGCCCGTTCGTGTACGACCGCACCACCGAAGAACGCGAGCACCTCGCCACCGTCTTCGCCCACAAACACCGCACCACCTAACCGCCAGCCGACGCCGTCATCCAGAAGGCGTACGCCGCCGCGATGACCGCTGGCATCAAGCACCTCTGCCCGTAACCACCACACAAGGAGCATCCGCCGTGACTGCCGAAGCCAAGTACCTGCAGGTCGTTGAAGCCAACCATGAGGAGAACGCCTTCCACGTTCTCGGCGGCGCAGGGTTCACCACCCATGCCGAAACCATGGCCAGCTTCAACTCCGCCCCCACCGCTCAGAAGCAGGCCCCCGACGACATGCGCCCCGGGTACGTCCTCGATGTCCTCGACGATGACCTCAACGTCATCGACGACAAGCGCATCAGCGCGGCCACCGCAAGGGAACTCCTTGGCGCGGACCTGGACACCCTGCGAGAGAAGGCCAAAGCCGAGGAGGCGGTCGTCCAGGAACGCATCGCGGCCGACAGCGCCGAACGCAGTGCCGCCCGCTCATGACCGGCCCGCGCGCCGACGCTACCGCCATGGAACCATTCGCCGCTGACCAGTCCATGCACCCGCTTGAATACTGGATCTCACCGGAGCTGGCCCGCATCAGCCCGCCAGCAGCCCCCTCCCGCCTGCGGGAGCTGGCGGATACGCAGGGCGCCCACGCCGCGGCGTGGAGCAGCGCCATCGGCGCCGGTCCCGTCATCCTCGCGGCAGGTGCCCTCGCTACTGCCATGACCGGCAACCCCGCCGCGGTCATCCTCCTCGGGTCACTGGGGGCCGCCTTGACGGCCCTGGGTGTCATCTCGTTGAAGCGCGTCCGCGCCGCCCTGCCGAACACCCGGGGCGCTCTCATAACCCGGGGGCCGGGGTCTGCCCGTGGCGGCATCCTGACCCTGGCGGTCCTGGCCCTCATCCTCGGCGGCATCCTGGCTGTAGCCCTTCCCGGGATCTCCGCCAGGGGAGGAGCGGCCCTGACCGCAGTAATCGGTGCTTACGCGCTTCTGGTGGCGTTCCTGGCAGCCTGCATCGCCGTCCCGGCCGCAGTCACGGGCCGGGCCCGGGAATCCTTCCGCCGACGAGTACAGGCCGACCCGAACCTCCGCGCAGCAGTAGAGGACGATCTGGCCACCTGGCAGGACCCCCGCGGTAACGGCAGCTACGGACCCCTGTAACTGACCGCCCAACAGACCCAACCAAGGAAGCAGGAGAGCAGCCATGACCCGCCAATGGGTAGATGACCACAAGAAGAAACCCAGGGACAAACGCTGGATCATGCGCTGCGACTACGGCGACGGACTCCGCGGCGCCCAACGGTGCTCCACGGCATCGGAACCGTTCGAGTGGCAGCCGCCCCTGGAACTGTTCGTGGAGCGCGGGTGGTTCATCGCCAAGCTCTCCGGGGATCGCTGCCCGGCCTGCGTCGCCCTCGGCCGTCATGAGGGTATCGAGCCCCACCGCCTGATGTCCCATGGGGACACGGAAAACACCATCACACCACCAACGGAGACCACTCATGCCGCGTAACGAAAACCACCAGGTCGGCCTCGAAGAGACGACCCTCCCGACCAGGGACTACGACACCCTGGTCTTCGCCGCGAAGTCCCAGCTGTCCGAGATCGAGCACCGCCTGGCCACGGACCCGGTCGCCAAGACCGACTTCCGCGTCTCCACCGCCCTGGAAGTGAACCGGGATCAAATCCGGGCCGCCCTGGGCATGCCTCCCGCCCCAAAATCCCAGGGGGAGCAGAAGTGACCGCAGAAATAGGAACGGGCACCCGGGTCCTGCTGGGCAATGAGGCGCTGGCCGAGTTGCGGCAGCGCGCGGACACCGAGGCCATCCTTCGCGACGACGACCCCTACTACGGCGAGGAAGGGGAGGCGAACGCTTTCGAACGGGCCGTGACGCCCGCAGTGGTGCACGAACTGGTCGATGAGATCGAGCGGCTCCGCGCGGCCCTCGCTGGCCACCTCTTCGATGGGGAGTCCCTGGGCTTCCGCGAGCAGGTACGGGCCGAGATGATGCGGGACCTGGCCCAGAGCCGCAACCATCACCGGGCCACGGGCATCCGCATGGCAGCCCGCCTCTACAGCAGGGGACAGAGCGAGACCGTCACCCGCGGCCAGACCTGCGGCTTCTTGACCTCCCTGGCCGACTCCGTGGAGGAAGCCGGAGGAGAGGACGCACCACAGGCGGGGGCCCTGGCAGGGTGACGGTCTTCGTCGACAACGTCCGCATTCCCGCGACGGTCGGCCGCCATACCTCGGAGTGGTGCCACCTCGTGGCTGATACGAGCGCCGAGTTGGAAGCGTTCGCGCGCCGCCTGGGGTTGCGCCCGTCGTGGGTGCAGCACAAGGGGACGTGGAGCGAGCACTATGACCTGACGGCCGGGAAGCGGCGTCAAGCGGTCGCGCTGGGTGCGGTGGAAATTTCGATCGTGGAGGCAGGGGAGCGGTTGCGGGCCCGTCGTGTTGAGATGGGCCCGAGGTCGATTCCTGGCGTGTAATCTCTTGCCAGAAAACTCCTGGTCGTGTAGCGTTATACATAGATATGTGGCACCCGCCGCACACCAGCCAACCGAAAGCCGACCCATGACCACAACCCCGGCCCCGCCCACCCACGCACCCGTAGTCCAAGCCGAACCCGAGGCTGCCGCGGCCGACCAACAGCCAGCGAATTCCGAGCGGCCTAGAGTGCAGCTCTACGACCGCATGGACGGCACCTGGGACCGCCCCGCGCCGTTCTCCAAGGCTTCAAAGTGTGTCGAGTTCTGGAATGCCGCGCAGATCCCCGACGGCGCGATCGAGCAGTTTGAGGCGGCCTACCGTGCGCGCGTTGAAGCGGACATGACCGCGGAGCACAACGCCGTCATGAACCCGTGGGGCGATGCGTGGGTGGCGGCTAACCCCAAGCCAAAGCGGGATAAGGATCGGCCCGAGTGGCAGGCCCGGTTCGACGCCGCTTTCAAGGAGCGCGCGGATGCTCTGGAAGCTGAGGTGGCGCCCAAGTATCCAAGCATTTCGTTCTACGATCTCCCGCAGCTGCTTCGCGCGACGAAAATGCTGCAGACGCGGCCTTCCGGCGTTTACTGGCAGCAGGGCGATCTGGTTTTTCAGGAGTGGATCGAGCTGTTCGAGGAGACGCTGACGATTCACCAGATCGAGGAGAAGTATCACCTCTCGCGAATCTGGAGCTCCCTGGACACCCCGGCCGTTCCGGCAGCTTTCAGGGCTGTTGTGTCTGCGATCCAGGGGGTGGATCGTGCTGTTGATGCGCTGCATAACGAGGTGCACTCTGCGCGGGTGACGTTGATCGACATCCTTGGCGCTTTGGGCTGATCTGTGTTGCGTGGGGGCGGGCGGGCGTCGCGGTGCGGCGGCCGCCCTTTGCGTTGCCCGTCGGGGAGGCATTAGAGGCCGACCTCCCGGTGTCTGCAGGGCGGCGAGGGGCGGTCGTGCTGAGTCTGGCTTGGGAGAGGGCAGCCTCGGAGGCTCTATCCCTGGTCCACGCTCAGATCAGCCCTGGGGTGTCGGCGTTCGCTGCCAGTGTTTGACGCGGGCCCTTTTCCCGTGTAGCGTTATACATAGAGGCGAAGAAGTCGCCACCAAGACCAGGAAGAAGACCCCCCCACATGAGCGCCCAGCCCGCATCCCCCGAAGCCCAGGAAATCGCCGCCCTCAAGCTCGAACTCGCCCTGGCCAACCTGGAAATCGCGGCCATCAAGGAACGCGAGCGGACCTACATCGACAATGACGACCTGGAAAGCATGGTGCCCTGGTCGGACATGCCCGAGGATCAGCGCGAGCGGGCTATCGAGCAGTTCGGTCCGGAGACCCGCCGCGGCAAGTACGTCTACCCTGTCGTGGGCGTGAAGTCCGTGGCGGAGATCCGGGAGCGACTTGCCGCCCTGCGCGGCTAGGAGCTGGCGCCTGTTGGCCCCGTTCGGCATTGCGCCGGACGGGGCTTCGCTGTTTTTGCGCCGGGCAACTTGCCAAGCCGCTAATCCTTGTGTAGTGTTATACATAGAGGCGAGGAAGTCGCCACCAAATCCCGGAAAGGGGAACCCGCCATGAGCACCAACTCCAAGAAGACCAAGCACCGCAACGTCGCCAACCCCGAGCGCTGGAAGGCCATGCACGGTCTCCGCAGCTCCTCCGCGGCGCAGCCCCACGCGGACGGCCGCACCAAGCGGGTACGCACCCGCTCCGCCGCCCGCTCCGCGGCCGTCAGGGACTTCTCCTGATGGTCGCGGCAGGCCCGGCCGCCCCAGGGGAACTCTCCGGGGCCACCTTCAACACCCTCCGTCACTGGGGCCGCGTCGCCGCCGCCGCTGGCAACGTCTCGGGGTCCTTCTCCCAGGACCACCTCATCGCCGCGATGATCGCCGGTAAAGCCGAACGCGCCACCAACCGCGAGATCGCCCGGGCCGCCAGGTGCTCCCCGGCGACCGTGTCCCGCTACCTTCGCAAAGCCGCTGAAGCGGCTGCCGTCGTCGAGGCGAAGGCGTCGGCAATGGTGCTGGACGCCGCCTGACTTTCACCGCCGATCCCGTCCCTTCGTGGGACGATGGAACCCTCCGAGAAGAAGGACTACCTCCGTGAACACCCCGCCCCGCACTGACCCTGGCTCCACCCGTCCGCACAAGCTGCGGCCGGTCGACTTTTTCATCTCCATCACATGGAGCACGGGCGAGGGCGGCCACGGTTCGGAGGCCTCCTACTGGGAGGTCAAGGACTCCGCCGACTACATCCCCGAGGACGTGGCCGCGTCCGGCGCGGTCCCGTTCGACGGCGACGTGGAAGCCGCCCGCAAGGCTGTCCGCGAAGCGATCGAAGCCGCGGGATGGAAGATCCAGGGCGACATCGAGGACGCCCTCACCTGGAAGGGAATGATTG
>Ga0308160_10002960_pt1 | contig 19728 bp, 25 predicted proteins | sample PhyFR1_FD_201036 | JGI IMG/M metagenome (GOLD analysis project Ga0308160, IMG submission 201036) | Phyllosphere microbial communities from UC Gill Tract Community Farm, Albany, California, United States - DLSLF.R1 | ecosystem: Host-associated > Plants > Phyllosphere > Unclassified | place: USA...
GAAGAGATTTTCGTAACAACCAAAGTCCAAGCTGGTGGACATACCGTTCAAGGCTGCCACAACAAGGTGGAAAAGAGTTTAAGAGAGTTGGATCTCGGTGAGCGGTGTTTATCACTTGATGGTCTCGTGCACGGTAGACTGATGACTATCGTGGTACAGGGTATATCGACTTGTTCCTCATCCATGGTCCTTTGATGGGTCCGGAGAAACGTTTGAATACATGGAGGAACCTGACGGAGTACGCAAAGGATTCGAATGCGAAGATCAGGGCTTGTGGGGTTAGCAATTTGTGAGCCGGCGAGGCCTTGTCGAGGGGTATGATCGAGCCGTTGACTCATTCTTCGCCTTTGATAGCGGTATCAAACATCTCGAAGCGCTTGCCGAGGCCGGATTACCTACGCCTTCTGTCAACCAGATCGAAGTCGGTCACCCACTCGTACCCCTCCGTTCCAAATCACAACCAGCTAACACTACCTACACCCACAGATCCACCCTCACCTGCCTCAAACCCCGATCGTCGACTATTGTTGCGCACATGGGATCATCGTCCAGGCTTATTGCCCCTTGATGCGGGGACAATCGAATCAGGCTTCTTTAGGCCAAGGTGCGAGTTGGGCTGGAGTACCGGGGATGGGGTGGGATGATGAGGGTTTGAAGCGGGTCGCGAAGGAGGTGAGTCAGGTCACTGCACGAGGTCGTATGAAGAAATCTGTCGGAAGTGAGTGAAGAGCTGATCGCGAAGGAGATGTATGCGGGGGTCTTTGTAGGAAGGACTGTCAATCGCACAGGTCTTGCTCAAGTGGTCCGTTCAGAGCGGGTAAGTTCTGGGCACGAGTCTTTGGGCACAGGTGTTTCCTTTTCTCTCTTGTCGTTGGTTCTATGGTCGCCTTGGCCGACGTGGTCGTCTTGACGGATGTACCTCGAGACGGTACGACTCGTGTATGGGTCTCAAAAGCTACTGGCACTGCTGTCGGTAACCCGCAAAGAGAGCTGGTTTGATTCGTCTATAAATCCGAGACCTACCTCGCTCGGACAATCCCACGCGGATGGGGCTCGAGAGAGGGATTGAACGCTATGGTCTCCTCTTCATCAAGAAGACGGACCGACTAAACGATTCCCTCTGCTGACGAGGCAAACCTCGCGACCTGCCTGAGACGTCCACCAGAAGGACAATCGGAAAAAAACCCAACCTGGAAAAGAACGCTCGATATCCAACCCGAGGGTAGGCCCGTGGTCTCGAGGAGAAGGTCGTCTGAAGATTAATCATTCCCGGCAATCAAACAAAGTTCGACCGAGGGATCGAGGAATTGAAGTACGGATCCTTTTTCGTCGAGACTGAGCGGGGAGGCATTTCTCGGATCGCCCGATCGGAGGAAGGGGATCTTGGGGGACGAGCACGATGTTTTCCCCTTCCTTCCCTCCCCCGCCTTGGCCCCGGCCCTCCCCCTCCTTGCCCTCTCTTGGAGAAAAGCTGGAAGGCTTGTCGGTGTGGAGGGAATATAAAAGGGGGAGTGGGCGGCGGGGGATCGGGTTGTTTTCGTTCTTTGGTCGTTACAAACGAATGGGAGGATTTAGGTGGATTTCTACGTATACTGGTCACGGTTGAAGGGTGGAGGGGTGGACGGTGGATCAATATGATCGAGAAGAAGAAGAACGAGACGAAGACGAACAACACGAACAAGCCGAACAGGACCGATGGGACGGACTATACATCCACAAAGAAATCCACTGAAGGATCTCATGGAGTGGATCGTGATTCCAGAATTACGTCCTGCTTGGAGCCTTACGATCAAAGGACTGGGGGCGGGATGGAGCGTCCCGATGGGGGTGGGTGGTTTGGAATAGGGATGGTGGTGCTGGTGGCGGAGGAACTATTGGGCGGTCGATGTAGCGGATTAGCTGGGGGCGGGGTTCGGAGGGTCGCCTTGACAAAAAGGGAATGTGGTCGGATTGAGCGTTGGACGGGTTTACGGATTACCAATCGCGACGTGACTCTCTTTGGTCTTTCTCGATTATTTGATTTGGATTTGGTCTAGGCCGTTACGCTGACCTGTTTTTTGTTTGATTTTTGGGTGGGGTTATTAGATTTTGTCCTCAAGCTAAATCGTCGTCTGTAGCACGATTAGAAGAGAACATTTTCGCCCTTCAACGCGCCACCAACGACGTCGACCCTCAGTCTGACTCGTCGAACTCGAACCCCAATTCAATCTCGGCCAACCTCGACCGACCATTATCGGATGATTCTATGCTCGTGTTAAAGAGGATGAATTTGGAAGGGAGTGAGGAGTGGGATCGGGCGGACGAGGGGAAGAGGATAGCGTTGGAGTGGAACCCTGTGGATTGTGATTGAGCGGGGTTGTTCTTGGGAGAGTAGAGGGTTTGTGGTGGTGGTGGTGTTTGTGATTACGTGTGATGAGCTTCAAGAGAATGTTGTTTGGGAAGATGAAACGTGATGAAGGCCCCCTGCTGCTGATGCGGAAAGGTGCTTCCCCTCCCCCCCTTCCCCCCAAATCCAATCAAACGCGCAAAGTGGGTTCGGTCGAGTCGAGAAGCTGCGGAGGAATGGTTCGCGGGCGGCTGTGCAAGCGCGAGGGGGAAGGGGGAGAGCAGGGAGATGCCGTCATCCAGCAAGCCGGGGGTTTCTATAATTAGTCGGGGTGGGCATGAGGAGGAGAGGAAGGTGGAATGAAGTTGTTTGATTCCGTGTTCCTATATTTCCCTTGTGATGGCACACGGGGGCAGGCAAGGGAGGCGGTGTTTCTAATTTTGGAACCCGTCACCCTCGCTGCCCTCCCTCCTCCCCCTCCCCTTCACGTTCCAACAACGCACAGCCAAACAAAAACAAAAACCGATGAAATCGCCTCGTTCCAGGTTTATAAGGGAGAGAAAGAGAGATCGACCTGGGACGACATATCAAAGGAGAACGAACCACCAACCTCTCACATCCACCTCGTTCACCCTTTGTAATCACCTACTACACACTCTACACATCTACGATCGACCTACCGTCCGGCCGCTCACTACTTTTTTCTACATACACACAAACGCATCTCTTTGACACCCCAACCCACCCATCAAACCACGAAAATCCGATCAAAACCAGCACAATGTTCCCTCAACTCGCCTCCCTCGCTTTGACGGCCACTGCCCTCTTGTCCAGCTCGGTCGTTGTCAACGCTCAAGTCACCGCGACTGGTACTAATGGACCTACCAACCCCGCTGCCCCGACTTTTGCGGCGGTAGGGAGTACTGTGAACCAGACTAGTTATAGTCGATTGGTCTCGTTGAACAGCGTGAGTCGAGGGGCTACATACAGTGTTTTCATTACAGTGGGGGATTGAATGGCTGATTCCATGACTTGTTTCTTTCGTCTTATCGCTCGATCTCGTCTTCAATCTCATCTTCGTCCTCATCCTATCGCTCGTCCGCGTACCGCCCCCTCGCCGCCCGCAGGTCAACGACTTTTGCATGTACGGACCCCCCGAGAACAACAACTCCCCCATGGGAGATATCGAGGGTGAAGTCGTCGCTTACTGTACTCAACCGAGGAATGGAGCTAGGTTGATCCCTGATGGTGCTTTGAGGAGTGCGCATGTGAGTCCCTCGCTTTTGAGGTGGAGAGGATTTCGTCTCTTCCCTCATGATGGACCATGGATGAGCTAGGCTGATTGGGGTTGGGTTGGTTTGCCTGTGGTACTGGTGCGTAGTTCGTCAAGACCCCCCTGTACGTTCAGATCTCGGGAACGTGGGATGGGACCAAGATCGATATCGCCGCCGGTGATTACGGTGGAGAGTTGGACCCTCACGGTGCTACCGGTGAGTGTTGGCCTCTGCGACCGCTAGCGTAGTGTCGTTGAAAGAGGTCGATGCTGATTAGTCGTGGGGGATTGATGGTGCGTAGGCGACGGTAACCCTGTGGGAGGAAACGTTACTTCCAACGTCTCCGGCTCGGACGTTTTCTACGAGGAGTGGATGGTGCGTTTGAAAGAACACCCCTTTCCATATCCACGTCTCCCGAGCTGATTTTGTGTTTTGTGGATTCGCGCAGATGTTCGTCTCGTCTGACGCTTTCTGTTTGAGGATCTGTACCGCCGAGGACGCGGCTAACAATATTACTGCGGCTTTGCAATGCGAGCAGTGAGTGTGGCTTGGGTTTGAGCTTTGGTTTGAGGTCAAGGATGGTTTTGGCTTACCATGCTTTTGACTTCTCGCCCTCGCCCTCGCTCCCGCTCGGCAGCGAACTCGACGTCATGGGTTGCAACTTTGTCATGGCCATCCCTTACAACCTCCCCGAGACTTTCGACGAGTGTAACGGTGATGCTGCCGCTCCTCCCGGTCTTTACCCTCAATCCGATGGATCCACCTCGACCTTCCGTCAACGATACACTGGGTTGTGGAGTGCCGAGTCGACCACGGGAACATTCACTGTTGGACAGACCGTTACCCCCTCGGCTCCTTTCACTTACCCGGCTACTTCGCAATGTACCACTTACTCGAGTGTTTCTAGTGAGTGACGTGCGGGTGTCAGGTTGGAGACGAATCGGAAGCTAAATGACCTCCCCCCGACCTCCGGCAGACGGTGTCAACACTGCCAACTACCAGGTCAACACCATCATCTCCAACGGAGTGATCCTCGGTTCTGACAACCCCAACTCGTCCGCCGCTTCGGCTCAGAACACCGGTGCCGTCTCCTCGGGCGCTTCCTCTGCTCGAACCACTGGCATGTCCATGTCCGGCTCCATGTCGGGTTCCATGTCGGCTTCCGGATCCATGGCCACTGTTACCACCTCGGCTAGGGCTTCCGGTGCCAACGCCGCCGCTTCGTCATCCACCTCGGGTGCCGCGGGTGCTGCCATCAGGTCGAGCTCGGTCGATGGAAACATCTTGGCCATTGCCGGTCTCACCTTTGCTGGTGTCGTCGGTGGAATGGTCTTGATGCTTTAAGACGAAAATCACGCCACGCCGCGCCGGCCTTTTTCTTTTTCATGAAGCGAAAACGATCGATATACGACCCCCATGGACACTTTGGTTCTCTCTCTTTGTTACCGCTTTCTCTTAACATTCTAGTTTCTGTTTATTTGTCAATCGGACGATTCCCCTCTCGCATTGCACATGACGATTAGATGATCACATTCGTTTCGGAATGCGCCGGGGAGGTTTGGTCGGAGGGTGTGTAGTGAGGCCGTTCATTCCCCTCGAGTGCAGGGGGAGGACACGATCGAGCGTTTGAATGCTGATATAAACGCTCAAGGAGGTCGAGGTTTGAGATTAGAGTGGAAGATCGAATGATCTGCGAGTGTCAGCGCTCGAGATGAGAGGTCTATGAATCCGCAAGGTCAGGGTCGACTTGAAGTCCATCGCTTGACGGGAAATGAACAGGGATGAAGTTCCAGAGTAAGCCCGCATCGACCTTTGTCAAGATGCAGGTGAAGGCTCCGACACAGAAGACATCAAGTCGGTGATGCGTGCAGTTCAAAGACCCTTCCATTTCACGATGAACGCGACCATGCAACGACTTTGTCCTGGTACCCCAATGCTTAGAGACGACTGAATCGATATGGTTCTAGCGATGTGATTGACTTCATTACAAGATGTACCACCAATCTGTTTATGACATACCCTCTCATATCACGTGCTTTCAGATGGTAAGGGGATGTTAGAGACCCACAAAAGAAAATCCCGACATTCGGTCATTGTGATACTCTGGTTTGTTCAAAGTCCGTGCTTTGCAGCCCAAGGATCAGCATCCTCCCCCGCAGCCCTGTACCCGTCCACCCAGTCCCAATCAGTTCAAAATCACTCGCACAAAACCAAACACCTATCGACCACGAAAGAGACACTGACGTATATTCAGCCCAAGCTTTCACTCTCTCCCCATCTTCTTTCCCGATGAGGGAATCGATCCAAGCGCAAGCCATATCCATCCCTGCGGAAACACCGGCGGCTGACCAGAATTTATTCGAGGTCGTCCATCGACCGTGAGGGATCCAGGTTACGCCCGAGTCCTGGGTTGCTTCCTGGGGGCCGCAGCACAAGGCGTCAACGATCCAGCGGGGGAAGTGATTCGGAGAGGAAGGTAGGGTAAGTGGTGGGGACTTACGACGCATCGTTTGAAAGCGAGCTTGTTGGTCGTTGCTTTCTCCCCATGCAACAAGCCGGTGGAAGCGAGTAACCAAGAACCGGTACAGACTATCGTACGAGACAACGACCCCTCGGTCAATAGATCAGCGGCCGTCGAGAAACAATGGGTTATCGGACGAGATTGAATTGCTTACCTGTCAAAACGTATTCAACCTTGGGCACGATAGCCTTCAAGAACTCCCTAGCCTGTTCATTACCTGGTCCAGGTCTTGCTCCTTGTCCACCGGGTAGCAAGATAACCCTCACTTCGTCCTCTTCGATCACTTGAGAGAAAGTCTTGTTCGGTGTGATGAGTAGTCCGCCGGAGCATTCGATTGGCGTGAGGTTGGGGCCTAGGTAGTGCACCGTCAGAGCGTGCGAGGGAGGGTTGTCGGAGAGAGGGCCGGTAGGGTGAAGGGTGTGAAAGAGGGTGGTTGGTCTGCAACAAGGTAGAGAGTTGTCAGGCTTGATGTCAGAGAGTGTGATTCTATACAAGTCGTGCATTCCTACCCTATGAAGCTGACGAACGACAAGGCAATGTTCACAAGGGCACGGTTTAACCTCGACGGATTTACACCTCATCGCCTGAACGCCGACAAACTCACTCGAGAGGTAACGCGCCGGGGAACAAGACGACCCCGACGTGCAGATGTTTAGGAGCAGTGGACATGGTGGGACAAGATACGGATATATTGATCTTGTGCTAAGAGCGGCCAGTACCCCGAACGAGGAGAATGAACGGCTTCCCAGCTTTGTAGCCCAGTCGACACAAATCAATTGCATGGACATGGCGTTCGAATCGGTTGACTCGAGCGATCATCATCTGCTTCCGACGAGGTAACGTAACTTACTTTCCCTTCGTCTTTTGCTTCCGAACGCACTACCATGATCGCCGAGGAACTCCTATCACACGTTCAACCTCGCTTGAAGAGCTGGAGCATTCGAGATAAGATTGGTTCATCTGCAACATGCGACCCTCACATCACCACATCACGAGGCTGGAGTTCAGACTAGACGAATTCGTTTGGAAATCGCAGCTCTTTCCCATCAACTCAATGGAACATTTGCGGTCGGCGGCGAACGGCGAAATAAGGCTCGGCTTGAGCGAAAAGGTTTGTCAGATTGGGATAAGGTGGAGAGCCTATCTCGATAATTTCATGCATGACGATTGCCGGTAGGTCCTCAAACGTCTTTGGAACTATACGACATGCCGGCAGCCTTAGGCTTCAAGATAAGCCTTACTTGCGATCGAGAGGGATCCTTGTGAAACAGGACTCTAGCCAAACCCTTTGATTCGGACTGGAAGGTATTTCGCTTGATTCGGTGGTAGGACGAACGAGATTGATTGCGGCGAGGCTGGACGAGCATTCAATTGATAGATCGTGGCGTGGTTTGATGCATTCAGGATGGGGTCACATCACGCCGTCTCGGAGACCAAGTCGGTGAGATATCTCAACATGATCTATCTGTACCAGCTTCGAATCGTTCTTCTCGACCAAGCACGAAACTAGGTGTGCGCTTACATTACTGAGATATACACCGAGAACGTACCGTCATTCTTTCGAGATAGGGTTCTGTGTTCATGGTTGCGCCCCTGGGGATTGGGTTTGTTATTATTGAAGCTATGGGTCAACTCAATGTTCTTGAGTTCGAATTCGAGCTGGACTTTGGGAATAGGGTGTACTTTGGCGCTTGGGGCCGACGAGTGCCAAGATGACCGTCCGATCAGGGTAAATGAGTGATCTATGCATTGGATTTATGCGATGGAGTTGATACTCGAGGAATGGATCGAGATGGCTGGATTCGTTTTACAAGTGATCCCCCGTCATTCCGGCTTCCACCTCCCTGGATCTGCTGGATGATGTCCCCGTTAAGGAGCAAGATCTGGCCCGTAATGACGATAAGTCGATGGAAGAAGACCAGTGGGAGGAGGGGGAAGTGGAAAGTCATGTTTGAGGGAGGGCGAAGGAGAGGGATGCTATGGCGATTGAATAGAGGCTCGGGGGATGGTGGTCAAAAGGAAGAAACTCGAGCTAGACGAGAGGTCACGGGCCCGAGGCCGAGGAAGAACAGGTGGGAGGGCGGGACCACACCTCGTACTCGGCTATCGGTACTCACTTCTATTCGGTCGGGACGGAGGACTTTGTCTTGATTTAGGTTGATGGACGGAACGAGGGCAGTGACGGCCCGCAAGAAGAACGCGGTCGTCACATGTCGGACGAAAGTCAAGCAAGCAAGTCTTACCTATATATACTTGGGCTGCATAGCTTGTCAAGCTCTATTGCAGGAACAGGTCAACGACCCGTCCTGATTGTTTGTTTGTGGACAAAGTCCAGAAGCTATTTTCGAAATCGAAAGATTGCCCCCGAAAGCCAGTGGGTGTTTGCTTCCGGCTGCTGCTGCGGGGCTGTGAGGCGAGAGGGGGCAGAGCAGAGTAGGTCGTTGCCCAAGTTTGTCTATTTCGATCTTTCACTTGTTGTTGTCTCGTCAATGCCGTCGATAGCGTCGAGATACACATACCCAGGCTATACCATCTCGTCACACAGCCTTGACTGTTTGATTCAAGGTCCCCTGTCGTCGTTCTCGTCGTCTCGTCGTTGCTCTGCGCCGCATAATCTCATTTATAACCAGGTCACCCTAGATAGTCTCGAACAACTCGTAAAGGTCGTATCGTATACGAACAGAGCGCAGCAAGATCGCCGGGCGTTGAAACCATCAGGACCGAAACGTCATCCAAAGGACCTCTCGATTACGAAACTTCAAGACCCCCCTTCGCCTCACACTACAATGTTCCGACTCATTCTCCCCGCCTTGACCCTCCTCACCGCCTCCACCCACGCCCAATCTAGCACATCCTCCTCCCTCGCAACCTCGCTCGGATTCACCGATACCCCCGCTACCCTCTCATTCCCTGCTTCCTCGGCCGTCTCGACGTATACGAACACTACGAATAACGCAACGGCCAGGTATATCAGGTCCGAGTGGGATGTCTATCACGAGAGGATTCAGTTCGGGTCGAATGGGTTGCAGTTTGTGCAGGATCCAGCACAAGCGAGTGAGGATGATTTGGTCTTGAAGGTGGATTATCCCGAGGGGAGTTATAGCAAGGCCACTGGAGGTACTCAATTCTACGTGAGTGCGAACGTGGCTCCTTTCCCGTCTTTCCCAGCGATCGGCTCAACCGGCTGCACCCGGACCCCTTTTCGTCGTCCCGACAGTCTCAACCCCTTAACGGAAGCTCAACCCCCTCAGCTCTGTTCACTTATAATCTCTACCTCCCGTCTGATTTCAACTATGTCAAAGGAGGGAAATTACCGGGGATGAGAGGTGGAGCGAGCGTGAATGATTGTAGTGGTGGGGATCAGACGGATGGCAAGACTTGTTTTAGTACGAGGATTATGTGGAGGGAAGGTGGAGTGGGTGAAGGCGAGTTCAGGGCAAGAGCGCAGTTGTTCTGAATTTCGATGAAGGTGGTGCTTATTGAATTGCGTTTGGTTTCGTCCCGATAGTCTATGCTTATATCCCCATCACGGACACGTTGTGCTCCCAAGCAGGTGTGATTTGTAATTCAGATTACGGGACTTCCCTTGGACGAGGAAGCTTTTCGTTTCAACGTGGAGCGTGGAATGAGATCGCTTTGTATGTCCAGTTGAACGAGCCAGTGACTACCGCGAATGGGGTCGTCGAGTGAGTGATCGGAGAGTCCCCCGCATGAAGTGGACTTGTGAATTGATTATTCGGAATCTACCTCGAACAGACTCTATTATAACGGCGTCAAAGCCATCTCATTCTCCAACCTCGTCCTACGTACCTCTGAGAGCATCTCGGACGTCGGCGGGATCTACTTTTCAACCTTTTTCGGAGGGGACGACGCGGCGACGTATGCGACCCCGACGGATCAGAGTTTGTATTACAAGGATCTGGCGATGTTCGGTAAGGCGCAGGCGGCGAATGGGACGGGATCTGGGTATAAGTTGGTCGGAGCGGCAGCGAGGTCGGCGGGGGTGCCGTTGGGGTGGGGTGTGGGGTTGTTGGGATGTGTTGCGGCGATGGCGATGATGCTCTAGGACGCGCTGGTTGGATGAGTCTGGTTGTACATTAAAATGGGCTATGTGTCTCCAGGGGATAGATGATGCTTTAGGATCGCAGCAAGCGTCGCGGGAGGATGCGCACATCATCTTTCCAGCTGGGGTGGAGTCAGCTGATCTCGTTTCGGTGCACCACTCCACGAATGGCTTCTTTTTCACACCCCTATCGACAGCGTTCTTTCCAAGATACCCGAGGTCTTTCTTTGGGCTTTACGTGATTCGCTTTCGCGGCCTCATCAAGACGCTTGCGAATGGTAAATTGCTACATGAACCAGAGGAAGTCTTTGGAAGAATCAATCTTGGGTTCACAATTCTGGGCGGGTATATCTCTATGGCGTCGCGGTAGCCACCTTTCGTTATCGCGTCGTCTTGGCTATGATGACGAATTTGATACTATGAAACCAGGGAAATGAAGCTCGACGACCCTTGTCACATCCGCATTGCACGTCTCCACGAACTCATTCGAAACTCGCCCCACCCTCGTAGATCCCAGGTCCTTCATCGTATGGGTTTTTGGTACCGGGAGGCAGGGCTGCGATATTGCGTTGTCTGAACCTCTCTTTCTCCTTTTCACTTCGAAAGTGAAAGAAGAGGAAGAGGGCGAGCAGACCGAGACCGAGTCGCTGGTCGACTAGCGGTCAGGCAATGTTAAGCGCGCGACAAAGCTTTCGTCTTGATCCTGGACCGGCACTCACTGAAACATAGCAACAAGGCGAGAATGCATTGCATGATGACCATGACCTTTTCGTATCGCCTGTAAAAGGTAAAGAATTTCATCAGAGAATAATGATGGTCTTTGCGAGCAGCAGAGCAGACTCACTCCATCTCCATTTCCATCGGCATCCTTGCTTTGATCTCTTCGGCAGAGATGGTGCCGGGTGGCTGAACGTGCTTCGAAGCTTCCTTTTCCTTGCGCTCTTCCCGTGACGATTTGGCTGGTGGTCCCTGAGGTACCATCATGTCCTTGACTACGGGGACAGCTTCGTTAGCTGTGACGACCCCTTCCGCTGATCCCAAATTTGAGACTCACTGTCGAGGTTGTCCACATTATTCCACCACAAAGTCCCGTCCGCAGCGTCTTGATTCCAGCAGGAACTCGCATGAGCACACGCAAATCATCGATCACGAATTTTCATTGACTTACCTGGAGCAGCCTTGAAGCCGCGGGGGAAAGGCACGAGCGCAGGTCGTCCAGGACCTGGAAGGATATCGTCAGCGAGGTCCTGCTCAAGCGTTAATCTCCTCGAGACCGACCGTTCATCGTCAAGAAGTACTGGGTCTTTTTCGTCGCCGCTCGAACATCCTTTGAAGTCTTGTTCGCCTTGTCCTTAAGTCTCTCCTGCTCCTTCAGTAGGTCCGCCTTGGTTGTGATCTGGGTACCGCTGTCTTTAGGCTTTTCTCGTTCTTTTGCTTCCCGCTCCTTCTCCTTGGCGAGTGTCGCAGCCGACTTGCTCTCCTTGGTTTTGGGCGGCGCCATGCGGGCTCTCTTCTCGGCCTCTTTTTGCCATTCTAACAACCGGTAACCGCCGTATGCGATGATCAACAACATGGTCATGCCCGGTGTCAGTATCGAGGGTACACCTGTTGCTGCTGGATCGCTGACCATGCCCAGTATGATTAGGACCATCAGCGCTTGCTCCAGGGGTCCAAACTTGAGCGCGCCTGGAGCTTCGGGCGGAGGAGGCGCATTAGCCTCTTCTCGCTTCTCCTTGACTGTAGTCGACCGTTTATCAGCTCCTATATCGTCTAATGCGAGGCTTGTGAGACCGCTTACCCTCCTTGCAGAACGATAGGAGTTGCTTTCCTGTGACGGGCATGTCGAGCTGAATTTTGGAGCCTGATCGTTTGAGAGGACCGAATGACAGTCATACCAGACGGTGAATCATCGCTGATAACTTCTCTTATAGGTTTTCAGAGTCACCAAATCCGCACAAAGGGCCTTTGCACAAACTTCAGCAAATTGCGCCAAGCGCTCTCGGAGCGGATTGACAAAGGAGGTCAAGTAATCGCCATCTCTCGTCATGCTTTTTCGATTCTGCGCAACGTACATACAACTCGTTCGACAGACGTCGTTAGCCTATTCTCACCATCCGTCTCGCCATTTGTCGGCCTCTGCCGGATCGACGAGCGCATCGTCCGGCTTGGTTGTCTTTTCATTTTCAAACCGTCGTTTCAACACCTCTAGTCGACTCCTCCATTCGTCCCGTCCCACATAGGCTCCACACATCCGTCGCTCCCCACTGAACCCACTTCGACCGTGCATGACTCGCCAGTTATCGATGATGACCATCATACCAGGCTTGAGCTGAACCCAATATTCGCTATCGGACGATCGCACTGCCTCTTCCCATTTCCTCGCCGCGTCATACCACGCCTCGATTTGTTCCGTCCCAAAGCCCGTATTCTGTCCACCCAGGATCCCACGATCTTCGTTGTTCCAACGGACTTGTGCGAGTTCGCCTGTGATCTTGTCGTGCTGGAAGACGGGCATCGGGTGAGGCTTCAAGAGGGTTCCTTTACTCCCGGAGGCGTGAGTGGGGACAGGCAGGTTGCTAAGTGTGTTGTAGGCGGCAGGGTGAAGCTGAGAGAGGATGGAAGCGGTGTAGAATGAATCTACTAGGAGAGATGCTCCGCCTTGTCCTGGTGGCGGATGCGAAAGCATATGAAAGATCTGTAATCCCGAGGGATCGGTCTGCAGGAAACAAAGTCCACCATCAATCAATCCATCTGGCAGACACCACCTTCCCATGAACCCTGAAACCCACAAAGTACGTATTATCGGTATGCGCTGGCAACCCTTCGTTCGTATACGCCATGTCTCCCATCTTGAGATCCGCCGTGAAATCCCAAAACCCGCCATAATGCGTCTCCCGAATATGTCCTATTCGTCGAATCACCTTTTCCGTCTCTTCGGGTGTGGGAGGGACGGAGGTGATGAAGCAGAATCCAAAGTCGTGCTGAGGTACCCCAAGGCGGGAAGAGCAGTGTGAGCTTGAGACAGGCGTGAAGCTAAGCGCAATTGCATAAGGACTTACGACTTTTTCCAGTAGCTTCTTCATTCCCCTCTCTGCTGACTCTTCGTCGACGTTGCCCTTTTCGTCCCCCATGACGCTGTTATACGTCACAGTTGGTGGAGATTTAGCAATCGAGGCATTCCACAATATTCGTTCAGAATCCGCCATCCCGGTCCTGGAAACATCGGTCTCGGTATATTGAGCTCCATTGTTGTCTTCCTGGTGTCTGGCAGAGTTACGAGCTCGGCTGAGAGAAGTGTAGGGAGCGAGAGAGGCGAGGATAGGGTTGTAGGATGTTCGGTGAAGAACCGACCAGGGGAAGAAGGAGGTGTGCGATTGGGAAGTCGACCAGTGGATCGTGAGACCGGCGGGAGAGGGCTCGAGAGAAGAGGGTTGAATATCTTCCGGAACCTACGACAGAGATCGGACCAAGACATGAGCTCATTAGTAGATACTGAGCTGGCAGGGCGAACGAACCTCTAATAAACCCTTTCGACGTTGCTTCGTGGCTGGATGAAAGCATCGCTCGCACCGACAATGGTCATACAGCCAGGTATTATGGAATCTCGATACCTCTCCGTCATTCCATTCCACTACCACCTTGCGAGCATGTTCGTCGTGAGCACTGCGTGGGAATCCTTGGGGAACAGAAGCGGTCGGAGCTGCTTGACCGGCAGGAAGCGGGGCAGAGGCCGATGTAACGGGAGAAGCTTGAAGTTCTTGCTGGAAATGTCTATGTGAGGTGGACAAGGTTCTGAACGAAGACAAAGCATTTTGATCAGCTCAGCATGCGTGGTAATTGCTTCCAGAAACACTTACCGTTGAGACACGGCTCCGGACGATGAACACTGCCTGATGACGAGTCTACTTGCTCGCAGTCGAGCAAGACTAGACGCAGTGGTACGCAAGACCGACATCGTTCGGTAGAACGTCTGGGGATGTGTGTACCGGCGAGACGAGCTCTGTACGATGTATTGTCCAGTAGATGGGAGTGGTTGATGATATGAGAAGAAGACAATGAATGGTAGGAGTACAATAGCAGGATTACCATATAACATGGATCCAGCTCGCACGTCCGTCGACCCGGGCGAATCGCGGGGGCCCGAGATGAACGTCATCCACCATATTCATCCACTCTTTGTAAAGTCTTGCATCGACAACAATTAGATCGGCGCTCATGTCTTCTTGATGCCCAGCATATCATCGGTGCAATGGTAAAGGTACAGATATACTGAGCCGACTCGCTGAGAAGCACTTGCGATCGATCCCCCATGTCAAGCTCCCCAACATAACGACATATACCTGCAGACAAATGGCTCGGAGTCGACCTCTCAAAACGTTCGGATCGACCGTTCGAACATTCTTGGCACACAGACCTTCTTTCTGGGTCTCGATTTTCTGTCAAATATGCTTAGGAGTCGCCGTCGCTGCATTTGTGACGACGTTTGCTCAGCAGGCTTTTAAGGGGGTAGCGAAGCGATGGAATATCGTCATCATCGTCGGATTGACTGTTGGGGTGGTAAGTCGTGATGTTGCCTTGGTCCCCTCTTGGTGCATCAATCTGATCACCGTTCTTGCTGCTACTCACAGCTACTATCCTCGGTCATCTTGATCCTCGGCCGATTATATCACGTCCGCCGAGTCTTCCAATCCATGCCAAAACCATACATCCCGATCAAAGCCATCGATGTACCCGAAGTGAGTCTAGGCTTGTCCCCCTACCTCGAGACCGCCTGATTGACACTATATTGCCCGGGGATTTACCATCATAGGTCGTCGCCAAACACATCATGACGGAATACAACCGGACCGCCGTGATCGCTCATCTATCACAGCCTACTTCGGCGCATCAAGAAGGATGGGGCCAGCCAGGTGAGCACTGTTTCGAGCAGCTTGCTTGCCCAGTGAGACCAACAAAGGTTTGACTGTCCTCGATCGATAGAGACCCAATTCGGAGGAATTTATTTCCGAGAACGAATTCGAGCAATGTATACGATCCTCTGTAAGTCTCTCTGATCTGGGCTCGCCAAGCCTGGTCGACCGCTGAACGTTGACCCCTCTCATCGCCTCGGTCGTTCAGTGGAGTCCCTCGATTCCCTACCTAGCTCTACCTCCCGTCCTCCAGCTCGCGATCGAAGACTCCCCAAAGAATCTCCTCAGCATCTTTATAACCACCCGAACCTCCCCGAAGCGGCTAGACCGCTGATCAAGGTCTTTTTGAGACAATTGGAATCGGCTCGGTATGCGAGGAGTGAACCGAATGTCAAGGAGTTTGAGAATTGTATGAAGGTGGTCGCTTTGATGTTGGGCATGTGAGTTGCGGTTTTGTAAGCTGAAAACGATCGTAGATCTGCGGCTGAGACCTCTCGACGTCCTATCTTGATCAGATTCGATGTACAGAGGGAGAAAGCGATAGTTTCGACTCCTCAGCGTTGATGCGGAATTGCGGGGGTGATAACGATTGTACTGATATTCTCTCCGTTGTAATAGCATAAAATGATTTGATTGTCGTGGCATTCCGAATGTTGACAAATCCAAGCGGTCGTACTTTGATACAAGAGGGTTATCTGCCCCAGTGACAGGTGATACTGAATACAACGTTCTCGTGCAACCCTTTTCCGAATGAGTGCAAGGGAACTCTCTTACAAACACACCGTCACCCCGACCTCCTTAGAAGTCCATGTCGTCGTCCAGACCGATGTAAGTGAAGTTTTTGATCACGCTCATAAGTTTGGCAAAGTACGCTTCGAGGTGATAGATCTTCTTGTTACCCTGCGCCATTCGTAATTCCTGCATGCGTCGAATGAGAGGGGTCGGTGAGCTCGAGAGCGGCTGTTGAGGACGCACTGGTCTACCTACATAGTGAGCCGCCCAGTGAATAATTGAGGGTTGAAGCGACTGATCCACCTTGACGAGCAAGGCGCCAGTGATCGTCTATCATCGAGAAAGATTTGTTACGTTATTAGCTCTCCGCTTTTTGCTAAAGAGAGGCAGCCAGAGGCCAACGTACCTTCAAGATCATCGTGGGTGGGATGCAATGGGACAACAACTCGTACAACCCTGTCCTGACTTTCATCAAATTAGCCGGCGACTGTTCTTGCACGACCTGATCGGCGATCTTGCTGCAGTACGTCTCCCAATCCGCTTTAGCGATATCGATATCGGAAGACAAGTCTGGACTGTTATTCGGGTTGAGTCGAATGTTAATCTTGCAACTCGCCCGATTGTAGCAAGAGATGACCGGATGAAAGCGCACCTCTGCATTCTCAACGCCTCGAAGATCAGAAGCGCCTTTCGCATGTTCCCGTTGGCTTCGGCCATGATCGACAAGGCCGTCTCTTCCGGCAAACTCAGTCTTTCCTTTTTAGCCACGTGTTTGAGGACTTTCATCATCTAGAACCACAGTCGTTGAACGCTCCGAATCAGCCGTCGAACGCGTGGGGGAACATATCACACTCGGGAAATCGAAATGCGACGAACCTCTTCTTCCTCTGGCGCTGCGACCCTGACCAGTAAACATCGACTTCGGATAGGGGAGATGATCTTGCTCGTTGAATTCGCACACATGACGATCCTGATATTGGTAGAATATTTCTCCATGGTCCTACGTAACGCTGCTTGAGCATCTCGACTGAGTTGGTCGGCTTCGTTGATGATGACCACTGTCAAGACGAAGCGTGATGAGTATTTGATGCAGAGATTGCTGGTCGAGCGACTGCGGTCTGATTTCGGCAGACATACCTTTGAACTTCTGTTTGGCATTCAGGTCGACTTGTTGGGTCTGAGCGATCTCTTTGAGGATATCTTGAATGACCACTCGATCGTATATCCCAACATCACTATCCCACAACAATCCTCGATCACAATCAGTAACTCATTCGTCTCAAGCGGGACCGCGTTGAGCGACAGGAAGCAGGTCAAGGACGTACCTCGGAGTCAATTCGATGTGGTAGTTGCTTTGTACGACATTGACGTCGAGTTTCCTCTTGGAAGGGGTGACGAAGACTCGTTGATCGATTTTGAGCTACGAATGGATGTGCGAAAGGCAACGTGTTGGATCAGTAAGAAGTCTCGGATGTGAAGAATGTCAAATTGGTGGAAGTCGAGGGTGATCGGGAAAGAAAAGGGGCGAGGTTGTCCGGTTCAAGTATTAAGACGGACGTGGCACAACTCACCTTTTCCACCCCAGGCCCATATAGTTCTCTCAATGTACACATGATCCTCGTCTACGAAACAGAATCCGTTCGCCGAGGTTAACAACGATCATCATCAGCCGAGCATAGCCACGACCGACACTAGCAACAGAAGCATGAAACGCACCTTTTTACCAGCACCGCTAGGACCGTAGAACAACATGTGAGGGAAATCACCACTACTTGCGAGACTTTTGAGTCGGTCAGAGAGTTGAGAGTGATAATGCAGGTCAGATAGCTGACGAGGCCGATACTGAGTAGGCAAGGAAGGAGGCAGGTCAGTCAAGAAGTTCGAATCGAGATATAGGCTACAAGGCGAGATGGTAGAACGATTCGATCTCACCTTGTCGACCCAAAGAGACATGAGGTTGAGCGTTTCTTATGATGTAGTCGTGGGCCGTCTCAATATGGCGAATATGATCGAGCGTTGATCGTGCGAGCGGATAGGTCTTGTGAAGGGTATGATCTTGAATTCTAGCGGCTGTTATTACGGATAGCTGTCGAGCGTACGGTATTGTAGGTGATGGGCAAGACGGTCTTTGAGCTTGGATGCGGTTTCAATCGAGCATATCCTGCTGAGCTCATCGAGGCTTCATTGTGCGATGGCCCAGAGCGCGCTTGCGCCTAGGTTGTTTGTCATCACGTGATATATATACATTACGCGCGACGCGACGCGTAATGAATGATTCGACTAATGAGGATGAGCTTGATGCATTGATGAGATGATGATGCCTTTGTTTGTTGTGGTTGCCAGCTCTGATGGTGATGGATGGGTGGATGTATCGCAAATCATATCATGTGTGTGTCACGATTTGATGCCGAGTGATGAGCCAAATGTCATGACGCCAGATACGACTAACACGTGCCACTATTCTCTTGCCCTTCTGAACCGGAGTCCATTGCCATCCCGCCAACGCCCGCCGTTCGTGAATCTGCACGCGGAATCAAATATCATCTCTTCCGGAGCTTCCGGCAATCAAGTGGAGGGTGCTCTCCAAAAAGGTGAATCATCCTTTCTGAACGACTGTTGATGCGAACATCATATATCATTCACCATCATATCTCACCCATCTGATAGGAATGGCGAACATCGACATGAGGCTCGATCACCTTCACACGAGATAACAAGACGAGTAAAGCTAGGATCTCATTATAAAAACATGTCCCATCCAAACCAGCTCTTGGTTTCCTGTGCTCTACCGTGGACTGAAAAGCGATCTTGATCACATACCCTTACCTCCGCAAAATGACTACCAACACATCGTCAGCTCGATAACAATCAACAGGAGGTCCTTCCGGCTTATCCAGAGAAGCGGTTGTCATCTACAGAACGAGGGTCAGCTCACCAGATCATTCGGCTTCTCGCAGCCTGACATCGGCAGATCAGCAAGGTAAGGTCAAAGGTCGTCATCAGTCTACCGATCCATCGATCCACTGGATCATCAAAACCGTCGCTGACATTCGGGAGGCCGATTATTTTTCTCTTCACTGTTACTCCCTTCCCTCTGCCACGTCCGCTAGTAGGACGACTATACACCCACACACATATGATCTCCCTTGATTAAAAGGTTACCGCCATTCTCTCCTTCGTTTCTCTCGGCTTCCCTTCTTCTTCTCCCTCTTCAAGATGGTCACCAAGGATGTAATAGAAACTTGGGTTCACAAAGGTGTCATTGATCACCCTCGCACCGGTGAAAACCCGCCTTTCCAATTCCTTCATCTTCCCGCCGGACATTTCGACCGTCAGCTCATCAATCGTCCTCACGACGACGCAGAAGAGAACTATTCCAGTGATAGCGACGACGAAACCGATTCATCTTCCAACCTCTCAGGCAACATGCCCTCCTCAATCACTTCGAAAAGGTCTTATGTCAGTGCGGGCGACGCTACCCACGAGACTTTCAGGAAACAACTCGACAAGAATGGAGTCCTTTCATTTGGTGACGCAGTCGTTCTCGGACCACTCGGGTTAGAGGAGATGGAAATCCAGGTGAGTCCGAACTTTACGATCGCCACTGCTTACGATCGTCACACAGCAGTGCTGAAGCTCGAACTCTTTGCCATCGTTGACTGCTCACTCCAGAAACTTCGCGACGTGGGCGGAAAGTTGAATGGCTTCGATATCCTGACCAAATTGATTGGCATGATGGACAATTCGCTTCAGTGGGGAGGTCCGACCGACGAAGCTCGATTCCAGGCACGATTGGAGGCCGTTTTGACCCGTATCATCAACTCTCAGACGGTCGGAGATGATTCGAAATGCTACTATATCACCAGCTCTGTGAACTGGAATCGAGCTCCTCTGGGTTTTCA
>Ga0308160_10002961_pt1 | contig 19726 bp, 12 predicted proteins | sample PhyFR1_FD_201036 | JGI IMG/M metagenome (GOLD analysis project Ga0308160, IMG submission 201036) | Phyllosphere microbial communities from UC Gill Tract Community Farm, Albany, California, United States - DLSLF.R1 | ecosystem: Host-associated > Plants > Phyllosphere > Unclassified | place: USA...
GTACCGAGGTCGACGCTCTGGATCACTGCCGTCTTCGGTTCGTGGTCCATGCCGACAGCGAAGGGGCGGGGCATGTCCGCCCCGCCCCTTCGCTTGCCGACGCTCGTCGCTACCGGCTCGCGTCGCTGACGACTGCCGTGTCGACGAACTGCTCAAAGCGCACGATGAGCCCACCGCGGACGACGAAGTGGTGGGCCACTCGGGCGTTCAGCTCCTTGCCCGTGCCTCGGTGCGTCGCCGTGTATCGGGCGAGCACCACGACGTTCTCGCCGTCGACCACGTAGGTGTCGTCGTGCGCGATCCAGTCGGCCCAGTCTGCGCCGAGGCGCTCCATCACGTTGCTCGTGACGCCCTCGGGCGTGCGGTAGGTGCCGGCGAGCGGGAAGCCGGCCATCTCGGTCCACTCGACGTCTGGCGCGAGGGTCGCGCGCAGTGCGTCGAGGTCACCGGCGGCGGAGGCGAGGTACTGCCTCCGTACGACGTCCCGTGCTGCCGCGGACGGCTCGGTCGTGGTGGTGTCGTTCAGCCCCATGTCATCTCACCCTTCGCGACCTTCGGTCCGATCTGGGCGGCGATGAGCATGCCCGAGGACGGGTACTGCTCCACGAGCGCCTGCGTCGCGGCAGCGCCATCGGCGGACGCTGCGACGATCGTCTCGAACGCCTGCAGGTACGAGCGCGTGTAGTCGATGGCGGTCGCGTCGTTCGCGGTGTCGGGGAGGCGGTGCCCGGCGATGACGAGCTGCGGGTCGAGCGCCTGCATCTCGTCGAGGAGGTCGATCCAGGCGGCGCGGAGTTCCGGCGTCGCCGTGTCTGCGGTCCACACGTGCTCCTGCTGAAAGAGGAGGACGCCACCGAGGATGGCCCGGTGCTCCGGGTTCCAGAGGTACTGGCGGTCCGGGAGGGCGGCTGAGGCGCCCTTGAGCTCGAGGCGCTGGCCGTCGACGACGAGTGCGTCGCCGCTGAGCGGGGTGAGGGGGACGAGTCGGGTGGGCAGGTTCGCGCCGAGGGCGGCCCAGGCGGTCAGCTTGCCGTCGAACGACGCGTTGATGTGCTCGATGACGATGGGGGTGGCGACGAGTGCTGCGTCGGGGAACGCGTCCGCGACGACCTCGAGGCCGAAATAGAAGTCGGGGTCGGCGTGGCTGACGAACACCGTGGTGAGTGTCTTGCCGGAGTCGAGGATGGCCGCGACGAGGCGGTGGCCGTCGGCGCGGGTGAAGCCGGCGTCGACGAGGAGCGCCTCGGTTTCGCCGGTCACGAGGACGGCGGACTTGTTCTTCGAACCTGCGGGGAAGTCGAGGTCGAAGACGTCGAAGTTGAACGTCATGGTGGTGGATCCTTCGGTTGGACGAGGCTCGGTGCGCCCGAGTCGATGCCGCGGTGCGGCGTACATGAGGGTGCAACAATAGCTGACTCGTCAGCTATTCCTGATCCTCAGACGCAGATCTCCCGACCGGTCGGCGGCCTGTCCTCGGCGTCTACTGTGGAGACGTGACGACTGAGAACGATTTCGCTTCGGCGAAGGACGCCGCGAGTGATGCGCGCATCCTGGTGTTCGGTCGTCTGTTGGGCGCGGCGAACGGGCTCGAGTACCTGCTGGGCAAGGAGCTCGAGGAGCAGACCGGCCTCAGTCACTCGCTGTTCGAGCTGTTGCTGATCGTCGGCCGGGCGGGTGTCGGCGGGCTGTCGGTGCGGGACATCGCGCAGGCGAAGGTCGTCACGTCCGGAGGGGCGACACGGCTCGTGCATCGCGCCGTCGAGCAGGGGCTCGTGAGTCGCCGGGCCTCTGCCGAGGATGGCCGGGTGCAGCTCATCGAGCTGACGGCGGAGGGGGAGCGGGCGGTCGTCGAGGCCGCTGGTCTGCATGCTCGGAACATCGAGCGTCTGATGCTGTCCGTCTTGCCGGCCGAGAACCGCGCGGTTTTCGAGGAGTCGGTGAAGATGTTGAGCAAGCACGCCTCGGGGGCGCTGCCGGTGATGCCGTAGGGCGGCTCGGCTCCTGTTCGATCTGCGGGCTCGGTGCCTGCCCTCTGGTTCGCCGATCACCTGTTTGGCTAGGCTCGCCGCATGAGTAGCGATGTCCCTCTCGTCCCGGGCGAAAACGCCTTCCCGCTCCACATCTTCGATGCCCTCGGCTTGGATCCGGTGGTGTTCAAGGACCGCATCGGTGGGTCGGTGATGGTGATCGAGAAGCGCCCTGAGAACGGGCCGGTGACGATCCTCACGTCCGGGGTGTCTCGGCTGGAGACCGACTCCGGTGAGCGGATCGAGCTCGCGGTGGAGGTCGTCGACGGTCAGCAGGGTGCCGCGATGGTCGCGCTGCGGATCGTGATCAACGAGATCGCGACCAACCGCCGGGTGCCACCGGTGCTCGCGCCGTGGCGCAACGGCACGCCGTTCCTCAACGGGACAGCCATCTCTGCGCTCCTGGTGACGCCGTCGCGCTGGGGAGCGTCGTTCGACGAGATCCGGAACGAGGCCGGCCAGGTGGTCGGGCACGTGCGGACCCTGCGACTACTCACGGACGGTGAGGCCGCGGTCGCAGGGGAGCGTGGGTGGGATGCGCTCGTTGCCGAGGTCGGGTCGGTGGATGCGTTGTTGGATGTGGAGCGGGCGGAATTCGGTCGTTTCTGAGGTGAGCCGGGCGGGCATCCAATAGCTGCGATCTCGATGGTTTCAGTCCCCAGTTGCCCCGCGCCATATCTGGAACGCGACGTTTGGACGTGGTTGTAAATGCACGGCCGGCGCATGACGTCACTATCCAGAAGGCGTGGCGGAGCCTTGGTCAGCGTCGTTCCGGACAGGCTCGGGAGAGGAGGAGGTGGCGGACAAACCCGACCGCGATGGAGGTGCGATGAGCTCGAGCCGACTCGTCCCCGTCCCGTTGAGTGATAGGTCGGTAGGAACAGCATCGAGCTCACACAACAACTCGCTCGCCTTGAGTTCGAACTGCCGTCGGCGAACCTTTGACTCGAGGTGGGCGACGCGTGCGTCGTGTACCTTTCCCCACTGATCCCACCAGCCAGCGATCGCGCGAGGGATGGCCTCGGAGACCTTGCTCGGGTGCTTGAGAACAAATGTAAAAACCGTGGCGATTCCGCCAGCGCCAAGCAGCCCCGTCCAGTTCTGGCTCACCCAGGCGAGAATGTCCAAAGGGGATCCAGCGGAGATTCTTCGCACGTTGAGAGGAGCGGCGCCGGCGGTCCCGTCCGTATCCAACACCTCCACGCATGCGTTCCATAAGGAGTTCAGTGCACCAAACTTTTGCGCGAGTTCTTCGAGCGTCCACATCTCCTGGTCGAAACGTAGAGCAAACTGGACGGCCTCCGTGGCATCTAGTTCCGATCCCATCCCAGGTAGACGCCGCAAATTGATCTGCTCGTTGGCGAGAATGAGCCACTCGAGCGAATAGACACGTTCGATCCTTGAGCCGAGAGACATCCATTGCGGCTCCGGCAGAAGGCCGATTTCTATCTGAGCGCGCAAGTGGTCCGGAGTCAGACCCAAAGCCGCCGAAACGACTCCTGTCGATAGGAACGACGGGCGGTGAGATGACGAACGTGTCTCCATGTTCGAACGCTACTGCAAAATAGACGATTGCCAGACTTTTGACTCACGTACTCCATCGCCGTCAGTCTCCTAGGGTGTTGCGTCGCCGTGACGCCTCAGCATGGGGCAGCGGGTCTGGGCCGGCCTTGGGCCTAAAGTGATCGAAATAGGTGCAGTTTCAGACGAATTCTCGAATGTATGTCACACCGAAAGCCTTGACTTGACGAAACTCCTGGCGCGTCGTCCCGAAGTCGAACCAACCGCCGTCCGACTTTTGGAAGATGTCGAGTCCGCGGCCAAGATTGATCCGCCAACCTGTATCAGTACGGATCCATCGATCGTGACCGCCGGGGTCCTTGCCGACGTCGACCTTGATGCCCTGCTGCGCCGCGCCGTTCACGATCTGACTGAGCATCTGAAGCTGACGCTGCTGGTATTCCGTGTCATCCTCAAGCAGGGTGAAGAGCTTGAACGTGACTTCGTCCGCGGGGTCCTTGGCCGTAGCAATCAGAGCCAGCAGTTCCACGAGGTTGCGACCTTGGTGAGGCTGGCGGATGTACGGATCGTGGAACTCGATCTCGGTCGCGCCTTGCAGGTAAGGCAACAGCAGGTTCTCATAGGAGACGCCTCGCTGGTTCTCGACGAAGTCGCGCTGCCCATGGAACGGCTCTGCCTGCACCGGCGGAGGTGGAATCGGACGGTCGGTTGCTGACGCAGGAATTTCTGCTGTGGGCTCGGCACCAGTGGCAACTGCCCGGCCGCGATGGTAGTGCGATGGGTACTCGTCCTCTTCCAGGGTCGTGACGGCGGTCCAGCCTGCGGTAACCGAGTTGTACCCGAACTTCACGTCGACCATCGTGTCGTCGATCCGCAGGATCTGATCCTTGACCCGCTTGCGGCCCTCGATCGCGAATCGCAGGATCTCTTCGATCTCTTTATGCGTCGCCTGCTCATGTGGGTAGAGCAACTTCATCAGACCCGAGAAGGTCTTGTGGATGCCGTCGCGATCACGAGTCGAGATGTCGGATCCAAGGGTGAAGTACCGCTGGTACCGGTCGGAATAGTCCAAGTTCCTCATCGACTTGAGCACCTCGGCGATGTAGTCGACGACGAACCCGTAGCCGTCGGAGAACATCTCGCTGCGAATTGTGTCGACCTCCCATCCCGGGATATAGAAGTGCAGCCGATCGAGGAACGCCGAGTCGTGGTAGCTCTCTGGCAGCTCGTCGAACAGGTCTGAGTGCTTGAGCATGTACGGCACAGTGTGCGATGTGTTGCCGACGAACACCATGGACGCCTCGGCACCCAGTGTCTCGACACCCCGAGAGAACGACTTGTTCGCCATGTAGTTCTTCATGATGTCAACGATCCCCTTGTCGGTGCGCTTCTTCTTGCCCGCAAACTCGTCGAATGCAACTACGTCCCAGTAACCCACAAGGCCGAGACGGCCGTTCGCGTTGTTCACGAACAACTTCGGCACGGTCACTTCGCCACCTGAGATCAGCATGCCGTGCGGCGAGAACTCCGAGTAGATGTGCGACTTACCTGTGCCTTTGGGCCCGAGCTCTACAAGGTTGAAATTGCGCTCGACAAACGGGATCAAACGAACTAGTTGCAGCAGCTTCGCACGGCGACCGAACATCTCGGGGTTGAACCCGATCGATTGGATTAGTAGGTCGATCCACTCGTCGGTAGTGAACTCTGCCCGCGCGGCAAGGTATCCGTCATAGTCGAAGGTCGACATCTGAATCGGCTTGAGGGACCCGAGGATCCACGGCGAGACTCGAGCATCATCGGAGTGGAAGTACTCAACGTCGGACAAGCACCAAACCCCGCCGACGAGCATCTTCTGATGGGCGGTCACGGTGGCCGAATCGACGACGACACTACTGATCCCGAGGTTCGCGAACGAGGCCTGGTAGACGTCGTCCTTCTCATTCAGAGTGACGCTGACCTTGTCGATAACTCGGTAACGCCCACGCTCCTTGATCTTTGACTTAACCAGTTCCGACTCGTTGCGATGCACATAGTGCTCAGCAAGGATCTTCCGGACCGTCTCGATGCCCGCCTGAATCGTCGCCTCATCGTCGGATGCCGCGTACTGGCCGAGCAGGTACTCCAGCACGTAAGACGGCACGATCGCGTTGCCTTTGACCGCCTTCACGAGGTCCTTGCGAACTACCGCCCCGGCGAAGTGCTCGTTGGTCTTGCGATCAAGCTCACTCGGCTGCGCACGACCGTCGGGGGCGTCAGCTGCGAAAGGCTCCTCAGTAGCTGACGCTTGGGAGAGGTCAATATCATCACTCATCAGCAGTCCTTAGAAGTCGAAGTCCGAGGTGAAGGAACGCTTGATTGTGTACGGCGCGCTCTTGTATTTCTTCCAAGCCCCGGTGTCGGAGATCGGCTGCTCCAAACGGAACTCAACAGCCTGGTTGTATGCCGCTTCGGCGTCCTTGCTCAGCAGCAGTCGCACGCTCTGGAAGCGGTCGCGCCCTTCCGCGCTCTCGGTATCGAAGAGCAGCTCCGGCTGGTTCGAGATCAGCATGTCGCCGAAGTAGAGGCCCGCCCGCAGCTTCCGGGCGGTGCGCTGATGTGCAACCGGCGTCGTCTGGTACAGCTTGACCACGACCTGCCCGGTCGTGATCTTGTCGGACTCAGGGTGGATGTCCACGTTGACCGGCTCGACGGTGTCGGAGCGACCCTTGTTGATAGTGAGCACGGGGATCACGATTTCCTGCAACGAGGCACCGCCGTGCACGAACTGGAACCCAGCACCAGGCCTGATGATCCGGCAGATCGAGTTCGGGATCTGGACCTCAAGATCACTCGCGAATCCGATCTGCTCTGGCAGGAACTTTCGGAACGCCGGGTCATCCTTGAGCCCACGCCCAAGCACGTAGCGACGGTTCTCGACCAGAATTGCATCGCCCTGCGGCTTGACGGTGAGGTTGAACTGCGGTGGCAGTTTGCTCTCTTGGTAGAGGAATCCATGGTCGGCCGTGACGAAAATGTTCGTCGCGTTCGCGCTGGCGAGCGCTTTGACGATACCGACGAGTTCCTCAATGGCATCAGCGGCGGCCTTGAACGTACGGTGCTCGGAGACCGCCTTGTCACCCGTCGCATCGATGGTGTCGTGGTACACGTAGAGCACCTGGTTCGCCCCGTAGAGGTCACGCCGTTCAGCGGGCTTCATCTTCAAGAAGTCCTTGGCCTGGATGGCAGTTCCACCAACGGTCGAGAGGATCTTGCTCCGGTTGTTCGTGCCGTCCGAGCGCTGCCCATCGACTAGCACCGGGTCACCGTTTTCTGAGTGTGCAAGCGTCTTGTGCGGTAGCAGCGACGCCATCCCGAGTTGGGTATAGCTAGGCACCACCCCGATCATCGCCTCGATCTCGGCTTCAAACTTATTCTCACCACGCATGCGTGAGTGCAGCTCGTGGGCGACCTCGTACCGCATGGCATCCGAGATCACTACTACAGCCTTCTTCCGGCCACCGCGCACGATCGGCGCGACGTACTGGCTGTAGAACGAACTCTGCGAGGTAACAGCGGGCGTCCTCCACCGCTCCACCACGTCGACTTGGCTTTGCCAGTTCGTGCCGAGCTTGAACAGGAAGTCGGTGACGTAGGCGTTCTCGACCTGCTCCGATAGCGCCTCCAGTGGCTGCTTGAACTCTGCCATCTGCGCCGCGTACGTGTACTGGCGGTATAGCTGGTCGATCCGATAGAGGTCATCGCGGTAGCGGGTGATGCCCTCGTCGAAGCTGGACACGTCGAGCCGAGCGGACCTGATCGCCGGAATGAGCTCCGCCGCGGCGCTGAGCGCGGCATACAGTGTTGCGTAATCTTCGAACCACACGCTGTCGCGGCGTCGAGTTTGAATTGTCTCGGCGAGGTCGCGAGCTGACCTCGTCTGGGCAGTGATTCCGCCGACCAATCGACGGATGATCTCCTTCTCGCCCGCGTCGAATGTGTCCGTGGCGACAAGATCACTCAGCGACGCCGAGGATGCTTCTTCGGCGTAATCAAGGTCCTTCTCAGCCTGCTTGGCAATCGTCTTCAACGCGTGGGTGCTCTGTCGATTGTCGCGGAAACTGCGGAAGTCGATCTCGAGGTTGCGTGCCGCGTTCGACGTCGACGCGGCGAAACCAGCCTTGGCTTGCTTGAACATCCACAGCACAAAACCGGCCATGCTCGGCGAATCAGATTCGTAGCCGTAGATCTTCGCCCCTCCACCCCAGTAGAAGACGGCCAGATCCTGCTCGACGAGCGCCTCGTAGCCGGAAGCCTCGTCGCTTGCGTGCTGAATCAGTAACGAGCGGGTAAGTTCCGAGAAACTGTGTTCCTTCTGCCCAAGCACGACGGCGCACATCTTGGCTTGCACCGTGACAAGGTCATCTCCGTCGCGGAGCAGGGACTTAAGCTTCGCTACCGACTTGGCGTTGCCGAAGAACGTTTTGTGCGCAGCGATCAGCTCATCGGCACCGGGAGCAGCGATACCGAGATCCGCCCGCATCAGCGCACCTCGATCGGCGCTAAAGGCGCCATACGCCAACTCCAAGTCGAGCAACCAGTTGTCTGCCCCCTCAGGCACGACACCAGGGCGATAAAGCAAGAACTTCGCTGAAGGTTCTTCCCGCAGCACCCGGTACTTAATCGCAAACTCATCGTTCGCGATGCGCAACGCTGTAACGTCGGGCGGAGTCTGCGCGTCGAGGTCGTCGGCGTAACTGCCATCGGGGTCGCGCCAGATCACCAGCCTTTGCCGGTCGAATCGCGCGGCAAGGTGCTCTTTGATCGAAGGCACTTTGCTCACTCTGTGGCCTCCAGCCCAGCAATATTCCTCAACGCTGGGTAGAACTTCGGATAGTTTGCCTTCACGCCGTCGTCAAGGTCGATCACGATCTGCTGCGTTGCCAGCGGATAGAGCACGTCGTGCTCGTACTCCGCCAGCTCCACGAGCACCTTGCGAAGCCGGTCGGCTTCACTCTGTTCCTTCGCCGACCCACCGCCCGCCGCTGCTTGCTCAGCGTTGGCTAGCGCAACTTCCAACTTGGCGCGATACTCCCGCAGGTACTCGTTCAGCACCGTCGACACCGTCGAGGGCGTGTAACGGTGCATGTAGATCAGCGCATTGAAAGACCCCTTCGAGCTGGAGAACATCCAGTAGATTGGGCGCTTCTTGTAGCGCTGAACGTGGTCGTCGTAGAACCTCGACTTGCCCGCCCTGGTGATGAAATAGTCACGCAGCCTCTTCGCGCCGAGCGACTCCTCGACGAACCGCAGATTCTCTTCGAAGTGTTCGGCACCGAATGCTACCCGAAGGAACTGGCGGAAGCGCTCCACGATGTCGTCTTCAAACCAGCCGTCGTCGACGAGTGGGATCACGTTGTCAGAGTCCGGCGTCAGCGTGGGGACCGAGACCTTCGCGAGATAGTCCTGCAACGTAGCGCCTTGGGTAGCGAGGATCAGCCCCGGTTCATCGAGGCTGTAACGACCGAACATGCAGCCTACGGCGAATGAGACGAAATCGCCGACTGCGTCTCTGAGGAGTAGGCGCTCTCTATCTTCGAGTGCGAGCTTTGCGCCATAGTTGAAGTCGGGATTGCAAAATAGTGACACACGTCCGACCTTGGCCACTGCTCTCCCATGAGGGAGCGCATAGGCGATCGCCATCTGCTCGTTGTTGACCGTCTCAAGAGCAGCAACCCGTTCCGTTCGAGTCGCCCATCGTTCCCGAATATGCTCCCAGGCATCAGCGGCCTTCGATGTGTCGGCGCTGAGGAGTGGCGTCTGGCGGAAGCCCCACGAGAACTCCTGTTCGTCCCAGTCATCGCGTGCCAAATCGACCAAATCATCGATATGGCTGAGGTCGACGGACTCGCGCTTAATAGGGAATGGCAGATTGCTCATGTTGCCGAGCCGGAAGTCGAGAGTGGGACTCAGTGCGCGGAGAAAGCCACCGGCGAGGTGGCTGTTGAGGAAGGCGAGCGCGAATCGAAGGTCTTCTGTCGAACCGAAGGCGGAAGGCCCGGTTGAGTCGAATCCAAACCCCGCCCCGTGAGCACGGAGTGAGAAGTGGCTGCCAGCGATCCGGCTCCAGGACGCCGACTCGCGAAAGAAGTACTGAGTGTTTCGTGGCGTGGCGCGGGGCGACGCCTTGATCTCGGCTCCGTCGCTCGACCAGTTAAGGACATACTCTTCATTGCCTGCCCATTTCCTAAAGGGGCCGCCCTTCTTGTAGGGCACCCATTTTGGTGCCGCAGCTGCCAGCCCATGCAGCTCAATAGACGTCCGCCGATAGTCAACTTCCCACCAGCGGCGAAGAAACCGCTCGTTCTCCCCGGTGTTGATCCCCTCCCGCAGCTCAATGACGTCGCCAAGCCTCATGCTGGAGCCGAACGCTGCCAGCTCGTCTTCGCCAAGCTGATACGCGAACACACCCCCGGGGACCGACAAGAAGTCGCTCACCGTGTGAATGTGGACTTCCTTTGCTGATGTTGCAGTTGAAACAGCCGCGCGGAACGCTGCGGCCATTGCCGCCTCTCCGCTTACGGCAGTAAGGTCGATGAAGGGCGCAGGCCGATCTGGTCTGGGATTCCTGCTCCAAACCCATGTGACCGTCGATACAACCTCCCCTCCGATTGTGTCGAAGGCACCGGCGCCAAGGTGCACCAGGGAGATCATCTGAGACGCAGCTCCATATCGTTCACGCAGCCTCGCAAAGCTCGGAAGGAACATCCAAGACTGCATCGCAATCATCCCGATCAGGCCCTGACCTGCTGCGAGACCCCAGCATCGTTCGATGAACATCGCGAAGAGGTCCGATTTAGAGTCCGGGTGCAACCGCTGTGCATAGGCCGCCAACGCTGAATCCATGCCCGAACTACCCATGTATGGCGGATTTGCGACGACGACGGTGTACCGAGCGGCGAGGTACTTTGCCTGATTGACTGCACGTTCCGCCCATCCGATGACGTCTGCATTTAGCAAGTCGCCAGTGCTGTCGAGCATCTCCATATGGCGCGCAAGCCGTACGGTCGCATCCGCGTCGGGACGGATCAGCGAACCCAGAATGTCGGCCTCTGCGAATTGGTTCCAGAAGGCTTCCTCCTCGCGGCGATTGCCGCCTGGAGTGACGAGAAAGTCGAGTTCGTCAGGCGCAAACGAGATCGGCTCGATCACACAGATCTTCGGCTCAACCTGCTTGTTGAAGAAGGTCCGCTGTTTGGCACGGGCCTTCATGGTGAGCGCGAAGGCCGCGAGGGATCCCGCTCGCGGATCGATCTCAGTTCCGTGGAGGTTGTAGGTAAGAATCAGTTCGGGAATTTCGGACGGTGCGTACCCTTCTTCCTCGTAAATCGCGTATAGCAGATCGAACGCGTAGGTGAGCATGTGGCCCGAGCCGCAAGCGGGGTCGATGACCGTTAGCTCTTCGGGCTTGCTGATCTTGAGAAAGTCGGTCTCTTCGTTAAGCGGCGCGATGAAATAGTCCATCTGGTCAACGAGCCGCGAGGTCGGCCGGTTGAGTATCCACAGGCGTCCGAGAGAATTTTCGACGAGGTAGCGAACGATCCAGTGCGGGGTGAAGAGCTGTGTGGCCGCGGGGATCTCCTTGGTCCCGGCCTTCTTGTTTTTCTTGAATCCGGCGAAGACTTCGGCTTTCCGCTCGGAGATGTAGAACTGGTAGAGCCAGCCAATGACCTCGACGTCGTCGCAGACATCCTCGGTGAGCACCTCGCGGGCTCGAGCAAGGATTGCGCCGTCGGCGAGCAAGTTCGCGGGCACGAGCAGCTCGGTGTAGTCGCCCTCGCGCTCGAACATGAACGGCATCGGCTTGTGCCAGTAGCGGCAGTACTCGGTGAGGAGCAATGCGTAGGCCTCGCCCTCAGCGTCTGTGCTGCGACGTGTGCCGTCGAGAAGCCCGATTATCGCGTTGGCCGTGCGGCTATTCGTCACGACGTCGGCGTCAAGGTTGCCGCGCTTGGCGTCGGCGAGGATCTCCGGCTGCCCGTGTGCCTGCCCCTGAGCCGGTGAGACGACCGCCGCGTCCGTATAGCCACGGGCATCCATGAAGCGCAGCGCAATGATGCGGTTGAACCAGATGTACGCGACTTTGTCGACGACCTGCTGGCGACCGTGACGTGCGATCTCGGCTTCGAGCTTCTTGATGGCTTCGGCGCGTTCGCTGCGCGCGACAGATCCAACGGCGAGTACGGCGGTTGCTTGGGCATCGACGGCGTTGATGAGTTCACGTCGAGCCCACATGGCGAAGCGCTCCAATGGTTTGGTGTCCATGTGCCTCTCCTAGAGCGCGATGCGCTTGTTGTCGTTGATCGTCGAGAGCAATGTCTCGCGGAGCTGGTCGAGGTAGCGATCGACATCGTCCGCGTTCTCCAACACCTGGCCGGCTCCAGGCAGTGCAAGGCGCTTGATTGCGATGGTCTGCTTCAAAGGGGCTGGTACCGGTGTGGGATTGGTCTCCTCGCCCTCGTCGAGTGTTTCTGGCAGCGCTGGCGCCGGTGCTGCAGCGACGAGTTCGTCCAGAATCTCCGGATAGATCGTGTCCGCGAAGGTGGCTGCGACATTCCGAATCACCGGGATCTGTGTCTCACGTTGCACCCGGGCAAGTACGGCGTGCGCTTTGCTTGTGACCGATCGCTGCGCAGCCTCGGATGCTTCCAAGAATGCCTTGCTTGCGGGAACCTGGTCCCAGCGTGCGTTGATCTCATTTGCCGCTTCTGCTCGCTGATCGTCAACGATGGCGGCGATCTGGCCTTCGAGCACGGAGACGGCGGTGCCGAGTTGGCTGATCTTGGCGCCACGGAAGACCTTGGGGTCTTCGAGCAGCAGCGCGACAGGATCCGTCGCCCCTACGGTCAGATAGCCGATGTTCGACTGGTTAGCCTGCATGAACGCCGTGGCGTTGTCATAGATTCCTCGCTGGGCGCCGTTGAGGAACTGCTTGATCGGATCAATCACGCTGTCCTTGGCATCGAGTAACTCGTCCGCCCCAGGGAACTCGGCGATGAGCCACTCGGCCGTGTGGTCGCACAGGTCGGTGAGTAACCTCACCGGTTCATCAAGTTGATCGATGAAGGGATAGCGCGACCCCGTGGTGAGCCCCTGGAGTTCGACGAGCTTCTTGTCGAGGAGTTCCTTGCCCGTGCGAGCAAGCTCCAGCGGGTCCTTCGGAATCATCCCCTCGTCGGTGAAGTCGACGACGAACTTGCGGAACGCGGTGACAGTCTTCTGGTCAAACACCCGCTGTGGGGCGATGACCATGTTCGGGTAGCTCTGCGTATTGCGCAGCGCGCCCGTGATCTCGGTGCGCTTGAGTAGCTTGCCGTTGAGCGTGATCTCAATTTTGGACCCGCCCGCGAGGTAGGCGACGGCCGCCGCGACCGACCACTGATCCCAGCCGTAGGGCTTGATCGTGTACTTCTCAAGCAGGTGCTTCATCGTGACCTGCTCATGGCGCTTGCCGCGCATCTCCAAGTGGCCGAGCACATCTTCGCCCGGCACGGTGAGCACGCTCGCCACCTCGTCAATGAGCCCGCCGTCGGGCGGATTGACCAGTGTTGAGAGTTGCTGCTCGCTAAACGTCTTGCCGCCGAACAGGGCAAGGTTCGTGTACGTCGCGGCGATCACCCGCTGGAATCCGTCGCTGATCCGGCCCACCGGCTCAGTTGCTGACACGTCGAGAACCCCTGCGTTGTGGACAAGGGTTGCGCGTCCGACGGCGGCACGGAGGCGTTCGACGATCTCCTTCTCGCGCTCGGCGTTCTGAGTGCCCTTCGCCTGCAGAATGGTCTGCTCGATAGCGGTGCGGCTGCTGCCGTGCGCGCGCTTGACATACTTCTCGGTCTTCAGCTGCAGGCGCAGGTCTGCGAGGATCCGCTCGCTGTCGCCCGGAAGCACGACCCGCAGCTCGTCGAGCCCGGCGCTGTGCGCTTTAATCTGTTCCAAGCTGAACTCCGTGTCGGGACTTGTGAAGTGCAGCGCCAGCTCGTACTGCTTGCTCATCGACTGACCGTCGAGCTTGTAACCGATCGGGAAATTCTGGCCGTTCTTCGAGTAGACAACCTTCGTCGTTTTCACGACGGATTGGGTGAGTAGATCCGAGAGCTTCTTTGACACCTCAGAAGAGTCGATGTCGACGTTCTTGATCTCCTGCTCGATCTTCTGCTCTTCATTGGTGAGGTAGTCATACACATCACCGTTGCGCTGAATGTAGGTCTGAACCTCCAGCGCCGCGAGCGCCTCGATCACGTCCTTCGACAGCGCCGTCAGATCGGTGCCAAAGCGGTCGTAGACCAGCACGGTGAGGTTGCGAGGCGACGCCTTAAAACCGTCAACGTACTTCACGAGGAAGAGCGCCTTGAGTAGCCGGATCGCTAGCTCGCTAAGTTTGCCGCTGCTTTCGGCGTTCAAGATCGCGCGTTGGTTTGCTGACTTCAGCGATGCCCGGATGCCCGCAAACATCTGGTCAAACGAGGCAAGCTGCCCCAACGGCTTGTCGGCAAGCGCACTCGCGACCTCCTGCACGACGCCGAGCATCGACCGCTCACCGACTGAGCTGTTACGGCCTTCGAAGATGTTGTGATCCGAAATTCCCTCGATCGCGGCTTGAAACAGGGGGAACTGGTAGCTCACGAATGGGTACGCGCCGACAAAGTGCTCTTCATCGCGATAGTTCGGGTAGCGCCCGCCATCGACGAAGTCGAACAGAGTCTTGAAGTTTGCGTGCTCCGCCGCATAGATCTCGGCGACCTGCGCCTCACCTGCATCGTTCTTGGCGAGGAGACGCTTGCGGATGACTTCCTCAACATCTTGGCTCGTGAGCTTGAGACGGTTCGCGAAGCGGGCCTGAATCTTGGAGAAGTCATTCGCTTGGCTCTTCGTGCGATCGCCGCCGACCTTTTCCATGTCCTCCTGCGAGGTCACGAAGATCCAGGAACGGCCCCTGCACTTGGTGGCTAGTGACTCAGCGATGGTCTGGAGATTCAGCATCAGCTGTGTGTTAGTGCCGATGAACTGGCCGACCTCGTCGACGAAGAAATTGAGGCGGAACCCGTCGGGCTGCTGCGCGAGCCAGCCCGCCACCTCATCAGCGAAATCCTCGATCGAAACCGAGTACGACATGCTGTACTGACGGATTATCCCGGGGCTTGCGCTCCCGTTGACTTCAGCAAACGCCTTGTCGATATTGCCCGCTTCCAGTGCGCTCTGCTCGCGACCCTGCGACCACGTGATGCCTGAGATGCGCTCGAATGCGTCCTTGAAGGATTCGTACTGCCCGCGACCATCGAGGTCTCGCTCGAAGCGAGCGATGTGTCCCTGGTTTCCGTAGTATCCGCGGGACTCGTCGAAGATCTTCACGAAGACCTTCAGCAGCGCGTCGTTCTGATCTTTGCTGATCAGGGTGGCCTTCTGGTCAATGTTGAACAGCAGGCTCTTGGCCGCAATGCTGTCGGACTTGGCGATCAGCGCCGGGAGGAACGCGTCATCGGCTTTTGCACGGAAATGTTCGGACACCCGGCCGCGCGGGTAGTCATGTCCGTCGATGTCCCCCAGCAGATGGGCGAGCATCTTGAGGAGGTGGGACTTACCCGAGCCGAAGAAGCCCGAAATCCACACGCCGTTGGCGTTTGTGTAGTTCGTGTATGCCTCAAGCATCTCCACAACACCTTTAGCGGCCTCATTGGTGAGGACATACTCCTCAACCTCAACGCTGAGCTGAGAGGTGTCATCGGCCTTGATAACGCCTTCGATAGGGCGCTGGATGTTCTTGGCGAAGATCTCGCTGATTTGGGTCATCGTCATGCTTCCTGTTCCAGAATGTCCTTGGCGCGGTAATAGCTGTCGCGGGCGCTGAGATTGAGGGCGCGGAGCTGGTGACCGCTTGCCTGGGTGAATTCGTACGTTCCTGGAAACCAGGCGAGCATCGGTTTGCCGACCACGACGCTTTGCAGGTTCTCCAGCACCGTATGGGTGCGGATGAAGGGAAAGACCTCGCCGATGCCCGTGAGGAAGACCATGTCGCTCGGGTTCTCAGCCAATTGCTCGCGGATGGCGGGCGCAAGGTGGTCATGCGGATCGAGCATTCCCTGGAGCGTCTCGCGGAACTCGTGCTTGTCCTGCGTTGGCTCAAGATCCAGGATTCGTTGCCATACGCCACGGTCGGTCAAGAGTTTGATAGCGAGGTCGTACAGGTTGATGTCGACGACAGTGAGACCGTCATCGCTGCGGAGCTTGGTAATCACGCGGTCGCGGGCAGCCTCCACGTCCAGCGCCCACGTGGGCGGGTAGTGATAGATGAAGAACGGGACTTCCTTGGAAAGGCCCTCCATGTTGAGGAACCGCTGGCTGCGCAGCACGTCATAAACGTGACTCTCCTCAACTTGGAGATTTCGCTCAGTCGTGATCTTCATCGCGGGCTCCCCTCGGTCGGCAGATTGGTCGGGAGGAATCGAACATCGCTCGGGGTGCGAGCAGCCAGCGCGTCGTGAACACGCTCAGACAGTACGGCCGGAAGGATGTCGCCATCTTCGCTGCATAGTCCGGCCTCGTGGAGCATCCGGAAGACGTTCTGGCGCAGCTTGGTACGCGTGGATGCCTTAAGGTCATCGAGTTCGGGATGCCAGAGACTCTTACCGGTGATGAACCGATCGAAGTGATCAGCACTGAGCGTTGGGGCAAGCAACAGATACCGCTCACGGAGGACCTCCTCAGCGAAGTCTCCGATCAGGTCGTACCGGCGGCACGCGGCTACCCACATCAGGTGGCAACGCTCGGTAAGACTCGAATCAGCGAGGAGCTCCAGCTCAGCGTCGTCCAAGACGTTGAGCCGCTGGATCGTCTCACGAGTCAGGCGCACGCTTGATGAGGTCGTGCGCGCCTGGAGGAGGTTTCCCTCGATGGCGACCTGCCGTACCTTCCCCCAGTCGCGTTCCCGCAAGTACACCGACGCGACGTCGTCAGCCTCACGAACTAAGAGGCCCCCACTAGTGAAGGACAGCGCGTAGCGATCCTGTGTGTCGGTACTTGTCGCCAACGGGTGCCTCCTTCCGGGTCTAGGGCAGTCGATCAGGATATGTGGAACCTCCGACATTGAAGCCAGAGGTGATGAGGGGTGCGCGGCAAATCAGTCCATAGTGGCCGCATTGGATGCGGCCGCGCCGCCGCCTCGATCCCAGTCATCGACCTCGCTGGCCTGGAACTTCCACAGGCGACCGATCTTGTGGGCGGGCATGCCCTTCTCAGCGCTCCAGGTGCAGACGGTCTCCTTGGTGACGCCGAGGTGGGAGGCGATGTCGTCAGCGGACAGCCACGGCTCGCTCACGCAAGTCCTCCATCTCGACCCGATCGGGACGACATAACCGATGGTAGCGGAGCGACGGCGGGTTGAGCAGGGTTTCCTGGGGTCTGAACGTGCCTTTCGACCCTCACGAGAGAGTAGGCGCCCTCCTCGCGATACCCCTCGAACCGGTCGTAGCCGAACTTCGCGTCCTCCTTCGGGTCGGCGAAGATCAGAATGTCACGGATGCTCTTCGGAGTGGAGATTCCGCCTTGCTGCTGACCACGAAGGGCATCGTGGATCTCGCGACGACAGACCGTGTCGCCGATCTGGAGCGTTTACCGACATTCCTTGCTGACCTGGCGCACGGGAAGGCACGAACGCACCACGGCCGCTTGCTCTTCGCTGAGCGCCCACCTCGTCGTTCCGCTTGGAAGCCTGCCGTAGAACTCCGGTAAGACCTCGCGAAATCGCTTCTTATCCACCTGGAGCTCGAGAGAAAGGCTGGCAGGTGTGAGAAGCGGCATGAGCCGACACTAGCGGCCAGGTGTTGGTTATCGGGTGAACGGCCAACTCTTGTTGGGTCGGGGATGGCCATGGACAAGTGAGCTGGCGACCTCCCAGGGCGTTGGTGTCGTCAGGTTTCGTTAGGGTTCGTACAGGCGCGCCCGGCAGACTTCCTGGGGTCGTGGCGACAACATCTCACTGTCGCGACAGACACCACAGGGTGTAGTTCTGTCGCGGCCATCTGATGGACGAGGTCCGCGCCCGATTCAAACGCACCACCCAATGAAAGGCCCACACGTGGACGCTTCTGAACTTAACTCCGCCGTCGGCCAGGGGCTCGAGCAGCTTGGGTTGGGGCTTCGCCCCGTCGTCGAGGGTGCGTTCGCCGAGGCAGTGCCCGGGGTTGAGTGGACGCGGATCCTCGAGGAGAAGGACCGCGCCGCCGGGGGCGGGCCCGGGCGGTACTCCGCGACCGACGTGTCGCTCATGCTTCGGGCGATGACGGAGCGGATCGGGGAGCTGGGGTACCCGTTCGACCGCGTGCTGTCTCGGAGCGCCCGCGGGTATGCGAGTGAGCTTCGAGAGGTTCGGAACGCCTGGGCTCACAACGCGGGGTTTACGGAGCAGTCCGCGTATCGGGCGTTGGATTCGATGCAGTTGTTGTTGGAGAGTGTCGGAGCTGCGGAGCAGGCTGCGGTTGTTGGGGAGTTGAAGGGGCGGGTGTTGAGCCCTTCGACAGGCTCAGGGGCCGAGACGGGTGCGTTGACGAAGACGGCGAACGAAGACGAGATGGGCCCTTCGACAGGCTCAGGGACCGGAGCGGTTGCGTCGACAGGGTTGGCCGACGGTCGCGAAGCGGACAATGAGCAGCGCGCCGCAGGCTCCTCGTCTGCCGCCGACGCCGCCGCCGCCTCATCCGTCTCCATCCGCGTCAGCGCGACGCCGACGCTCAGCTACGCGATGGCGCACTGCAGCATCGCGGTGATCGACGAGATCGTCCTCGAGAACCACGGAGGGGAACGGAGGGCGGCGTCCGTCGAGATCGACGTCGTCACCGCCGACGGCGCCCTCGCCGACACCAAGGTGCTCCTCGCCGACCTCGGCGAAGACCGCACCACCCTCCTCCGCAGCCCCGAGGTCCTCCTCGGCCCGCGCCGCATGCTCCTCGTCGAAGAACAGCGCCCCGGCGTCATCCGCGTCACCGTGCGCGACGCCGCTGGCACCCAGCTCGGCACCGTCGAGAGCCCCGTCACCGTGCTCGCGTCCAACCAGTGGATCGCTGCACCCGTGCAGCTCGGCCTCGAACTCCTCGCCGCCCACGTGCAGCCCAACGCTCTCGTCGTCAGCGAGCTCATGCTCGAGGTCTCCGACCTCCTCGATCAGCAGACCGGCAACAGCTCCCTCGCCACCTACCAACTCGACGACCCCGCCCGCATCGACGCCATCGTCGCCGCCGTCTGGGACGCCGCGCGCGCCCGCGACATCCGCTACGCCGAACCGCCCGCCAGCTGGGGCCAGAGCGGACAGAAGGTCCGCACCCCCGAGGAAGTCCTCACCAGCCACCTCGGCACCTGCCTCGACACGACGATCCTCCTCGCGTCCGTCCTCGAAGCCATCGGCATCCACCCCCTGCTCTGGCTGCTCAAGGACCACATCTTCCTCGGCTACTGGCGCGTCCAGACCACCCTCGACGTCGTTGCCAGCACCGACGTCTCCGAAGCCGTCAACTCCCTCGAACTCGGCCGCATCGGCGTCGTCGAGACCACCATGCTCACGGGCACCTCGGCCACCTTCGCCGAGGCCTCCCGCCGGCCCCACACCGAACACCTCGCCGGCTCACTCGACGACTTCATCGGCGTCACCGACGTCGTCCAGGCCCGCCTCCGCAAGATCTACCCGCTGCCGAGCCGCCGCATCAACGCCGAGGGCGAACCCGTCGTCACCCTCTACCAGGCACCCGAAGCCCGCGCCCTCAACCAGGACGCCCCGGCCACCGCCGAATCGACCGCCGCCGGCCACCGCCCCGACGTCCCCAAGCGCGTCTCCACCTGGAAGAACGCCCTCCTCGACCTCAGCCTCCGCAACAAACTCATCAACTACACCGACCGTTCCGGCTTCGAGCTCGCCGTCCCCGGCCCCGCGCTCGGCCGCCTCGAAGACAGCATCAACCACGGCACCCCGCTCACCCTCGTCGCCTCCGACACCGTTGCGACGATCGACCAGCAGCGAGGCATCCGCTTCGGCCGCGACCTCGCCGAGAGCGACCGCATCACCTTCCTCGAGGACAAGAAGAGCGCCTTCATCGACGTCACCGAGGCCGCCTACCCGACGAAGCTCCGCGCCCTCGCCTACAAGGCCAAGACGATCG
>Ga0308160_10002962_pt1 | contig 19723 bp, 23 predicted proteins | sample PhyFR1_FD_201036 | JGI IMG/M metagenome (GOLD analysis project Ga0308160, IMG submission 201036) | Phyllosphere microbial communities from UC Gill Tract Community Farm, Albany, California, United States - DLSLF.R1 | ecosystem: Host-associated > Plants > Phyllosphere > Unclassified | place: USA...
CGAGAACCCTGGCGATGTTGCCGCCCATCGTTGTAGGAGAAGACTGCCACGACTCGGCAGTCCGAAATGGCAGTCTACCCCGCCTTGAGTGATGTTTTGAGTACTGTACAGAATATAGTCACGCCTTGCTGAAACGTCGATCCATGAGCGAGCGCCAATAGCCAGTCAGCCACTGGAAACGAAGCCACGCCCAGCCAGCATAACACCTCAAGCCCGCCCAACCCAAGACACCTCTCCCCTCTCCCCTTTGTCCGATATCGACATCGCATAGCCGTCAAGCGCCGGTCGGTCCAGCACGGCCATCCCACCAGATAAACGGGTGAGAGGAGAACACCCCTTCCTCTCTTCTCGACCACCTCCAAACGCGCGTCATCTCGTCCGTCTCGCTGTATAGTGGTCATCCTTTGTTCGTCCTTTTACAACGCACGGTTCAAACGTGTATGAAGTCGATAAGCTCTGGTATGGTTACACATACCTGAGGAGTCGGGCGGTATGTAAGCTTGAGCTTGTCCGCTCGAACTTTACTCTTGATTCTTGTTTCTCGCTCGTCGGCAGCCCTGATCTCTCAGCTTGTCACGCTTCGCCGTGTCAGAGAACCCTCTGCGATTTAGCATTTGCTGCCCCGACACCTTGCACATTATCATTCCGCACGCACTAGTCTGCTGCCTCAGCTGTGACACCTGTCCTCGCGAGCTCCCGACAGGCCCAACTTTACCATCTTCCAGCTTCCGCTAACTTCCCCGACCCTCTCATCCCCTCCATATCGCCGACGTCAAACGCCACGCTCACCGCATCATGCCGACAGAGCTCACTCCGTCCGCCTACGACCCCTTCTCCCCTTTCTCCCGATCGCCTCATCTGCGCGGCTGGGCTGACACCCCCCACTTTATCCCCCACGCATCCTCCATGCCCGGCACAGGACCCGCCAGGGCCATCGATTGCCTTCCCGAGCCGCCCGGACCGAACAAATGCCTTCCGAATGGACTCCGGAACCCCTGGCTACCTTACTCCGGGGAGACATACGTCCCGTCCTCTGTCAATGCGATCAATCAACAGATCAACGCTGGGTCGATCAACGGCGCACGATCTTTCGGTGGTCGGTCGGTGATTGCCCCGTCGCGCGGGGTGGCTTCTGTCATTGCGCCCCATTCCCTCTCTGGATCCGTCATGAGCTACACTAGTTCCACCATGGGGAGGGAAGAGTATGGAGGCGGATGGGGAGGGTCGGTCGAGAGGGAACATCATGGTTTAGAGCCGGATTTGACCGGTGTGGCGGGGACATTGCCCATCAGGCCATCTTCCGCTTGGCATTATACCGCTTCATCCCCCGGGAATCACGCTCCGCTCTCGCACGCGCGCTTCGGAGGGAGTGCGATGGGACCAGTCGAGTATGGTCAGCCGGAATACCGGCCTCGGCGAGCTAGCATACGGGCCGCGCCGGTGGAAGATTGTGCGGATTGTCAGCGGACAGAAGGTCGTTATCAACACCGTCAGTATCCCCAGCATCCCAGTAGACGACGTAGTGGGTCGCAGCCTCAGAGCGAAAGGGAAAGGATGGCACCCATGACGGGCAGCTTGCAAAGCCCGTACCGCAAGCTCATGGGCGATTCGCCCGCACAGACCAGAGGATCTCCGCTTCGACCAGCGCAAGAGCCGCTCAGGCGGAAAGAAAGTACTAGAAGCCGCCGGTCGAGCGAGTCTCATCGACCCTGTAGCGAATGCGATTGCGGGCGAGGATCGCCACGTTAGTCGGGAAGCAGGCAAATTGTGAAGGTTCCGCGCTGAGGAGGGCCCGCTTGTCAATAAGTAGAAAACGCTGTATTAGCAGGGTGATGTTGGCGCGAAAAAGATGCAGTGTATACATTTACATGATTCGTCAGGTCGTGGACAGTCTAGATTCGGATCCTGGGTGGTCTTTTCTCGTTTTGACGCGCGACCTCGAAAGGATCCCGGGCCGTGTTGACGATATCCTGATATGTCGCGCTGAACATCAGCGTCATACGGCCGGTGAACCCGTCTAATACTCACGTGAAGCTGGCTCGGAGAACGTCTAGGCGGATGATCAAACGCTCGAGCTGTCCGGCAAGTGTTATGATCGCATTTTGGTGATTCTGTATTGTTTGGCCGATAGCTGACCGTCAAAAACCACCTCAATCGTAGAGGTAACATCATGACTCACCTTCTGGAGAAGGTCTCTCGCCATTCGAAGCAAGAGAGTGGATCGCTCTTTGCAATTGCTGTCAGGTCAGCCGTGTTCACGCGACCCAGTCAGTACTCACAGAAATGGTCGACTTGTACCTGCCGACTCGATCTTGCATCTCTTGAACGGCTCTGACGTAGATTCTGCGGTGAGCAGGGACCCAAGCGACGGCGGATGTCAACTCACTGAACAGGGAACTTTTGTTGGACGATCGGCCTGCCACCTGATGTCCGGCTCTCCGCAGCGATGTACGCGTCAATGAAGTCGACTAGCTGTTTCAAGTCGGTCTCCGCCGCCGTCTCCTTCCTGTCGTGTGCCTCTATAGCTTTGGCGAGCGTCAAGAAAGTTTGGTTCAACGCAGCATATTCCTGGTCATCAGACATCTTCCTCATACAATCGCGAGCTGGTCATTCCGAACAATGGGGCGAGCCAAACGGATCGACTCACGACTGAAGCCGCTTTGATATCGAGCGACATCTGCTGAATCGCCCTGCCCGTCGGTTCTGGGTTCACACTCGCTCCTTGTTCTCTGAATTGCTTGAACGCCGCGCTGCCATCAGAATGTAGCTCACTCGCTGCGATCGGGAAAGGCTCACTCCATCCGCTCGATCTCCTTCTGCACGGGTTCAGGCAGGTCGGTGAATTTCGTCGAGCCCGTGACGCCTTGGGAAGACGGTTGCGGCTGTTGCTGCTGCTGACTGCCGAAGAGGTTCGACTGGTTGGAAGTCGATTGCCCACCGAACAATCCGCCCTGTTGCTGTTGTTGTTGCTGCTGTTGTTGTTGCGGTTGCTGCGGTTGCTGTTGCCCCCCGAACAAAGATGAAGACTGGGCGGGTTGCTGCTGCTGCTGCTGCTGCTGACCACCAAACAATGATGATCCTCCGCCGAACAAGCCCGAACCACCTGTACTTGCGCCGGCGGCCGGAGTCGTTGTCGACTTGTTCCCGAACAGCCCTCCCCCGCCAAACATCCCGCCTCCTGTACCGGTCGCTGGCGCACCAGCAGCAGGCTGCTGAACATTGTTGCCGCCCAAGCTTCCAAACAGTCCCCCTCCTGTACTGGTCGCTCCGCCTTGTTGTTGCTGTCCGCCGAATAACGAACTGCCGGGCTGTTGTTGCTGTTGCTGTTGCTGTTGCCCCCCCTGTTGGGTTCCCATACCGCCAAAGAGGCCCCCACCCGTGCTCGCTGCTCCTCCAGTAGCTGCTTGATTGTTGTTCGTAGAAGCATTGCCAAAGGAGAAGGGCGCTGCTGAGGTGTTGGCAGATCCAACTGGCGTAGGCGCAGTGAAAGTCATGGTTGGTGCCGCAGGAGCAGCGGGTTTCGCGCCAAAGCTGAACCTGCTTCATTAGCTACTGTCCATCTGGGCTGGAAGATGTTACTGACATCGTGTCTAAGTCGTGAAGACGTTCCGTGCGCTACACAAAGTTGCAAGAGCGTGCATTACAGGAAGCAACCACGCGCCTCGGATGACAGGTACGCTGTCATTATCGCGCGCCTACATTCGTTTGTTTGGCTTTTGCCACCCATTTCGCTCTTTCACATCTCCACCTCATCTTTCCTCGTCTTCTGCTTCACCACTTCCACTTGCGCTCATCAACTCGGCTGGCGTCCCGTGTACCGAGTGACGGACGAAAATAGCTCTCTCTTAGTCACACGATCTTTTCCCCCGAGCCGTCGACGCTCAGCATGTCCTCCGACCTCGATAAGTGCGCGACTCATTTCGATACACCGGCAGGATTGCGCTGACCCTCAGGCAAATAGAGCAGCTGAAACGATGCGAGATCATTCCCGAGGCAGCGGTCAAAGATTTGTGTATAAAGGCGAAAGAGATATTAATGGAGGAAGCGAATGTCCAATACGTCGATAGTCCAGTAACGGTGAGTGTTCTCCCTCTATCGGCCACAGCTGGCCCAGCCAAATCTAGACCGTGGATGTGCACTGATTGCAGATATGCGGAGACATTCATGGGCAATTCTTCGATCTGATGGAGCTGTTCAAGATAGGAGGTTTCTGCCCAGAAACGAACTACGTCTTCATGGGTGCGTCTTTGTCTGATGATCATGCACGCCCATATGCGTAGCGTGGATCGCGCACGAACGACTTGCTGATCCTCAGGCGATTTTGTCGACCGAGGCTTCTACTCTGTGGAAACGTTTCTACTGCTGCTGCTGCTCAAAGTCCGGTATCCAGATCGAATAACCCTCATCCGTGGAAACCACGAATCGCGCCAGATCACCCAAGTCTACGGCTTTTACGACGAGTGTCAGAGGAAATACGGAAGCAGTAATGTGTGGAGATACTGCTGTGAGGTTTTCGACTACCTAAGTCTGGGGGCGGTGGTGGATGGACGGGTATTTTGCGTGCATGGAGGTTTGAGTCCGGCTGTTGCGAGGTTAGACCAAGTGAGTTTGAATCTGCGTTTCGGATCGACGGGTTGAATGGCCCTTTCATGGTCTGCGTATATTCAGACCTTTTCTGGAGGCTGTTCCAAGAGCGCTCGTTGCGGCTTTTGGGACGGGCCCGTTGGCTTTACAAATCCTTCGCTGACAAAAGATACGAATGATCGACCGGAGACAGGAAGTCCCTCACGAGGGTCCGATGTGCGACCTATTATGGTCAGATCCAGACGGTTCGTCAAATCACTGTCAGCTACAATGAGCCGGTCTGACGTCAGAAATCACAGGCTGGGGCATGTCGCCGAGAGGGGCGGGCTTCCTCTTTGGCAGCGACGTTGTCGAGCAATTCAATCACAATAACGATATCGAGCTCATTGCACGAGCCCATCAGCTGGTCATGGAGGGTTATAAGGTGAGTCGGCCGGGTGGTTCCACGTTCAAGTCGACGCAGAATCTAACGGCAGTTGATGTTCGACCGGAAGATTGTCACCGTCTGGTCGGCCCCGAACTACTGCTACCGATGCGGCAACGTCGCAAGCATATTAGAATTAGACGAGGACTTGCGGCAAGAGTACAAGGTGAGGACGACCGAGCTGCCGCGATTCGCAGCTGATGACCCAGGTATTCGACTGCGCACCCACAGACGCTCGGTCGATACCACAAAAACGACCGCTGATGTACGAATATTTCTTATAATCTGGTCAAAAACGCGTTTCGGGCTCGACAAAGGGCGACAAAGCGCATACATCCTCTCATCATACGGTCGTACATTGTTACAAACGGCAACAGGACAGGCAACAGGCGAAACGATCATTCCCCGCATCTGGATTCCGCATGTGAACTTCAAAGTAGCGGCTTGTATAGTATGCACGGATCATCGTGCCATGCTGCACGATCGCGACCAGAACTGATATCACTTGGTGAGACTTGACACTGACGCGCGAAAGCTTTGTCCGACGGCGTGAGATCGGTACTGGGGACTTGACTAACCCGCGTCTCACCGGATAATGAAAGGAGGTCGCGTGGCAGGACGAGAAGAAGGCCGCCAGACAAGATCGCGCCCCGCTTCAAGTCGTCACAATTTGCAGTTCTCTGTCACTCCAGGGCCCACGTCGACATTGCGCACATCACTATGTGGCGCTTGACGCGCCAAAGATTTTGCTTTGTCAATGCAGACGATGCACTCGTCAGCGCTGACCATGTGGCTTCGATTTCCGCACGCGGTGGCGTTTCGAACGCACAACAAAGTCTATCGTTGTATATCCCCTTTGCCAAACAGTCTGAATGGACGTCCCGAGATATCGCGGAAGACATCGAAGGCTTTGAAGCATTCCGTGCTCTTGCATGTGGGAGAAGGAGATACAACGCGTTCGGAAAATCAACACCTCGCTCGCCGCTCCAGTAGTCATCGGGGGCCATCATATTATCTCTGGGTCTGGGCGACAGCACCAAGGGCGATTGCCGTACCAATCCCCATCGGCTGCGACGAGCGTGAAGCGCAATGCGCATTGTTGGTACGACCTTTTCAGGTGACGTTACCCTCAGATCGGCGAAAGCGCCGTATTCTTTTGATTGTCTAATGTTTCAACCCCCTTGGTTGACGCACTGACCAGGAAAGATTCAATGAGTCTCTTCTCACACAGCCCTCATTCACATCAAATCAATCCACCTTCTCTACAGCGGCATTCGTCAAGGCCTAGCTCTACTGGAGCGGGACAACGTTCACCTTGTCAATAGAGGCGGAGGTGGTGAGTTCAGTATCCGTCTATGCACATCACTTCAAGGGGTCCTTTCGCAGAAGAGCTCGCAGCCATTTTCCGACGGCTTAGCGTCGTATCAGTCATACCTCCATGACTTCGCCCTCGTACTGACTGTGTAGCGCGTACTGACGTGTGCAGCCAACGGTCTCTTACTTGCCACCGCGGTTGGATCTGCCCCGAGAAGACTTTCCTATCCGGTGTTCTCGACGCTCCTCAAGGCTCAGACACCTATCGGTCTTTGTTCTAGCTCACCGCTTCTTTCGCGACAAGTCTCGTTATCACTTATCGACGATCAACTCCCCTCAATCCGCTCTATCCACCCTTTCCTTCTCCCAGATGCCGAGAAAAAGCGCAAGTCAGAGAAAGCAAGAACGCAAAGATGCCCGGGACGCGCTTCGAAAGGATCGTATGAAGGATCTCCCAGAGAACTACTTCGCGATGTTGGTAAGGGACGTAGGTCCCCGCCTGGAAGCTGTTGGCGATGGGACGAAACAGACAATGTTCGAGATTTTGGCTAAACGCTGGGGCGAATTCATCAATGAGACTTTTCCCGACCAGCTGGATCGTTTCGAAGCCTGTCTTGCGCACAACGCTTTCGTTGAGCCTACTTATGGAGAGCTGAGCGGATTCATGTTGTGGTGGGGACGGAAAACGGCCGGGCAAGAGGGGGCTGGGCCAAATCGCGATCAGACACCGCTTGAAACGATGCTTCTTCGATGGGCTACCTTCCTCGCATACTATCGAGCTCAGACAGGCCTCAAAATGCACTCCGACATGACCTTGAAAGTCTGTCAGTACATCAGAGACGAGGATGCGGGATTGGTCAAAATCCTCAACTTGTGCACTACAGATATAACACAATACTATGGCGACATGCCCGAATGCAAGGAAGCCGAGGATAATGGTGTGTTAGCCGAATTGGAAGGAATGTTTGAAGGAGAGAACCAAGCGATATCGGTTGAAGATGACAACGAGAGTGAGCAGTAGATGATCGACTTACGTCGCTAAGAGTTTCAGATTCGGTGAGTTTGTGTTCGTCCGGGTTTCGTCGATCGCTGATCACGATCTAGTGTATATGAAAGGAGCATTGTACTCAAACACCATGCAGGTCATAGCGAGAGCTGACATTCCACACCGAGCCCGTCGCGATGGGTATCAAGGCACGGAAGCATCCTCATGAGCAACATGCTTTGTTGTCACCCAGATCCGTCGGGAGTAGTTTGGTCAGATCGACCAAGACGACAGGCACACGGCGTATGCCCGTCCCTTTCCTACATTTATCACCCTGCCTTGCTGAGAACCGACTCAAAGCGCCTCTCAAGCTTCCACCCCGACCGCCTCGACGGCGTACACCGCCTGGCCCCTACCTCACGCCACGTTCTCTCTGCACTCCCGTGTGGACTCCCCCGATCGTCAATTGACTGCCCCGCACGGGACGTCTTCATTCCACGGCCGCCTTTTCGGGACCTGAAATTGGCCAACGCACGAACATGGCGAGTACCTCGGTCATGCGATGCCTCGGGCAGAGGGGTTTTGGAATTCAATGGGACTTATGGCCGGCTATCGTGGTATCTTTTCACTCGAGCCCGTAACCGACGCGCGGTCTCCTGTACACCGCGATGATGTCGCCGTTGCGAGACTGCCCGTCCGTCTCATTGTCTATGACCGAAACAACTTCATGCAGCTTCACGGGCTTCATTGTCCGTTTGGAGAGCGGCCGTTTCCATGTATGGTAGAGCCCAGTTCGGCCCGGTAGCAATCCGATGCCCGCGACAGCCGCGTCGGGCTTTAAACCCCGTCAAGCGTCGACATCCGGGATTAGCTTGATCGCAAGCCTACATGCATGATCGGGGGCTTTACCGCTCCGAAAAAGGTCCGGTCCGACCTCGACTTGCCAAAGGCGTTGAGCGTGCACAGCGCCTTCCGACTTTTCGCGCCTAAGTCCGCCAGCGCCGAGAACGCATGCACCTCACCTCCTAACCTGACGCGGCGATCTCGTTGATGTGTCTCAGCCTCTCGTTGGGCTCGCGAATTAGCACCCGATGTTTGAGGGACTTCCGAACGGACTAGCGGACTTATTGTAATCTCGTCTAGCGGTTCTTCTGGTAATTACGCTGCATGCGGTTGGGAAAGTCTGGTGCATCCGGCGTCCAGAAGGCAGTTACGACTACTGTACCGTTCTGAGCGTACCTTGGCACTGTTCTTTACACCATGACACGCATATTTTGCACTGCTCCAGGGCGAGACGCTTCCCGTGGACAATAAATTATCACGGAAGGATGAAAAGAATGCAACGGGACGGGCGTCGTGTCTCGCCTAGAACATGGAACGCGCCGTGTCGGGCCTAGCCTGTGCCTGTGTACTACCGACAAGCCGTGTCATACTACCGATCAAGCGGGCGAACTGCACCGCGGCGATTGGGTCTCGCTCGGGTGTTCCGGTTCCTGTCCGGTCGTGCCGCGGTGTTCGATTGTTATTTACGCCACTCGGACAATCTAGCTACTTTAGAATGTCTCGGACCCATCCCGCTTCCCTGGGCTCAGGCCGTATGAAAATAATACGACGGTTCGCTTCCGGGAGGAAGAGCCGCATCGCGATGCTTGTTGCCGCACACGAGCCCAGGGGATCTGGACCTGAGTTAGCATCTTTCCGCCCGAGAAATGACGGGCGGCGTTACGATGTCTCGACTAATCTTTCCAACGTGCGACGAGCGGGCACACTCGACATTCACGAGCGGGACGCAAAGTGTCTGGTCCGACTGTCAGGGGCGGTGAGCGTCGCGGATTAGTCAGTCGCCGGTAGATCCGTACAGTCGTCTAGCCTTTGATCCGAGGACACCTCGCTCGACAATGGTATATAAGTGGTGGGATCCGGCACCATGATTTTTCCTCACCCTACACTTGAATCACCTTCAACTCGAGCTCCCACTCATCTTCAAACTCTCCACCCAACCGACCAACCTTCTCTCCGACCTCCCAGTCCTTCTTCTACAACCCGCCCATTCTACAATGCAGCTTTCCTACTCTACCCTCGCTGTGGTCCTCACCACCCTCGCCGTCTCTGCCCCAGAGGTCGCCGCTGCCCCCTCCGCCAACGAGGGACGCACCTTCTCCCTCTGCAACCTTCCGAACTTCGGTGCCCCCCAGGGCCCGTGGATCCACGACTCCAAGCCCGCCGCTTTCTGCGGTAAGAAGCCCTCCAACTCTGGTGCTTGGGCCAACATCGTAAGTCGACTCCGATTAATTTGCCACCACTCTTCGCTGACATTCAGCCTGCTTGGGATGGTGGAGACTCCGTCAAGTGCGGTGGCTGGAACACTGGCCTGAAGATCTGCAACGGTGGAAACCCCAAGGCTCCTCTTCCCCAGTCTTGCAACCCGCCGCACAGCTTCCCGGTCGGCTGGAACCCCAAGCCTGCCCCGTCCCCGCCTGCCACGACCCCGCCCAAGTGCACCTGGGTCACCAAGTGCACCCCGGCTACCTGCAACTGGTCCCAGTGGTGGACTTGCATCAACCCGTCCTCCTGGTCGCAGAAATGCACTTCCACCTGCGTGGCCCCCACCCCGGGCACCCCTTCTGCTTCGTCTGCCGCCGCTGGTCCATCTACCGCTGCGTCTTCCGCTGCCGCCGCCCCGTCCGACGCCGCCCCGTCTGACCCGGCGTCTACTGTTTCGTCTGCCGCCCCGGCTGCTACCTCCGCCGCTCCGGTCGACCCCATCCAGTACCCGGTCTGCAACCAGAAGTACCAAGTTACCTACACCAACTTCACGCTTATCCCAACCGATGGCTACTGGTTTGGCAAGCGAGTCGGTGCCGCTACTCAGGACGATTCCTACATGACCTACACCCTCGCGGACAGCCCAGAATCGTGTTTGACCGCCTGCGACAACATCGAGGGCTGTGTCTTCGTCAACTCTTACATCGACCGTAACGACGACGAGGCGTACCTCCCCAAGCACACCCCGGGTGTCTACACTTGCTCCATGTACTCCAAGTGCGTCGGAACCGAGAAGAACACCAACTGGGGTGGACAGGACGACCCGAACGACATTGTCAACTCCAGCGGTTACTGCAAGTCTGGTGCTTGTGGCGTTTAACCGCGCAACACCGAGCTTGCGCTGGGGGGATTTTGTAGGACTTGACTTGGCGGAGGACTTGATTTTGCGGAGGTTTTGACGAGCACGAGGGCTGTATGCTACTTTATTTTTTCTTCATGGCATGCAGCGAAGAGTTAAATAGGATTTGTGCAACTTCTGCCCCGTGTGTTTCACTTCGTCACGTGTCAGCGCAATCGACTGTTTCCTTTGCCTTCACCTACTGGTCGCTCGGGTCATGAACGCAAGCATGCATACCAGGCTGTGGAGGGTGGCTACTGAGCGATCCCTTGCACGACTCGACGCCGCCGACCCGTATTCCAGCGTGGCAGTCCGTTGGGCGGCGAGGTACCCTCCGTACAGAGAGGTTACTCATATACAGGGCAAATCGGCTCAGAAGCATGATTCTGGGCTGTCCGCGAGGGTGTAGGAGAATATTATGCCCTCCTTTCTCTTACACCCTCCCGGATAGTGCTTATATGCAGGGCAGATCGGCTCAGGATTCGACGACCAGAGATCAGAATCGTGCTTCTGAGCCTGTCCTATCCATCTACGATTTCTGAGTCCATAGCTGGAAGGATATGTGACTACGAGCCTATCGGTCATGGCGAAGTGTGAAGCCCGAGAGTTCCTCCACGATGCACGGTCGTCCTACCTCTGCCAAAGTCGACATTAAACGTCATATATACACGAATGCAACGTCCCTTTTCCCAGCAGAACCTGCGTGTACTGAGGGAATCAGGCGCTTGTTACTTGATCACCGCTCTACGTGTACATCATCGCCATAGCTCAGAGTGTTATATATGCACGAATGCAGTGTCCTATCCCTGTCGCCTCATCACAGTGCACATGTACATCATCGCCATGGCTGAGAACGTTTTTCTGCACGGCTGCAATATCCTACGCCGAGAGAACGAGGCGCTTGTCGCCTTATCATCGCTCCATATCTCAGTCCCGTCATAGCTGATGTCGATGTATACACACCAGTGTACTGTCCTACTGCCAAAAGAACGTGGCGCTGTCGCCTTGTCATAGCTCCTCGTCCACTGCATCGCCGTAGCTGGGAACGATCTATATGGGCGGATGCAATGTCCTACCGATTAGCAGATATTGTACGTACTGAGAGAACAAGGCGCTCGGCGCCTCCTGCTCTGCATCGCCAACGCCTGCCTGTCTGTCGCGGTCGCATCGATGCCCCAGGAGCGCTCAACATAGCGTGCCAAAGACCATGCATGAAGGGTATACCAGGATTCCACATCTAATGTTCCTCTGTATTATACTCCGCTCTACCACGCCTTGTCCATCATCTTCAAACTGAGCTCGACACCGACAAACGTCGCGGCCTGGGGTTAGTGTACGCTCAGATCTGGCCGTCGCATTGATTCCGGCATGAGAGCCTCTTAAATCGCGTCAAACTCACGTTGGCAGGGAAAGCTCGGGCCATGGCGGGTCCGAAACCCTTCCATAAGGCGGTGATACCGTCCGCGGCGATGAGCTTTCGAGCGCAGTCCAGGAATCCAGTGTAAGTTCCGTGCGGGGCGGATTGGAGGCGGGATTTGATCGTCTGCAATCAGCCATCTGCCTTCTGCGGGTGCCGCTCCTCGCTCCTGCTATGGCCGACTGTGTCGTTTTGGAGTAGTACCCAGGACCACACAGATACTATGATGCACAACACTCACGTCTGGGGGAATGGCGACCGACCACATCGCGACACCGGCTGAACCTCCCGCGAACATGACCGCTCCGATGGATAGAGGCGGGGCTGGCGCAGGATCACCGTTTGGCAGCGTAGCAGGCGCGCCGGACAGACTGCGCTTGATAAGTTCGTAAGTTGCGAAGTAGCTGAGGATTAGCTATCTGCGTCACGCTCGAATCCAGCTCGGGTGTCAAACACTCACACTGCGCTTCCAGGTCCGTCTCGGGCCAACGTAGCGAAAGTTCCTCGGAAGATAGACCTCATACCGCCCTCGGCGTACAGCTTTCGGACGACATCGAACGGACCGGAGTAGTTGGCGTTACCGCCCTGCCCAGCAACCTTGGGGTCAGCTTCTGTGTCAAAACTGAAATCCCCATCAACATACCTGGAGCAAAACCTTGACTCGCTCAGCCGGACCCGCGACCAAAGTAGCGGGAACAGCAGAGACAGCTCCGGCGGCAGCTAGTTCGGCGATGGAAAGCTGCGGGTTGGTTCTGTTTGGCGTGAGGTTGTATACCAATCGCTTGCCAAGGTCGTATCCCTGATATCAGCTCCGCGCCCCGACACCATGGGCAACACCTACCCAGAACGAGATAGCGAAGATGGGCGTGACACCGAACAATGGAGGCGTGATACCTCGGTACATGCTTTTGTCAGCACTTGTTCAGTCGGCTCGTAGAAACTACCAGCTCCAGCTGGCGTTGAGGGCCTTTTGATCGCTGACCGCTGCGTCGTCGCGCCCATCTCTCAACTCACCCTCGAATACCATCCTTCGCGATCGTCTTCCTGACGACGTCGACGGCGCCGTTATACGTCCCCGGAGCGGCTGTCTGCATTCGCGTCTTGGTCAAGTCGAACGGGTGTCCAACGAGGACACAGGAGATACCTCCAAACCCGCCTGACAAGAACGACTTGATAGGGTCGACAGTCTGCTTGCTGGCATTGGAGGAAGAAGCCTCGATCGATGAAGCGTCGTCTGACATTGGGGACAGCTCGTGAGTGTCAGGTAGAAGGTGAGTGCGGCTAAAAGAGTGCGCAGGGACGATGGACAAGGAGGGGATAGAGGTCAAGATGCGGTGGACTGGGTTGTAATATCGACGAGCCGGGGTTCGTCAAGGGTTTGGATTTTCGCAACGTCACCCGGCTGCTTGCGTCGTTGCTTTACCGGTCAAACAGCTGGATTCAATTCAGCCGAGTAGCACCGATCATTCGCCGAGCGGGGATCGCCGTGCAAAGCAAAAGAGAACACGTGACTCGGCTTCGGCCTTGGAAGGCGAACGCTGCCGCGGAAGTCAAGCACTGACTGGTCTGTCCGGCACCAATGTGTAGCATTGATGGCACACCGTCAGTGATCTGCGTATCTCTGTGTCCGAAGCGATGCGCAAAAAGACTTCGCGTTCATTCGGCTGCTTGTACGCCGTGTCTGCGACGTATGCGTGGTGGGATCGCTGAAGCTATATAAACATCTTACGCCGGGGTCATGATACTAACTACTATACACTTACAACTCTTCTCAGAACCTCCGAAGACGATTACCGTTCAACATGTATCCTACACCAACGCAACTCTGTCAAGGTCGAGGCTTGTCTCAAGCCGGTGCCGACTACTCCTTCAAGCACTCCTTCTCTTGGCCTAGTACCGCCGCCACATCAGCCGGGGAGGCAGCCACTGCGGCACATATGGCCGCGGGAGGTATCCCACCTGGAGGACCTCATGGACCTATGACATACCAATTCTCAGGTCGAGGAGGTTGGCCGGGGCCGAGACGTTTTGGCGGAAGACGTTTCATCTGGGTGAGTGATCGCTTCATATGGCGAGAGCGAAGCCTATTGCAGAAGGAAGCCATACTAAGACCAGTTCGCCCTTGGTGTAGGAGTCACCACAATCTACTTCCGACGCAAGCATTATCATCTTGAGATGGAGCGTGCGGGTCAAGATGGTCCGACCGCCTCGCAAAGCCCTACCGGCTGGGGCTGCGACAACACCTGGCGACGCCGATGGGAACCAAGTACGCCACAAGGTTCTCAACCGGTAGCGGCAGTCAACGACGCACTCGCCGCTCGACATCCTGGCGCACCTTGGGCAGGGGACCAATGGCGCCGGGGTCACGATGCCAGCGCATCGGTATCCCCCACACTTGCGGCATCTGTTCCAGTCCAGTCATCCGTCATGTCGGCCATCCCTCAGGAAGTCAACTATGGCGCGAAGAACTCGGACGGCGAGAAACAGCAGCCACAGCGCAATTGGGGGTGGGGCGCACACCGTCGACAGCGTCGAGAGCAACGCGCAGCCGCTGGGGAGGCTGCCCGATCTGAAGAGAACACAAAGGCCGAAACTCGGGTAGAACAGCTTCCTCGGGCTTCTGTCACCGCTGGTATCGAAGAACAACAGCTCAGGGAATACGTAGAGACTTTGTGGGCGGAGAAGAAGAAGCATGCAGCGGAAGCGCAAGCGCTGGAGGAGCAGAAGGTGGGTTCCTTGACTTGATAGTCATTTCCATGCTGACTTCAGACCAAACAGCAGACGAGAGAAAGACTCGACAAGCTGAGTAGGACAATCGATGCGTTTCGCGAGGTGAGTTGTCCGCACCTGCCGGGCTGTCATCGCTGACGAGTTGCAGTCGCTGCAGGCTGAAGAAACGGCGGCAGACAGGAAGCTAGTCTGAGCGTGATGGACGCACACCTCCAAAGAACCCAGATAGATATGTATCGCACCATCTCAAGCGCTCGTTGAACCATGCATCTGATGTCCTTCGCGGAAAGTACCGACGGGTACCCTCTCGCGCGAATTCGGCTTGCGCCGTGAACAAGAGAATGACGTGCCTGATCGTCGAGCGTTCGACGGTCTGACTTCTCCCTACAACCCCTTCACTGCCCACTTGCCTCGGACTCGCACATGTACCCTAGGGTCCGGTTGCGATGCGAGTATACTTCCCGCGACATTGGGACCGTACGCGCAAGGTGGGGAGCGATGCGTGAGATCGTGGGGGACTAGCTTCTCTTCGGTCGACGAGGACCCGAGAGGTACAGTCGCCATTTGTCTGTTTGATATATATTGCGCGATATTCGAGCGAGATGTGGACTCACATCCTTCGTCCTTCGAACAAGCACAGCCTCATCGATATCAAACGATTAGTACAGTCCAGTACCGAGAGTATCAGCTGCAATCAAAACCAGATCCCCAGTAATTTGTGAGTCGATCTGTCTCGCCTGGTCCACGCTTGCTTGTCGCCAAGTCGTCCCATGACACGGCTCCCTACCCAGTTTCATAACTCTTCCCCTCACATGGTGACCGTCATCCCCGTGTATCTCCACACGAATCCACGGAGTATCCATGCTCAGTCGATTTCGGTATCAACCATCCTCGCCCCCTGGCGCGAAGGAGGGTTTCAACAATTTACTCAACTTTCCTTCGCCCCCTCCCTCTCGTCCTATGACAGTCGGTTCCGTCATCCAGCATCGACTCGCCAGCGTTGACCGAAGTGTCGACCAGCCTCGTCCGAGAATGATCGTTAATGGCAGCTTAGTACCGCCGGCACTTAGCCTTCACATTTGGCCGCCAATCAGCTTCACCGACGCTCACCTTCAAGACCCCGTTTCGAGACGAGTCCAAGGCGATTGAACTTTCCCCACCGACTTCAGCCCCTCGGTCTCGACTGTTTCACCACTTTCCGGGCCAAAATTTCACTCTTGCTCACATCTCTTCTGTCATCTCCTCCCATCTCCACCCCCCTACCTTCCCCTGTGAACTGTTCTTGTCGCCCACAATGCTCTTCGACGGTGACGAATCCTCATCCTACTCCCCAGATTCTGTCACTCAGCCAGACATGTTTCCCTCCCCTTGTCCTGCCCCTGTGCCGCCGCTCGGCACCCGAGCCTTCCACAACCAACCCCTCCCCTGGCACCCTTCCATGGAGCCGAAACCTTGCCCCGCGTGGCTCGAGTATCTCAACCGCGTCTACTCTTCCAAGTCGGTGCCGCCGAACGAGGTCGATCGGTTTAAGCAAATGTACGCGCGCGACACCCACCACTGTCATCTCGCCGTCGCCTTGTACGAAGGTCGCAGCGAGCCCAGCAAGGAGAGGGGTTTCGCGCCACTGCCGGACCCGAAGATAAACTCTGAGCCAAGTAACACGACCGTCTTCGTTGGCGGTCTTGTAGGTCGAGTCTCGCCAGACTTGCTTCAAGCGCTCTTCTTGCCGTTCGGTCCCATTGAATATGTGAGTACACCCTGACAATGCACGGACTGACACACAGGCCAAGTGTCCGGAGCACAAGAACTGCGGCTTTGTCAAGTTTATCCACAAGAAAGACGCCGAATGGGCCATCGCGAGGATGCAGGGTTTCCCCCTCGACAAGAGTGTCCTCCGCACCAGCTGGGCCTCCACAGGTTGTGAGTATCCGCTACTATTACCTGGTCCCGAGCTAATCAGCAGCTGGTGTCGACCGTCCTGCTCCGGGTGGAGTTCTCAGTCCTGATACTATCAAGCGTTTCTCCGGATACATTGACGCTCAAGGAGCGCAGCTGGTCCTCCAAGCGCTTGAGACGCTGTTCGCCGGCAACGTCCATCAGCTCAAAGAAGGGTGAGTCAGTCCGCCATGGACAGAAGCCATCCCTGACGGCAGTCTTGAATTCCTCTCAGCTAGTGCTCCGGCCCAGGTAACAGATCCCGCCCACCCCGCAACCCCTCACAGAGAGCGAAGCAACGTCCCGTTAGTGAAACACTATCATACAGATGAACGTTTGTTGACGTCATAGTTCCCACATCCCCGTCGGGCGGGGAGGAATCTCGCCACACGTCGGGCCGGATATCAGGGCTTACCTCGAGCAGTACTGCCAGTCACAGACGCGCTCGCGTGTGCCGATCAGCGCCGGAGCCATGCGTCGAAGTGCCAATGGGACCGGCAACATTCAAGGCAATGCGGCGCTCAACGTCAACGCGCCTGCCTTCCAGGCCAATAAAGCGTGAGCGCCCATCATTGAGAGGCCTGCGCAGTAAGCTTACATACAGTCACGCACCTGTCAGCAACGCGTCGTCGCCCTCTGCGGATTTCGTGTCGATCGAGTACGAAGAATACACCTCGGAATTCCCTTCCGCGCCCTTCTCCGATATCGCCGTAATGGGTGAGAACGACGAGCCGGATCTGCCACCGTATCGTCCTGCCTCCAGGCAGATCGACGCGCCGATCGCTTTAGGATATGCTTTGGATGCCCATCGAAGCCCTGCCGCCATCCCCCAGTATGGCATGCCCGCCAGTGACCCTCGTCTCTCCGCCTCTGCTCCGAGGGACTCGGCCGACATGACACGTCAACGCGAGAGCTCCGTCGAGCACCTGGGGCCGCGACGACCCTCTGACCCGATCAGCGAGAGACGTAACGCAGTCAACCGTCCTCAAAGTCAGCAGTACGCTGCGCTCGGTCTCTCCGATCGCCCTGCTGCGTGGACCGCGACGCCGGATTCTGCTTACGTCCGATGGAACCGATACCCTGCTTTCGGTCCCATTGGCTCTGGCGCCAACGATGGTCTTGCCAAATTCGGCTCGGGTAACTTCGCTCCATTCGCTCCCGGGCCCATCCATGTTCGACAGCAGTGAACTCGCACGCACCAGGACATATCGCCGTCCAGTGCCGCTGTGCCAAGAAGTCTCTGAACCCGTTGTGAAGCGTCGACCCATGTTGTATCCTGTTTGTCCCTTGCTGTGCCTTTGATTGCCGTGTTTGATATGACGAGAAGAGACGAGAAAGACGAAACGAAAACCACGAAACGAAAAGAAAAAGAATGCTATGGTAGTGAAGAGAGGGGGAGGAAGGGCGGAATGAGACGTGGCGGTGAGGGCGTGAGGTATTACGATTGTTTCTTGTTACATGCTTAAACTGTCCCTCTTAGCAGACTACAAAAGATGTTCCTTTCCCATGTAACTTTTGGTCTCGACTACGTGGAGCGAGGAGGCTGTCTTGTCTGGCACAAGACTGCCACTGAACGTGGTACAGAGGACCGGTATGAATCGGTGCGGGTGTGAGCGATTGTACCTTTCAGCCGAGTGTGGCGTCTTTGTCAATTAGCCGGTTCATGGGGGACCCCAGTTTTCCTTCTCACTCGGCCGTCGCCGCTCAGTCCACCTAACGCAAAGGCGTCGCGCTTGGTTCGGGGTAACTCTCGACAACTCTGTGGATCGTACAACCCAGCTTGGCTGCCCGCACAACTTCTTTACTATCATCTTCGGTATGCGGTCCGCAGCTTAGCTGTTTTGAGCCTCCTCTCGAGATATACCAAAAACGTCCAGCCAAAGGACGGACCGTCGATACGCGCCAAAAGTCAACCGTGCCCGGTTTGTTGATCCGACCTGATCATCTCCTCGACCGCTTGCTCGCCACTTCAACCTCACCCCAATACACCCCGGACCGTCTTGGATCTCTTATCCAACTGCCCTATCCTACCGCCACGCTGAGCGCGATCACGCAAAGCTTAAACGCGCCTCAGCGGAGATTTACCGGTCGAGCACGGCCCGTTGGAGAGTGAGTTGATTTGGCGATTTTGGTGTGGTTGGAGACGGAGAGCTGGCCGAGACACTCCTTTGATCCGACCTCTGTTCCACCTTTCTCCTGGATATCTGCTATTTTGCTCTTCCTCTTGCTCGTACTCGCTCGGTCGCTTGCTTGATTGCTTGATCTACCATCGTTGGTTGACGCTTGGCATTGCTGCGCCCTGGAGTCTAGGTCAGTCGCGCTGCAGCCGAGGTGGGGCGATAGCTGGCGCGCCGGGAAGTTTCGTAGAGGGTATGGAACAGAACGTCGCTGGATGGACCGGAGATATGCTGGATGACCCAAAGTCTAGGACCTGGGTGCAGAAGGGAGTCGATGCTGATGCCAGATTTTGCTCATCCCGCTGCCATCACTCGCACTTGTTCGCCTGTGTTCGCCCTAGCTTGATATTCCGTTCAACCTTAAGCCTCAAATCCTCTCCACGCTGGTATCGTTATCAGTGACACGCCGTGCGGAATGCAAGCAGTCCGGCCTATGATGGTGAGTCCACTTCCCTAGCCCGTTCGTCAGCCCACGCGAATGCCACCTCAGCTCAATTCAAACCGTCGTTTGGATCCCTGACTGATGACAGCAATCACATACGCCCCACTTGCAGCATGCCCAGCAACCCTACGATGCGCAGACGATGCAGCAGATGACTCTCGCTCGGCAGGGGTATCAAGGCGGTCAGATGGAGATGGACGAAACGACGCGGCAGATGTTCGAGCATCAACATCGACTGCAGCAGACCGGCCAAGCGACCCCAGGAGGAGGCATAATGGTCTCGACGAACGGGATCGGTCTCGGCGCTGGCGTCGACCGTCAAGCGAAGATTGCGCCTCAACGACAATTAGGCGTGGCAGCGCAGCAAAGTCATCTGCAGCAGCAACAACAGGCCGTTCAAGCCCATATGCAGGGAGGAAGGGGGGTCATGATCAACGGACAGGCGGGGCAATCGCAGCAGGTCCAGCTGGCTCAGCAGGTTCAACAGCAACAACAGCAGCAGGCCTATTACCTTGATGCGCAAGGCAGGGTCGTTCAATGGCCGCAGGTACC
>Ga0308160_10002963_pt1 | contig 19723 bp, 17 predicted proteins | sample PhyFR1_FD_201036 | JGI IMG/M metagenome (GOLD analysis project Ga0308160, IMG submission 201036) | Phyllosphere microbial communities from UC Gill Tract Community Farm, Albany, California, United States - DLSLF.R1 | ecosystem: Host-associated > Plants > Phyllosphere > Unclassified | place: USA...
CTATGATCGCATGCCTTTCTACGCCGGGCCAACCACATATAAGTATTGTAGCCTTTTTATCGCGCTGACCGGCGTAGTTCGCCTTCAGCGTCCAATGACATTCACTAAGGCTCAAAACAAATCCCGTCATACTACCGTTATTTGACCGGCCGGACGATCTTTCCTTGCGTACATATTGAAGCCGATGAACAATCACGACATCGACTCGGAGTTGAACGTCATAGCCACTCTCGCTGGCTCGGTCGAAGGAGGCTGCGCTTTAAGCGATGACCTCGAATCACTCAGACAGCGGACAGCTGACCTGTCTCTAACAGTTCAGAAGCTCGATGGATCATCAGAATTGCCTTTGCATCAGCCTCACGTTCAACATAGGTATTGTTGGACTTCTGGAACTGCTTTCACCCTCACGACGGAGCCGGTGACCATGACTTTGGACCCGGACGCGAAGATGGAAGCCTCACTTGCAAGCAACTCCGCTCTTTCTCAGGAACAGTCTGAGGGAAAATCACGAATGAAGGAGGATACTCGAACAGCTGTGACTTCGGCCAGCGTCTATCGTCGAATTCGGTGTGAGCTACAGGTCATTCCCGTTGTGACGAAAGTCCTTTCCGGTGCGACCCAGTCGGAACAGCGCGAAGATGTCGTAATATGGAAGAACCTCGAGCACAATTTCATGTCGTGGAACAAATGGCGTGGCAAGCAACTTAGGTCTGATCAAATCGAAAATTTAGTAGACGCTTGTTTGTGGGTCAAGCTGAGTGGCAACTTTGTCGACCCAGCTCTGTTCCACGTGGCTGCCAATCTGCTTCAAGATAGGGAAGAGTGGGAACAACTAGGAAAGCAAAATGATTGGAGACTGCTGGAAAGAATGAAGGACGAAAGCATGTGGCATTGCCCTGTCCGATGTAGAAATGAGTTGAATTGATTTTACGACATAGTGGTCACCCGATCTCCCTTAGGGAGTACAAACGCAACAGCAAAAAGTTCGCACAACTGTTCTGCTCCCATCAGCTCTCGTGAGAGTACAGTTTTGATGCAAAAGCCATCTGCGGAATTCAAGAGCGAATCCTCTGCGACATGATGAGACCCAAGTCTAGTCAACAGAATCGTCGCCTACGGTCGCTACGATATACCCCGTACATTAAGCATCGTTTGCCTTGATCCAATCCCTTGGGCAATTGCGCGAACATTCAAACTCTCAACGACTTCCTGCAACTGCGAGTATTCTTTGTTTAGCTATTCCTGTCCTAAGGACAAGACTGATTATCGATTGATACACCTAGATTCTCGACAATCAAGACCGCAAGTGAGAAAGATGCAAAGACTTCCATAAAGAACATCAGGCTTCCTGTCATTTCCTATCCGTGTGCTACACTACCAGATCGCATTCGAAGAGCTTCAATGTTTCGAGACCACACGGATGTGATTGTGTAAGAATAGTGCGTACGACGCCCTAGAAGCAGTCACATGGTAAGCTCAGACAACAGATCACCGATCAAGCGACTGCATATCCTTGAGTCTACTCCCCGACGGGGCAGAGTTTCTGCTGTGGTCTCATTTATCGTAAGGCATTCGGCAAGAAGAAACCAACCGGCATGACTTGCATCAGAATCGATCCCTCCCGCGGACCACCGGTCAAGGTGTGCTTATGAGATTTCATTTTCACCCTTACTGTAGTCAACAAGCTAATAATATAAGAATGCAGTACATGTGTGTATAATCACTTCAGTAAAGCTATCCATTCCCGACACCTCAATTTCCTAAGCAATCCAGTTATCAACGATCCTCAACGCACAAGCAGATCAACTGTCCAGGTCGCATCATGTCAGTACATCTTCCTGCCCTCGCCTAGATGTAGGCACCGATAGTAATCCCTATCGCAACCCCGATAACGGCTTCCAAACGAGACGCTGCAGAAGCATTTGCCTTATTTCTAGCTGCTGTAGTTCGACCCGAGGTGCTTGTTACCCGGGTTGTCGGAGAGCTCCCTGAAGCTGCTCGGGTCACGGTCCGGGTTTGACCGTTCTCGGTTACGGTGACCACGACTGGGTTACCGCCGCCTGTGTCTGGTGCGTTCAGTTTCTCGGGAACAACGACGGGCGGAGGAGTAGGGTTAGAAGTTTCCTCCTTAGCTACACATTTGTTGTTCAAGCAGTTTCCGGATTCCTGTTTAAAGCGGACAGAATGACGACATCACGGTGGGGCTTTTCGCAATATCATTGACTGTGGTATGTACTGCTATGTGCTATGAACTCACACATTCGGTGGCTGCACCAGTCGGGCAATCTTCGTCTAGGGCCTTCGGTCCGGGGGCGATACAAACACCTTGACCACATCGTTCGGTTTCCTAGTACCATTGAGTCGTTAGTGTATTCAGCTTCTTCAGCCTTTATATATGTATTGTGTGGGAACGTACGCATTCCCAATAAGCTTCGCAATCCCCGCCGACCTCCTTCAAGGCGCAAACGCCGTTTCTACATTCACCGTAAGCCTTGCAAGCGAGGGAAAAGCCGCTTCCTGTTACTACTACTACTGACGATCCCGCGTTGAGTCTCGACTCACGCATTGGTTTGTGTCGGTGCACGAATCTCCAATGGCTTTGGGCGGATCTGCACACTGGTTGTCGCTGTTACAGATCATTTCACCATCCTGTTCGATGGCATGGGGGAAACGAATCTTAGTATCGAGTCAGCTTCAACTGATGTCGACCGACTACCTACGCATCGTAGAGAATCGCCTTGGCACGCGGCGCCGAGTCCAAGAGGGACTCGACAGAATCCCAACCAGCAGCTACCTGCGTTTCAATAAATGCCGGAGGGATCTTGATGGTCAGGAACAACGGGTTGGACAATCTACGGATTTCTCAAACTCACGCATTGGCCAGGGTCGAAGCATATTGCGTCGTCGGGTAGACTCTTCACACCGCATTCATCACCGAAGCAGCCCTCGTCTGTAGCACGGTGATCCTCAACGTCAATAGCGAGATCCTTTGGTTGCTCCAAGAATTACTCGCTCGAGCCACAGGTCTGGCCGCCACATGTGCCTCCCGGTGCGGGTGTCATAGGTTCACATTTTCCGAGAGTGCCGCAAATCGAATCGCCTTGCGAGAATTGGACCGATATCAATCTAGTCGATCGTTATGATATCCAGCTGGTAGAGCACAACATACCACGCAGTTGGGACCGTTCTGGCAAGGATCGCCATCGACAACTATATCGGTCGCCGATATGTCTGTGCATGTGCCTTGTCAGCTCGAGCTGGCTGTTCGACACCATTGAGACTGTGGTAGAGACCATTTGCCGACATGGAAGGGTTAAACTCGTTTCTCGATCTATATCTAGCTCGTGACTGACATTACAATCGTCATTGATCGTGCATGCCTGACCGTCTGGCAAGAGCGGGGTGCCAGAGGTTCCAGTGTTGGGCGTCGGAGGAGTCTCAACCGGCTCAGTGGGCGGTGTCGTCATCGACAGAGAGTAACAGGTGCCGTCGGCAGTCCCTCCATTGAAACTGCTCATGATAAGCAAAGAATCGTCGGTCTGACGAAAGACGACTTGACGTGACGACGATGATTAGGTGCTTACCAACATTCCTCTTTCGGTGGCACAAGGTATACAGAGGTGAGCGAGGCAGGGGCGGAACAGCATCAGTGGATATGTACCCACCTCCAGTAGGACACGGTGTTCCAGAGTTACAAACATCTCCTGGGATGGCATTAGCATCTCCGCAAATCGGTTGCCGCTTGCCGACCGTAAGTGAGGACCTGATACGTTCAGAGGGCAAGGCCTGCGAGGTTTGAATGTAGACGAGTAGAGTCGCGGTCACGAGTATGACTCTCGCGGAAAAGGAGCGCATATTGTTCGAGCTCTGGTTGCTGAGGGAGCCTGCAAGTTGGCGCTGAACAAGTAGTGAAGCCCGACGCTCTCCTTGAAAGATCTCTCATTCCGATGCAGACGCCTTTATATATCCGACTGGGAGATGCACATTCCTCTCTTGTAGCAGTAAACCATAGCTCACGAAAGCAGACCTCCCAGTCTCAAGGGACCAGCTGATCTTTCGTCAGAAGAAGAGCAGCGGGTGACAAAGCTACTGTGCCAAGACTTCAAGACTGGAGAACGGTCGTGAACCGGGCGCAGAAGATCTACCGTGGCCAAAGGTCAGAAGCTCTGGCCCTTTTGGTAGCTCGTCTCACTGACCCGTAGATTCAAGTTCAGTAATCATCATTGGCAGCCGTGCAGCTGTACTCGACTTCGAGAAAACATGCATGCCCGACGTTGCTTAAAGAAACCTCAATTACGTCTCACCCAGCGCTTCGGTACCGATAGCCTCGGCTCTCGGTACGGCACGGAAGCATTCACATGGCTATGAATCGCGCTGGATCTCGTTGGATACAGCTGAGTCGTTGATGCTCTTTCTCTCGGGAGGAATGTCATGGTTCCCAACTGCTACCTTCGAATCTGACAGTCTGGGGAAGTACCGACGGCATTAATCTTTAGATGTGAGAATCACCTTGCCAATGAGAGGGCTAGTACACTCAGCGCAGACGAGCCGAAAGTCAAGGTTCGAGCAACGCGCACGCGCACTTGTCGCTCCCGAATTCGTGGTGCATGTGACGAATCGCTCTGGGGCATACGGACCGAGCGAATGATTGCCGTTGCATGCGAATACGATGACTGTCCGAGAACCAGATTAGAGTTTGTTGGTAGCTGTTCTGTACAGCTTCCCATCTCTAGTGATCAGACCAATCAGCCCACAGCCTCGGGAACGCAAGTATCATCTACCTCCTCATCCAAACTTCTGGCTTGGCAAGTAACGACATACCGCGATGATATCGTTGCTCACAGGCAGAATGAGGAAGACTTTTCCGAATTACACAAGTGTGCGGCACTTGTGCTCGTTGAGTCCTGGAACCGTTCGAAGGGAAGGACACGAATGACCCTGGGACCTCGAGACGCTGCCCTGCCAGATAATCGAAAGGACTTACGCGATGAGACTCAGCATGGGATTTCAGTCACGCGCCACGTGTATCCAACCGGAAGCACGTTCAGACTGGGAATCTAGTCGTGTAGCCCAACTATCGAACGTGCTGGCCAGATTGACCTTCAGCAAGCCCCTTAGCGAATCCCTACCTAATGACATCGTGAGAGCCGTCTCTTTCTGAGAAGCGCAGCTGATGAACCATCAAACAATCGGCGAGGCAGTAGATCCATGGCTATGATGCGAGTGCAATGCAGAGTGCCTTGATCGTAGATATAGATATCTACCGTTTGCCTATTACAACTCTGCAGTACCCTTCCTGGAAAACCGTTACTTAATACCCAAGCCCGCTGAATCTCTGCCGCGACTTGACACTCGTCGACCTCGCTCTGACAGCTTGCGCTTTAGCATCATTGATAGCCATTATCCATTTTTGGGCTTCTTTGCTCGACGGAGTCCTGTCAAGCAAGGAATCGTCAATACATTGGTCTGGTATACTGATCAGAATCAACGAACTTTAGATTGATGACATCTTCCTTCCGCGATTCGCGGTAGTCTTTTCTAATCGTAAAGCTAGTCGGGTCTCGCTTGGACGCTTGCTTCGCTGTGATTTCATGTATGGGGAACGGCTGTGCAGAGCAGCTCGTACTTCAGTATAGTCGGCAATAAAACGACTCCCAACAATCAGCTTACCATTCTATACAGATTCTTCGACTCGATCAGTACGAGAATGTCGTTGCATAATACGACTTGTAGCGCCCTTCCACTCTTTGCCTTGGTGAGCTCTCCTTCTTTCAGAAGGAGCCGCTCGCCGAGGAAAGCAGTAGGGGCCGTTAGATCCAGACGTCTGCATCCAACCGCGATCAGCTCTTGACGCAGACCGCAGATATTGATCCAGGCTCACCCCTGTCCGATCCAAAGCTCCTCCGAGAGAATTCTCAATCGCTCTTCGTTCTCGACTTTTCTGACAGATTCATTGACGCTCGTCAATACGGCTTCGACCGCTTCTAGAGCTTCCGCAACCAATCGCTGGTCCTCCATGCTTTCGGTGAAGTTGAGAATCTGAGGGCGAAGCCCCATCGTAAGCGCTTTCGATCGCGGTTGTTCGTGCACCAAGAAACTCACTTGGCGAAGCAGCAAAGGATACCGCGTCAGTCGTTGCACTGTGTGCTCAGAAGACCGCCCGTTAGACATCATGAGTCCTTGGTCAGAACACTAAATAAGCTTACTAGGCTCCAACAAGAAGCTGGACAGATCGAGGCTTCTGACAGTTGTATTTTCCACCCGGATACTTTGCAATAGGCTTTGTACTTCCGGATTTGTCTCGCGTATAGACTGCAACATCCTTATACCTTGAAACTGATTTATGCAGTAAGGCTGCGCACGAGCGAACAGTCATTGTCAGTCATGACGAGGTAGCAGAGGGGTGGAGTGACGGAAGTCTTAAGTGTACTAACCTTATAGACAGAAACCGATGGTAACTGGCTAGCGAATATGTCCCCGATTTGGTCGATATAGAGTCTGCATGACTTTTGGCGTTCTTCCAATGAACTCAACAGTGTCTGTTTACGAGACAGCCTCGTGAGCGGTCGAATGCATATGCTAGCGCGATTTCACAACTCACCGTGTTGAATAACAGAATGTCCTCGATGTTGGCAAAAATGCTCTGCAGAGTAGCGTCATCAAGCTTTTGCAAGAGGGGTGTGTAGAAAAGCTGAGGTGATTCCGAATGAGCATTTTCTCCCAATCAGACTGTCGTGGCAACTTACCTCTACCACCAACTGTAGATCCCGGACATAGGTACTCTCTGTAGCTATAAACTCAAAGATGGTCTGAAAGTGAGGTGGTCATCAGCTGTAGGGAGAAACTCTCGGTGATTTACATGTGGACAACCCACCTCCTGATGTTTCCGTTCCTGCGGCGTGATATTCTCCCTGAGTTCGGCATTCACAAGACTAGACCACGTTGCAGGTCCAGTCCTGGCATCACCCTCAGTCACCTCCTCGAGACGAATTACGCTGACCGGACCACTGATGGCTGGAGTGAGCTTGCGTTCCGACGAAGATTGAGCCGCATTGCCTCCGATCCTGCTGACAAGTCCACCGAGTCTGGTGTCCTTGAAGGACGAGGAGCCGACAAAAGATGAGGCTGAGGGAGAAGCTAAACCGCCAGATCCTGCTGATGGCGAATTTGGCAAGATCGCTGGAGGTCTCGCATCACTGGACGCTCTGGCTCTCGAGGCGTTCTCGGTTGTCTCCGCTAGGTACGCTTCATAGCGATCATATGCGTCGGGCTGCAGCGCTTTATCGTTTGGCGCTATCGTTTTAATTGGCTTGGGAGGCGGTAGCGGTGGAGGAATGCTCTGAATGTCACGAGCAGGCGAAGCAGGTCTATCCTCCTGCCGAATGTTTGAAGGTGGCTTTGGTGGTTCTCTACGCCTGGTTTTCTTCGGACCTGGAACACCTGGAGGCGGTCGGCGGACGCTCAGCCCAGCAGATTCGAGGATCGCTTGGCGAGCCTGTTCTCGTTGATCCCGCGCAGCTTGAGTTTCTTGATCATCATCGTCGCTGTCATCAAAATAGGAGAGGTAGCTGTCATCTGATGAAGTATCGCCTTCGTCCTCTTCCTCGCTCGGATTGTTGTCATCGTTAGGCTCCCCTGACGTAGCGGGAGTAATCTTGAGATCGATCGGTTCTTCCAGATCTGGTTGAGCCAAGCTGGTCGCGCTCGCTTGCATCGCCGGTGGTTGCGAGCCTTTTATGTTGTCACACATATATTCATTCAGACGACATGGCATGCAAGATACAAAGCGAGACAAGACAAGGTTATGTTCAGCCTATGAGCGAGAGAACCGCAGGCGTGAACACTCAGCCTAAATTGAGACTATGGCTTTGCTGCAGAGCTAGGGAGGCCATTGACACTAACTCAGCAATTCCAGGTACGCAGCCGGTACAATGAAGATCATGCCGTCTTTTTCAGCCTTCCACCAGTCCGCGTCCGAGGTATCCACTACAGTCAAAGTGTCGCCTTCGGCAAAGGGCAATTCTTCATCCGAGTTTCCGGTGTAAGGGAATGATGCCTTGGCTTGGTGGGCTGATCAATTGCGTGATGAGCGAAGAACCTCGGCAAAGAAAATCTACCAACCCATAAGCGTGACTCACGCTTTATCTCTTCCACATAATTGTTCGGGAACCAACCCGATTTTCCTTCTTGCAATAGCATACCATACCACCATGGGCTGCTTGAGTCTTTGGCCGGATGGGCCATAAGAACCATGTTCTCCTTGAATGCTGTAAAAGAACAGATGCATTCAGTACGAGATGTGATTGAGCCTAAACTTCGGGTTACTCACATAAGTCGACCTCCCGTTGACCATCGTAGGGGAACAAAGATCGCACTCGAATAGCTGTGACGTGTTTCAATTCAATACTTATCGCACGAGACGAATCATGCAGTACGTACTGGTGTTCATGTCGAATTCTGAAAGATCATCCTTGGAGGTTTCGCCTGAGTCGCCATTGGCCTTAGCACCGTATTCGGGCTCCTCATCCTCCGCGACAGAGGCCATAGGACTGGGCTCAGCCGCGGGTTGACGGCCGGAATCAGCTGCAAGGCCGGAATACCAGTCTACCGATTGTCGGTTGGCGTTCTTTCGCTCAACGTCGTCAGCATTTATGTCCGGTGCGAAATCGCTAGGCTGCTCCTGAGGCGTGACATTAATGTGAGGTGGTGGGGCGGTATCTCCGACTACTTTACCAGTAACTTGAGACTTGCTGCGATCGTTTGTCACCGCTTTCTTGAGACCAGCTCCCATTTTGATGGCGGACAGCAGGTCGCCTCGATTACCTGGGTCTCCGCCACCGAGTTTAGACAACGCCGCCTTGTTGGCGACAGGTGCAGGCGAAGCGGGTTTCGAGGCGTCGCGAGACCCTGGTCCTCCAAAGAGCGACCTCGCGATGGCCTCGCGCTGCTTGCGGCTACCAGCATAATCCTCGTCGTCGCTGCTATCACTGTCGTTGTCCTTTTCGTCAATGACATCCCACTCTTCCTCTTCTGGCGCGAACGTCGCCTTTGGCTGCGGAGGACGCGAGAAAGCGGTGGACGAGCTAGAAGGGTTGAATGCTGGGGGAGCAGGCGCAGGAGGTGGCGGTGGTGGCGGAGCACCCTCATCCTCATCAGCCGGGATAGTCTTGGGAGCGCTCACAGGGGTCTGAGTCGTTGGAGGTCGGAAGAAAGGGTTGAAGCCGCCACCGCCACCGGCTGCGACAGAGGCCACGGAAGGAGGCGACAAAGCAGCTGCGGGGCTGGCCCCACTGAGTCGGTGGAAGGGGTTGGTGCTGCCTTGCGTCGCCGGAGGTGGACTCGCGATAGCAGCTGGAGTCGGCGCAGGGGACTCGGCCTTCTGAAGGGCTTCTCGGCGCTTCATCATGGCTTCTTCGGCTTTCTGAGTTTCTTCTTCTTCCTCTTGCATGCGTTTGAGTCGAGCTCGTCTCTCCTCCATCACTCGGTTGTGCGCTTCTTCCTGTTCTCGCAAACGCGCGTCTTCTGGATCCTCCTTGGGTGTAGTAGCCACCGGTGCAGGTGCAACCTTGGGCACCGAGGAGGAACTGGGAGCTACTCTCGGCTTTGGTGGAGGGGGAGCAGGAGCCTTCTTCAATGCGCTCTTCAAAGGCGTAGGTGGAGCCGATGTAGCGACAGGAGGCTCAGGGGCACCTCCTCCGGCCTGTTGCAGTCGGGTCTTTCGCGCGGCCTCCCTCTCCTCCTGCTGCTTCTCCGCCTGCCTAGCCTTTTCTTCAGCCTCCTTCTTTTCTCGAGCGAGACGCTCTTCTACGCTCTGATCGACGGTAGCCGAAGGTGAATCTTCGGGAGCAGCCATTCCTAATGCCCTCATTCGAGCGGCAAGACGTTCCTGAGCCTGCTGACGGATGAAAGCGGTGCGCTCTTCCGGAGTCATGCTCTTGGTCGCAGGAGCCGAAGTTCGAATGCTATTGGGAGCAGGAGGAGCGGGAGGAGGCGAAGCGATGGCGTCTCTAGGAGCCGCAGGAGCAGGAGGAGGGGTTCTGTCTCGAGGAGGAGGCGAAATCGGTCGACGAGAAGAGTACGAGTCGTAGTCTCCTCGGCTGCCTCGGCGCTCACGGCTGTTATCTCGGCTTCCTCGTCGGTATCGGTCGTCATCGTATCGCGACCGATCCTGATCCCGCTCGTAATCCCGATCACGGTATCGCCCGTAGGTCTCGTTTCGCTTGTCTCGAGCTCGGATTCCATCTCTCGCTTCGCGTCGCTTGTGTTCTTCTCTCTCCTCAATCTTCTTCTCAACTTCGGGAAGACGGTCGTGCATGAGATAGAGCAGTTCTCGCTCCAACTTGCGCCTCTCCTCGTCCTTGTCGTCGGAACGTTTCCCACGGGAAACGTATTCGATATCGTCCTTGACCCTGCGCACACGATACTTGAGGTCGTCTAGCTCTTGCTCGAGACGCTCGTCCTCTTCAGTCCTCTCGGCAAAGTCGGCAGCACTTCGGTCGAGCACCTTGGAAGAGTTCTCCAAATCTCGTCGGATCGAGCTGAGCTCTGAATCTTTGTCCTCGCCTTCGTACCTGACCTGTTTTCGGTCGAGGTGACGAGCGCTGGACTTGTATCCGGTCGCACCCGCATCGTCGTGCTTGTACACGCTGGCGTCCTTTGGAGCCTTGTTGTTACGCTGGTTGCTGAAGGTCCCAGGAAGGTCGATCGAGGGAGACGCTCGAGTGGTATTGTCGTTTTTCAAGAGGTCCTTGACAAAGTCGACGGTCGAATCGATGTCTCGCATGGAAGGCGGGATCATCTCGGCGGGGAGTTGCTCGGGTATGTCATTTCCGTTGAGTGCTACCATGACATTCGGATCGTATTTAGCTATGGCCACCAGCAAAATGATGGCCTGGCTTGCTCTCGCTCACCTCGATAGATCAAACCCATGGCGACGTGGAACTCGGGCAAATTCAACTTTCCTCGGTTGTTGATATCGGACAAGTTCCTGCGTGCGCGCAACAGCGATTGTAGCGCGTCAGCCCTGCACCCAGCCTACTCCTCTTCTTGTCGAACTCACCAAATCTTCATAAGATCCTCCCTGCCCAACCCACTCTGTCCAAACACCTCGCCCGCCATACCACCCTCAATATACCCACCTCCTTCACCACCTGTCCAAGCACGGAAGATCTGGTCGTAGTCCTTCTTCTCTTGACGCGACAAGGTCCAGGGGACTTTGGGAGTGGCAACGGATGGGTTGGAGAGGAGAGACTGGAAAGTCGCTGGAAGGGGTTGAGAAAGCGGGGAGGCGAAGCTCGGAGTACCGGATGAGTTGAAGGGCTAAACGCGAGCGAAATAGATAAAGATCAACGTCTAGCGCAGGATAGAGGAACATTGGCTTCAAGAAGACTCACCGAGCTGATGTTAGAAGGCATGAAGCTGGCGGCCATCATCTGTAACCTGGGATCGTGAGGCATCCCCGTCTGCTGAGGCTGGAGTCCACCTCCGCCAAACGCACCACCGTACCCGGTGGGCTGAGGCTGCATACCCCCAGACGGAAATCCTGTGGCTTGAGGCCTCATCCCAGTCATGTTCATCGACATGCCGCCGGTTTGGTTAGATCCTATGAACCCGGTCGGCTGAGAAGAAAGGGCGTTTGGGTTGAATTGGGATGACGTAGGCGGGGCATTGAGGAATGAGTAGGAGGAGTTTGAGCCGAGACCACTAGGGGTCGAACCGAAGCGACCAGCTCCTGTTTGCTGTGGCTGCTGAGGTTGGCTGGGGAAACCGGTTCGTTGAGGTAGCATTCCGCTGGCACCCCCACCCATGGACGATCCCATGCTCATCATGCCACCTCCCATTCCCATACCCGTGGATTGGATTGACATACCCGTCATACCGGGACCACCGCCTGGAAACCCAGTTCTTTGGGATTGGAGATAACTGCCACCTCCACCGAGGTTGTTAGGGTTGTAACCATTATTACTGCCATATTGGCCTGTACCTCCTCCGTAGCCTTGCATGGTGAGGGGGAAGTCTACACACGCGACCGAGTGCGTGGGTTTTGATCAGAAGAGGACGATTCGAAGGTCGTCAGAAAGCCTTCAGATAACAGATGATACAGACAAGAACGACTAGAGATCTATCAGGCCTGTCAACCAGCTATTCAACTTGCAATGCCATCGATTGACTTGATCACATTCGACCTTGCAACTTGATTCGATGACAGCGACAATCGAGGCTCGTCGCCCGAACGAGATGATGCTACGTCACCAACGATTTGCTTCCGAAAGGGAACGAGTAAGCGCGCCGGGGACGATACGACAGCTGCGCTTCTATTTGGCAACAACAACCACCATAACCGGGGTCATCCGACTATGAAACACTATCCATCGCATCTACAAATCGGTATATGCACAAGCGCTATCCTATTCCTCACCCGTATCCCGAGTTTCACACCTCCTCAGATCTTGTCTACGCTGGCGACCACCTTCCTCATCCCTTCCAACGCGCTCTTCAACTTGGCACCCTCGTCTTTCCCACGAGCGAACAGTTCGTCCTCGTCCCATTCAGCGCCAACTGGAGTGGGTTCGTCCTTGTACCCGCCTTGAAGCCATTTACGGCCTCGATCGGGAGTGCTGGTGATGAGCTTCTGGGCTCGAGTCCAGTTGGAGAGGTCACCGTAGCCGCAGAAGGAGAGGGCAACTCGCTGTGTAGCAAAACAAAGCAGAGTCAGCCGGATGGTCTGGCTTGTGTAGTGAGCCCGAGCAATTGATTGTGAAATTGGGATCGATCCGGATTTCCAAACCGAATCGCTGCTCCTCGCTTCCACTCTCACGCCTCTTGCTCGAGTCTGCCAATCTGCCTGCAGGATCTAGACCGCCATCCCACAATTCGCCCGGCTGGATAAATCCGTATGATTTTCCCGCCTTCCAGATCACGTCGCACTGGGTTCAGGCTAGCGGAATGACCATCATCGAATCACATGATGCTGGGGAACTGTGTTTCGTCCTAATGAGCCATGCGGTTCGGATCTCCGTGGACCCTTTTCGATGATATCCGGTCCCAGAGACGGGAAACCATCCTACGCTCGCTCTCGATGCCTCTCGATTGACTTTCTCAGCTTGTGGCGGGCACCCAGAACACGGACGGAAACCTGAACGAGATCCCCAAGCCCCGATCCACAACCAAACTCACCGGTGGTACAGTCAACCTCCCAATCTTGAAGCAATAAACCGATACGCTGAAACAATTCAACACGCCCCCGTCTTTCCTAGGCGAGGACGAGGTCGACGTCAAGTGACTTTCAATTTGAGCTTGGATGGAGCTGGCTGAAGGGTCCGAGGTCGAGGTCTGGGCATCGAGGAGATTGGTAGGCTCGGTCGGTTGAGATAAGGAGGATGGGTCTGGGGCGGCTGGTTCGGAAGTGGGGATGGAGGGTTTGGTAGATTTTGATCGGGATCGTTTGGATTTCTTGTGATCGCCTGGTTTTGGGTATGTCACGAACTCGGCGACGAGGTAGATCTGTGCGCAAGTATCGCATCAGTCCGTGCTTGCTGAATATCGTCTGGCAATGACACCCTCAAACTCACCCATTTATCCTCGAAACCTCCGATAGAGAACTGAATCTCATAGTCCGAGAACATCGGAATCTCCTTGATATAATGATAATGCGCAGCTATCACGATTCGACCCATTCAATCAGCTTTTACGGTCGAGCAGATGCACGCGGTTGTGATCTTGACGCTCACCTCCTAGCGCCATCCATCCGCCAGGAGCGAACAACGGAGAAAACAATTCGATACATGCTTTCATTCGGGCGGAATCGAGGTTCTTGGCGTATGAGGAGTTGGAAAGATGGTGGTTGTAATCACCTGCAAGGGTCGGGGGATCGTTCGTTCGTCAGCCATAAGGTTTTTGTAAGACGTTCGTATTACGAGAACGGATCATGTCGTGGATGTCGTCTGACTCACAATCATCGAATCCAGCGGTATATCGCTTGACACTCTTGACTCCGAGCGGATGTTCGAATTTATGACCTCGGCCGGTAGTTGTCGCTTCGCTAGGTGGTAATGGTACGCCGATTTGAAGTTGACGGTAATAAGGCTTGAGACCTAATCGGCGGGCTTTGATATGTGCGAGAATGGCTGGGTACCAGACTTTAACTGTGAGTGAGGAAATGGTTGAGCGAAAGATGATTTAGCTATGTTTGGGGCGCGAGACGTAACGAGCCGCTCGTTTGACTGACCATGCCATACGAATGGCCAACTCTTGGCGTTGACCAAGAAGATGAGGAAGATGAGTACTTTGACTGGGGGTGGAAGTGATGAATCAGCCCATCCATTTCGAAACTAGCTATCAAAAGCCTTGAATTCACTCGGTCGAGGAAGCCAAGGTAGCATGGATTCCTTTCCCGACCAAAACTTGGTGACGAATGTCGACATGATGGTCGATTCGGTTTGTGACATGGGATGTTTGATCCGAGATACAGCTAGGGCAATTTCAAGAAGATCGGTTGTTATAAATATCGTTCTGCTGGATGACAGTCCGCTTATAACGGTCTATGCAAAGGTTGCAGGTCGATGGGTATTCGCCAAGAACATCGATCCAATTTGATGATGAAAGGTCAAGTCGACGCTGCCAACAACTCGACTTATCTCTCGCCGGAAGCGGAAGCGGATCGAATCGCGTGCATGGCTATACCCGGGCGACGCGCATTGAGACGGGCCCGTGTTGCTCATTCGGCTTGGCCAGACCACGCAGTTACGATGGTGGTGGTGGTTGGGTGGCTGCGACGTCAGCCTTTTGTCGTCTGCATCAACGCTGCTACTGCTCGTCTCTCGATCACTTTGCGAGAATTTCACCAGATGGCTGAGAGAGTGGAGATTGACCTACTTAAAAAATGATTGTCTTCCTTAACGAGGAGCTCCTGTTCGAAGCGGCTCAGATCCTGATGACGACGTGAGCCTCGATCATAGGTCTCGTCTCCTCGTTTCGATGCGTAGCACGACGTGTCTCCGAGCCCGCGTTAAAAGCTCATTCAATCGTAAGCGACGATGTCCCCGGCGATGTTTGACATCGCGATGGCCGAGATCGTTCCGGTCACTAGTCGACGATGTTTCTGGCGAAGGACTTTCAAATTCGTAAAATCCCGGCCATCTCGATATCACACTAGGATATCGATCCAAAGCGCACAGACAGCCAGCCTGCCCGGTTCGCCGTTCCGCGCCAGCTGACTTGGAACCGATGCCATCCTCGCCCTCTTGTGCGACTCCCACGCCATTATAGCTGCCATGTTCACTTTCTTTTGTATATGCTCGTGTTTCATCTACATTCATGCAAAAGATATATCTTCTACTTCTTGCCGTCCAAGATCGATACGAGACTTCCCCAGACCAACTTGGGCGACTGGGCAGCGTCGACACCGGACCAGATCCCGGTCTTTCGGTAGTAATCTACGACGGGGCCGGTTTGCTAGATTTGCATGGTATAGGGAATTCGAAGTTAGCTTGAGCGGTTCGGCTTGATCGTTGTGGGTGGGGGAGTACGGCGTACCTGGTGGTAAGTGGTCAACCTCTTTCGGAGGGTCTCGACGTTGTCATCTGATCGCTGGATGAGGGGCTCGCCAGTGATATCGTCGGTCATAGCCTTCTTAGGGGGGTTGACTGGAGGAACGAGGTCAAGCGGCGATAGAACATGCGAGAGATGGATTAACGATTGTCGAAACAGCTCTCTCAAACACAGTCAGCTCACACTCTCGGTGGTAAGATCGTCCGCTGGCAGGGTGGATCAATCGACCGGTGATTCGGGAGATCAAGAGACCATCAGGGACCTTGAGCTCGAGAGCGTTGTCGAGCTTCTGACCGGCCGAGGTAAGCATGCCGTCAAGCTTTTCAGCCTGGACGACCGTTCGGGGGAATCCATCGAGGATGAATCTGCAAGGATACGACAAAGTCCACAGGCTTAGTCTCTGGTGGTTTCCTTGACGAGGCCGTTATCCTCTCACGCACCCGTTCTGGCATTCCTTGTTGGTCTTCAACTGATCCTTGATCATACCGATCATGATCTCATCCGATACCAATCCACCGGCATCCATGATCTTCTTGGCCTCCTTACCCAACTGCGTCTGAGCAGCGACTTGAGATCGGAGCATGTCACCGGTAGCGAGGTGGCAGACGCAGTACTTCTTTTGGAGGTTGGGAGCTTGGGTACCCTTGCCTGTAAAAGTCGGTTTACAGGTCAGATCCAGACGCGTTGGGTGTCGATGATGACGCGAGTACTACGTACCGGCACCGGGAGGTCCTGAACAGAGCCACAACGAGAAGGGATATGCTCGTTAGTACTCGTTCCTGAAGACCAAGCTACTCCCACTACATTCCGTTCCACTCACCAATAAGGATCAACCTCTTTCCCTCGACCGTGGTCTTCTCGTTGACAGCCTCCTTGACATTGCCGAGAGCTTCTCGGGCGGGTTGAACGATGTTCTTTTGGATGGTGGCGCTAGCCGATTGCTCGAGGTGAGTGATCTTCTCGTTGAGCTGTGAGAAGGGGAGGGCATACTCGGTCAACATTCGTGGACAACGTTGTTGATAGCAATCCGATTGTGGCGATCGCGACTTGCCTGAGAGACCAAAGTCCTGAGGTAGTCAATTTCGGGAGAAGAAGAGGACGACATGGTTGATGATGTATTATATGATCAAGACGAGACTATCTAAGCAACGTCAATCGGTTGAGCTCGACCAAACGACAACTTGAATGGCTCGACCCAACATTTCGTCGACTCTCCAACTCGTCACGGACTCATTCGGCCGGGCCCGAGAAATATAGAACAAGCAAGCGCGCGCGTGGGAAAGCAAGAGAGCGCTTCGAGCTGCGATCGAGTAGCGATGAGGTGAGTCGCAGTCAACAGACATAGTATTGAGGTGAACGTCAGTCGTTGTCGCCACCCCTCTCGGCTCGCAAGTCTGCTCAATGTGGCTGAGCAACTTTTAGCAGTGTAGGGAGTCAGGATAAACAGGCAGACACTAACAATGGTTCCGGAAGTCAACGTAAGCCGACCCTCCCACGAGCTCAGCTCGTAGCAGTCTTCATGTCAAAACTACTTTGACAGACAGTCTTGTACGTGATGAGATACGCCCGGTGATTCGTTACAAGAGGTCTTTCCATGGACGCCCCCTAACAGATATCGTAGTCATATAGTGTCAGGCAAGATCCATGGCGTGAGGTAATGACATCCTCGAGTTTCGGCTCGGTCTCCTATGGCAGACAATGTCGATATGTTCTGGTGTATGCTTTCTACTTTTCTTCTTCGATCACACTGATCAGCGTTCCAACACCATGCGATAATGTGACCCTAAAATCATCACCCTGCTTCAAGACCCGCCTCGGCTGGCTGCTCCAGCCAACTCCAGCAGGTGTTCTACGAGCAAGGAGCATGATATCAGACAGTATTTCGCCATTATGAGTATAACCAGACTGCACAAGGCTTACCCGGTGAGCACGATTGTACCTGGCAACAGTGTAGTGCCTTGAGACAAGAAGGATATGATTTTAGGGATCGAGAAGATCAGGTCACTGCCGGGATCATACCATGCGATTCAGCTTTCGTAGTATTATAAGCTCGAGTCCTATCTTCACTCACTCGAGCTTGCTTTCTTGCACGATGTCTCCGTTGAGAGTGCCTGTGATCTTTAGATCTTTGATGTCTTCGACTTGGGATTTGTGGATGAAAGCAGGTCCGATGGGACAAGCTCCATCGAACGATTTCGAGTAGCACCACTGGGACTGGGCGAATTGAGCCACCCGAGATGAAATGTCGTTGCCTACCGTGAATCTAGGGCGAAGGTTGTACGGCGAAGATCAGCAAGTGCGGCTTTGGGAAGGAAGGCCGAGATGGACTCACCCGAGAAGGTAATTCATGGCTTCCTCCTCGCTGACGTTTTTGCATTCTTTACCGATCACAAAGATCTGGTAATGGCGTAAGAGATTCGAGTCAGTCGACGCAGTTCATGAGCATTATTCGCCTTGATCTATAGAGATACGCACCACTTCAGATTCGTAATCCGCTGCGTTGTCCGCTACGACTGACTTGGGGATGATGACTGGTTGAGGCCATGGGTTGGCAAGCGACGTGGATGGTTTGCTGGAAAGGTCGGCAAGATATCGTTGATAAGACCTTCGCATCAAGGTTCCTCTGCAGACAACGCATCTTTGCTCACAGGAATAACACGGGCACCTCAGGCAAAGCCATATTCACTTCCTTGGCATGGTTGATGTACTATGGCGTTGGTCGAGACAACACGTCAATACGCCGGGGGGGCTATTCTCCGGTCCAATTAGCCTACTGACATTTAATCCTATGCACCTGATGGTGCCGACTTCATTTTGCGACAGCGGACTGAGGAGCTTGTCGACCGTTTCCGTCTTGCCAGTCTTCTTCCCTGGCTCAAGGATGGATTCGCCCGAGAACACTTCGACCTCGATGTCCTCCTTGGCGAAGCTTGCGAGACCCACATCTTGTTCAGAATTCTTCGGCTGACCGATGAGCGTAATTGAGGGATCGGATCTAGGGTGAAATCGAACGAGTCGAGAATAGGATGCCATAGTGCGAGTGTTTTGCGTGGTGAATAGCCTTCGCGTCGTGGACCACATACGGCGTTGGAAGCACGTGAACGGCCAAGAGAAGTGCTTGATGATATGCACAACAGTCGTCAAAAGACCTGAGTGAGGAATGCTCGCGTTGGCTGTGTCTTGCATCCACGAGGTCTATTCTATACAGTTATGACCCAGGATAGTCGAGTCGTGATCTCGATTCACAACGGCGATTTAATGCCCCGCTTTTGCGAGACCCCTACCGGCGGCGGATTTCGAAGTGAGCCGAGACTACGAACACCGAACCTCGAATGCGGCCACTTGGCTTCGACACATTTTGAGCAATTGCACCATACAACAGGGACCCCCCTTGGCGGACAGCAGTGCGAATTTGGAAGCCTGAGGCTTAGTTCAGAGGGAGAGCCTCGACAGCCGCTTCGGTGGAACTCTTCGTAGGCCCTATTCACCGGCATCATCCATCAAGTGGACGGCGACTTGGATCGTCCGCGCAAACAGTATGACCCCGTTCGGCCGAGATATCTTGGTGTGGTCTTTTGTGAATATCAAGGCTGTGCCCACCGTCGATTTCGGTCGACCTAACCTCCTCCATTGAAACTCGCCTTTTCTACTCCAACTTCGTCCTTCATACCATCTGATGTCGTTACGTCGTTCCACAAAACTCGTATCTTCATTATCAATCCGAACCATGTCTTTAGCAACCGCTCGCGCGCCTGTCAACCTCATTTCCGTCAACACTGCGCCGGATAGAGCTAAAGTCGTAATCGGCAAAGTTATTGAGAATGTCAAAGACAAGTACGAGATTGTGCATGCAGGGAACACGACGAGTGAGTTGGCATTATCGTTCTCGTGCAAAGTGGATCGGGCGAGGTCGTTGCTGATTCGTGGCATCTTCTCAGCTATTGAAGGCGTGAAACCCCTTCTCATGTCGGTACAGCCTCCACCAGGAATCCTCGTGAGCCCAGATTTTTTGTGCTGGCGCATTCGCTTGCTGATGAGTCTAGCATCCATAGTTCTGCGCTTCCATGGTTCGTCTCATGTTCCCGTATTGGCTAATGTTGATTTCTGACGGAAGGCTTCCTTCATCTCGCAGTGGACGCCCGAACAGCAAGAAGAGATACAGCGAATCGCTCGT
>Ga0308160_10002964_pt1 | contig 19721 bp, 22 predicted proteins | sample PhyFR1_FD_201036 | JGI IMG/M metagenome (GOLD analysis project Ga0308160, IMG submission 201036) | Phyllosphere microbial communities from UC Gill Tract Community Farm, Albany, California, United States - DLSLF.R1 | ecosystem: Host-associated > Plants > Phyllosphere > Unclassified | place: USA...
CCGCGCTGACCTGCAAGAAGATGTTCGGCGAATACGCGCTGTATCTGGACGGCAAGGTGGTGGCGTTCGTCTGCGACAACCAGGTCTTCGTCAAACCGACCGCCGCCGGGCGCGCGCTGCTCGACGAGGTGATCGAACAGGCGCCGTATCCTGGCGGCAAGCCGCACTACCTGATCGACGAGGGGCTGGAGGACCGAAGCCTGTTGCAGCGCCTGCTGCGCGCCACGGCGCAGGCATTGCCCGCTCCCAAACCGGCCAAGGTCGGCAAACGCGCAAGCCGGCCGCCGGCGCCGCGCTAGGTCGCGCGTCGTTGCCCGGAATCCTGCAGCGCCGCTTCAGGTCAGCGCGTGCAGCTCGCCGCGGACGCCGCCTGCCTGTAGATGCAGATAGCCCACTCCGATCGGCAGGCTGAAACGGCGCGGTCCGGCACTGCCGGGATTGACGTACAGCACGCCGTCGCGGGTCTGCAGCAGCGGTTTGTGCGAATGCCCGCTGACCACCACATCCACGGATGCGGGATCGCGCGCCAGCGTCTTCAGATCGTGCAGTACGTGCAGGCGGATGCCGGCGATATCGAGGTCCAGCGTGTCGGGCAGCGTCTGCGCCCATGGCGCGATATCGATGTTGCCGCGGATCGCATGCAGCGGCGCCAGCGCACGCAGCGCATCGAGGATCTCCGGCTTGCCGATGTCGCCGGCATGTACGATGGCCACGCAATCGCGCATCGCCGCCAGCGCCTGTGGCCGCAACAGGCCGTGGGTGTCGGAGATCAGGCCGATTCGCAGCGGCGGGACGGAAGGCATCGGCAGGGCTTGGCAACGGGACGGAGTGCTAGCCTAAACCCCACGTTCGCAAGGCCGCGTGCCGGTCCGAGCGAAGACTCCTTTCACCAAGTCGCGAGAACCATATGCCTGCAGCGCTCGATCGGGAACCAGCGGCCTACGTGGAAAAGGCCGACGCCGCCGCGATCCGGGTCCGGGCGATACGTGACGAACACGATGCGGCGCTGCGTGCGCTCGGCTTCGCATGCACCGGCGAGGCCGGCGTCTATGCCATGGTGGTGCACGACGATGCGGAAAAGGCCCAGGCCTTCCACGCGCTGCGCGAACTCGGCCTGGCCTTTGCCGCCGGAAGGGAGTGGTGCCCGGCAGAGGTCTTCGGCGATCTGCGCGACAAGGGACTGCTGAGCGGACCGTTCCTGCGCATCGCCTGGACCCAGCCGGGCCGTTATCGAGTGGAGGAGGCGTGATCGCGTGCCACGCGGACCGGCTGCTCGCGACCGCCAAATCTTGGCCGAGTTGCCACGCGCATCGGCGCGCGTGGTCGCTACGTCATGGTGACGCGATCGCGCATTGCCGCCTGCGCCGGCGCATGCGGCCGCAGCGGACTGTAGTTGTCGGAGATCGGGCCAATTCGTAGCGGCGAAACGAAGGCATCTGCGGCGGCCTGACGGAGAGGTCGATAGCCTAACCGCGCAGGCGGCCGCCGTTCTCCCAGGCCCCGAATCAGGCTCAGGCGAAGTGCAGCGCGGCGGTCAGGTCGCCCGGGCGCACCCCACTGGCGGCCTGCATGGCGCGCTCGCGTTCGGCCAGGCCCGGCAGCGTCTCCAGCCCGAAGCGGCGGGTGATGAAGCGCAGGATCGAGCCGGTGTCGTAGACGTTGTGATCGACATGGCCGCGCCTGGCGTGCGGCGACACCACCAGCGCCGGGATGCGCGAGCCCGGCCCCCAGCGATCGGCCTTGGGCGGGGCCACGTGATCCCACCATCCGCCGTTCTCGTCGAAGGTGATGAACACCACCGTCTTGTCCCACAGCGGGCCGTTGCGCAGCGCGTCCACCACCATCGCGATATGGCGGTCGCCGGCGGCCACGTCGGAATAGCCAGCGTGCATGTTGAGGTTGCCCTGCGGCTTGTAGAACGCCACCGGCGGCAGCGTGCCGGCCTGCACGTCGGCGATGAAGCGGTTGTCCGGTGCGCTGTCGCCCAGCCCGCCGTCGCGCAGGCGTCGCGCGCGCGCGGGCGTGCCGGGAGCGAGATTGGCGAAATAGTTGAACGGCTGGTGGTGGATCTGGAAATTGGGGCTGGTCGGGAACTCGGGGGTGTCGCCGGTGTCGCCCTTGCCCTGCACCGCCAGGCCCCAGCCGCCGGCATACCACGCCCAGTCCACGCCCTTGGCATCGAGCGCGTCGCCGATGTGGCGGTGGGTCTGCGCCGGCAAGACGTCGGGGCTGTCGGGGGCGGCGTAGTCGGGGCGCGCCGGGTCCTGGCTGGTGCTGGGCTGGAACGGCGGGCTCAGGGTGTTGACCGCCCAGAAATCCGGGGTCAGCGCGCCGCCGCGCACGAAGCGCGGCTTGCCGTTGAGCGCGGTGTCCGGCGAGTCCTCCCGCACCGCCAGGCGGATCTCGTCTGGCCGATCGCTGGCCATGGCGCTGATCTGCAGCCGCGCCGGGCTGGTGTCCGCATGCGGGTAGTACGGCGCCTGCGCGGCGACCAGGTATTGGTGGTTGAGGAACGAGCCGCCGAACGCGCCCATGAAGAAGTTGTCGCACAGCGTGTACTCGCGCGCCAGGCTCCACAGCCGCAGCGTGGCCGGGGCGTCGGCGTAATGGCCCATCACCAGCCCGCCGGCATCGCTCCACGCGGCGAAGCCGTCGTTGCGGCCGCCATTGATCTGCATCTGGTTCTCGTAGAACCGGTGCACCAGGTCGCGGGTGACCACGCCATGCGGCAGCGGTTTGCCGTCGGCCGTGCGCAGCGGGAACGGCGCATTGGGCAGCGGACCGATCGCGTCCTCGCCGATCTTGTAGCGGCGGTGGTCCACCACCTGCTCGTCCGGCGCCAGCCCGCCCCAGATCGGCGGCAGGATATCGAGCACGTTGCCGTCGCGATCGACCTGTCGCGCCTGCGCCGGCGTCACCGCCGACAGCGGCCGCTGCAGCCCGGGAAACTCCGGGAACAGATTGTTGAAGCTGCGATTCTCGGCGTAGATCACCACCACGTGTTGGATCTTCTCGCGCAGTTGCTTGTCCAGGTCGCTGGCCGACAGCGGGCCTTGCGGCGCGCGCTTGGCCGCCTCGGCGAGCGCCTCGGTGGGGCCGATGGCCAGCGCGCCGCCGGCCAGCGCCAGGCCGCCGAGCAGGCGGCGACGCTGTGGGTTTTCGGGGGTGGCATCGGTGTCGGTGGACACGGGGTTCTGGGGCGGCTTCTTCACGGTGTCATGGGCGTTGGGGGAAAGGCATCGGCCAGTGTGGGCCGCGCAAATGACAAGTCAAAGCGGACGCGACGGCTGGCTGGCACGGCGTTCAGCGGCCGTATCGCAGACCGCCGCCGTGCCCTGCTGCGACCCGACAGGAATGGTGGCGCCGAGACCAGCCGATCCAGCGGTGTTCGACGGCGGAGATTTCCCGCAAAGCCTTGCGTTGCGGGCAGCGCCTCACGCGATCGGTCGACGGCATGGCCGGCGCCTACGCCAGCAGCGATCGGAACGCAGGCAAGCGCCCACCAACCGCCGCAGTGTCGCCGCGCCTACGGCGCCCGATTGATGACGGCTTCGATGTGGTGGCCATCCGTATCCACGACGAACGCCGCGTAGTAATCGGGGCCGTAGTCCGGGCGCAGGCCGGCGGCGCCGTTGCTCTCGCCGCCATGCTGCAGCGCCGCTTCGTGGAACGCGACAACCGCATCCCGACTGGGTGCGGCGAAGGCGAGGTGGAAGCCGGGACCGGGCGCGCGGGCGCCGGCGCCGCGCAGCTTGATCGCCAGCTTGTCGCCGCCGCCGGGCAGTCCATAGCCAACGGCCTGGTCGTCGTCCCCGGGACTCAGGTCTTCCCACACCCGGACATAGCCGAGCGCACCCAGCACGGCATCGTAGAAGCGCGCGGCGCGTTCGATGTCTGCGACGCCGAGAGAGACGTGATGGAGCATGCTGTGGAGTTCCTGATCGAGTGGACCGGCTCCGCCCTTGCGGGAGCGAAGTGCCATGTGTGTGGGACCGATCCGGATCGGTCGATTTGACGCTTGGTTCGACGCGAGTGGCAGCTTACCAACGCCAGCCGTACTTCTTCATTCGCTTGCCATGCGCCCGCATGTCCTTCGCGGCCGTGGAACCCCTGCGGACCCTTCCATAGCGGCCGACATGGTAGGCGACAAGCGCAAGCAGGACGCCCAACAATGCATAGCCGACATGGCGAACGTCTTGTAGCGCGAAGGCGAGATATAGGTTGCGCAGTGCGCCCAGAACCAGCAGCAGGGAAAATCCAAGCATCACCAGGCGCCTGACGCCAAGCCATGTCGTCGCAACCGCTTCTTCTGCAGATCGCATGGGCCTGCGCCGGCTGCGCAGCCAGAGCAACGCAGAGAAAAGCACTGCCAAGAGGCCGAGAATGTAAATTCCAGAATGCGGCACGCAACGTCCCTGTCAGTCCCAATGTGTCAGCGCCGCGGTAGAGGCGCCTGGTGGCCTAGTTTAGGCGCCATTGAGCGGTTTTTGTTCCGCCCACTTGTGTTCGCACTCGGCGCGATCGATGCGAAACGGCTCGAACTCGTCTGGATCGAGTGACGTTGCACCGAGGCCGCCATACGCATCCTCAAGACGGTCGCGGTGATAGAGCAGGACCAGGCCGGCGTCATGGGTTTCGATCTGCCTGCTCGGCCAGAACGCATCATCGGTCTCGAACAACCACCAGGAGTGACCCTATGCGTCGATCGGCGCGGGACTGATTCCAACGGCGTTTGTAGTAGTGGGGCATCGGGTGGTGCTAACCCTTGATTGCAAGGGGCCAAGAGATGGCCTCGACCGCATGCATCGTCAGGAAACCTTGCCGCCCGCAGCCAGGACCCGGGTGCGGATGAACTCCGCGGCTTCCGGGGTGAGGTCGGCGAGCGGCAAGGTGACGAATTGAGACTTCGAAAGCAGCAGCAGCCAATAGGATTCGAATCGCCACACTTCGCAGACGGCCGACCAGGGCAGTGTCGTGGTGCCGGCACCCGAGGAAAGCGACAGCGAGGTGTCGGATGCTTCGAGCGTGCCGAGGGGAGCGCCCATCGCATCGAGCCTGAGCAGCGCGTTGCGATAGTGGATGGCGTAGAGCGCTACAGGAAGGACGATGCCTAGCGCCAGTACGCTAGCCAGGACGCCGACCCACCAGGAGGCGTTGCCGCCGCGAACGAGGAACACAAGGGATCCCGCCACCAAGGCCAGGGCGACGACATAACGCAGCCCAACGGCGCGCCAGCAGAAGCTCGCCACGGCTTGCCGGATCAGCGTTCTGTCGTAGCGCAGGGTGGCGCGATGCATCGGATAACGTCCGCATTGGGCGCCGCCGTATGGCGGCGTCGGTCATGAAGATCCGGAGTCTACGCGTTACGCGGCTGGATCAATCCGCCGGTACGGCATCGTCTGCGTCGTCCAGGGCATGGTGGACGTACAGGTGCTTGACCAGCACGTAGATCACCACGGTCAGCGGCGCCGCCAGCACCACGCCCATCGGTCCGAACAGCACGCCGATGCCGAACAGCGAGAACAGCAGCAAGGCCGGAGGCAGATCCACCGCACGCGCCTGGATCAGCGGTTGCAGCACATGGCCCTCGATCTGCTGCAGGACCACGAACACCAGCAGCGCGCCCAGCGCCACCTGCGGACTGACGGTGAAGCCGAGCAGCACCGCCGGAACCGCCGCCACGATCGGGCCGACGATCGGGATGAAGTCCAGCAGCGCGGTCAACAGGCCAATGCCGAGCGCCACCGGAACGCCCAGCAGCCACAACCCCAGACCGGTCAGGCTGCCGATCACCAGCATCGCCAGGAACTGACCGCCCAGCCATGCGCGCAACACCTGGCCGCTGGCGGCCAAGGCCTCGTCGGCGACATCGCGCCGGTCGCGCGGCAGCAGCCGCAGCAGCCCGCGCCGATACAGCTTGGGCTGTGCGGCCAGGTAAACGCCGCCGACGATCATCAGTACCGCGTCGGTGATGCCGCCACCGGCCGACAGCACGATCGCGCCGGCATGCGTGGCCAGCGTCGAAGCGCCGTCGCGCAACTGGTCGGGAATGCTCTCGATCTGCGGCCCGAGCGGGCCGGACTGCAACCAGGCGTGGAACTTGTTCCACGCCGCCGGCAGCGTGGTCCGGAAGGCGTCGATCTGGGCGGCGACTTCCGCGCCGAACAGCAACACGATCGACGACAGGATCAGCACCAACAGCAGGATTACCAGGCCCAGTGCCGCCCATTCCGGGACCGGCAACCACTTGCGCAACGCCGACGCCAGCCCGTGCAGCAGCACGCCCACCACCACCGCGCCGAACACGACCAGCAGCAGTTCGGAGAGCTGCCAGGCCAGCAGCGCCAGGCCGACCAGCGCCATGACGACCAGCACGCGCGCCGCGAAAGGCCGCAGCGGGGACGGAGAACTTGGGGCGGAGGAAAGCATGTGGCACATCCCGGCAAACGGCAGTGTGCGGACGATACGGTCAGCGCAGTGCAAGGCGAGCGAAGAGCGCAAGGCGCTGCCGTTGCCTGAACCGTCCTGGCGCATGAAGCGGGCTCGGCGCGAATGACCCGCCCGGGCGCATTCCTAGCACGTAAAGAAGAAGTACACGAACGCCAACCCCAGGCCGCCCACCCACACGGCGATCATCCCGCAAAACCCGAGGACGATGACGGCCGATCGAGACAACCAGCGCATGCCGCGCGAACGTCGGACAAGGTAAGCGAACAGCAGACTGCCGACGACGATGCCCATGGCGACGACGAGCCAGCCCAGCAGGTTGACGATCGGATTCTTCGGGCCGAATTCGGGCGGGCATTGGCTTGTTGCGTATGCGGGGAAGGAGAACGCCAGCAGCGCAAAGAGCGTGCTGCCCGCCGAATGCCGCCACTCAGTCTTCATGTGTGTTCGCTGGCGCAGGTCGCCGCAAAGAACGGGATACGCCAGGCTTCAAATGGTAGATACATGTAGGGTGGACAGCAGTCGAGTGGATGCACGATAGCGGGTTCGCGACTGCTGTTCGAGCATCGTGCGAAGCGGCTCATAGGTTCGACCGATCTGAGGTTCGACCCGAATGCACCGCTGGCTACCGTCAGTAGAACTGGCAAGACCATGACCATTGCCCTTCGGGCGAGCGAAAGAAGTAGCCGAATCCATTGTCCGACCACATCCAGCCCACTTTTTCCTCCGACGCGACTTGGAAGACGAAGTCCTTCAAGCCGACCCCATGCTGGATCTGGGTGGGGTAACCGCCGAACTTGGTACAGGCGTGGCGTGCGAAGTCGTCGAAGAAGGCCTTGGATGTCGTGGCGTCGTCGTTCACCGCAGTCAGATCGACGCAATCCCAGGCGTCTTCCCAGCCTGGAGCGTCGTCGTCCACTTCGCTCCATCGGATCGGGAAAGGCCGAAACGGGTGCGCAACCTGGGGAAGCGGCTCCAGGCCGTCCAGCGACCTGTACACGCGGACCAGCCAGCCATCGCCGTGTGGGCGATCGAATGGGTGGCGCTGCAGGTTCTGGAACAGTACCAAAAACGCGATGCCTTCCAACTGCGGGGAACGACGGGCAGCGCGTCGATGCGGACCTGCAACAGCGGAAACATTGGCTCGCCATTCCACGAGGGAAACCCTTCGTTCGGCAGGCCGACTGCGCGGCAGAACCATGACGTCATTGGGTCTTCGGGTGGGCGGAAGCCTCCTGCCGTGGCGACGGAAGCACGGCGTAGCTTGGTACGCAGCAGGTTCAGTACTTCGAGTGCGGCAGGCGTCATCAGGTCGCATCAATTGTCGGCGGCGCAACGTGGTCTGCAGCTTTCCTAGCGGCCGTCGCGCACCTGCATGAGGGCGAAGCCGAGGAGGTTGAGGCCGGGCCAGAGGTTCGGGTTGCTTGCCCTCCCGTCATCATGGGCCAGACCGATGCCCCAGATGGAGTCGACGGGGCTCGCCTCGACGAGAATACGAGAGCCCGTTTGCTTGAGGAATAGCCCCAACTCCGCGTTCTGAGCAAACTTGGCCTCATTGGCACGGATGACGACGGAGAACCGGTTCTCCAGCCACGCCGCCTCGTCGAAGCCATGTACCTGCCGGCCTAACGCTTTTGCTGCTCCAGGAGTGGGCGCCTGAAGCACCAATGCCCTTGTTGCATGATCTCCGAATAGCGCGGCCTTCTCCGCCATCATGAAGTGCTCGGCTGTTGGATAGTGCTGCCCTTCAACGACGAACGGAGCTTCGTACCACTGGCTGAAGCAGGATGCGGTCACTTTGCCTTTGCTGGTCCGATGCCCCCAGAAGAAGAGGTACTTCAGCTGCTCGCCAGCGTCGAAACGGGAGCGAAGGACTTCCAGGGGTTGAGAGTCATGCATTATGCAATCTAGTGCCTGGGCTAAGTCGCGCCGCGAAGCGGGTTCTGCTTGAATGAACCATTAGGACTGTACGGCAGCATTGCCGGGCTCTGAGAAGGTGCCGAGTAGAGTTTGCTCGAAGCCGAAAATGCTCACGGTTTTGTAGTCGATCATTCGGATGCGGGAGATGGCAAGCTCGACAAGCGATGGGTCCGCATTGGTCAGGCTGTCTTTGACGCCGAGATTGAGGTCCAAGAGCGGAAAGATCCAACGGGGATCGCCCACCTCCAGGAAGTCGTGAAGAGGCAGCTCGCTTGGGCACTCGTAAACGGTGATCCAGTGGGATCGGAAGTCCCCGAACTCACGAAGTTCCAACCCGCAGTGGCTGCAATATCTGGACATCGACCTAACGTATGGGTTGAGCCGAGCCGCGAGCGACTTCGGCTTGAAGGAACGGCGTCCGCCTACGGTTGCATAGAGACGATGCTTTCAATCCACTCGCTGTAATGACTCAGGCGAACATTGCAGGTGATTTGACCATATCTCCCGGGCGTCCTGATAGCGCTTTGAGGATCCGACCATGAGGTCAGTCCGGCCACCAGCCAATCCTTGTCGGCCTGGATAAGAACTGGCCCACCACTGTCACCACTTCCCGACCCGCCTTCAAGGGGAAGGGCGTACGACGGCTTATCGAACATATAGCAGAGCCAGCGGCCATCGGCGCTGGTGACCTTGTTGTACGCACGACGAAGCTCCGTGCGGTGGGCGCTGCTGAATTCGTATCCAGTGACCCCGTTGCCCGTAGCGCCTTTCCCTATGATCCTGACGATATGGCCGAACTCATCACTGCTCTTGTCGATTGCGGCTGGAGCGACATCGGTAACGGGTTGGGCCAATTTGAGAAGCGCGATGTCATCTGAGGAGGATAGAACCACCCTGAAAAGCGTCCAGTCCCAAGTAGCCAGCGCTTGATCAAGTAGCGCTTGCGGAGGCTTCTTGTACCCGGGATGTATCACGAGACGTTCAACGTCCCTGGATATCCCATTGATGGTGACCTGTTTGATTTCGGGTTGCCACGTGATCGCATGGGCAGCGGTCACGACCCATTGCGGCGCAATCAGCACGCCGTGTCCCTCGCCAGGCATGTCAACCAAGGCAGGAAACTCAGATGCCGGAACTCGATACTTCGAGTCGTCAACGTCATCCCGAATGACGATTGCGCCCGCACTGAAGGGCACAACAAGCAGTGCGAGCAGCAAGAGCCGGGCCATATGCGATTCCTTTGGAATTCTCTTCGAGTGGCTAACGCCAAAATTGAGCCAAGCCACGAGACGGCTTCTGCTTGAGAAAAATACTAAGCCGCCGCTGCGTGCCCCGGCCGCCAGCCGAGGAGGCGGGCAGGCAGGAGCAGGATGGCCTGCAGGAGCGCGAACACGGCAGAGAACGTGATCCCCACAAGGCGGAAGGGCAGGGTCAGTAGCCAAACGATTGGCCACAGGACCAAGGCCAGCAGGGCCAGTGGCCAGCACAGAACGAGGAGAACGCACCAGGCAACTGTTGCAATTAGCGCTTTCACGACGCGGCTCCTTTGGCCCGTGAGCGGAACCGGAAGGATTGCAGCTCCAGGGAAGCGCGGCAACTGGGCTGCGACGAACCAGGCGAAGCGCCGGATGGAACGCCAGATATGGCGACGAACTGTCCCCGCGGCCTAACGCCTGAATTAAGTCGACCTGCGGAGCGGGATCGGCATGAGTGAATTGCTAGCTGCCGCCTGGTTGCGTAGGCTCAAGGACAGCGTAGCGACGACACACCCAGGCGGCGACTAATTGGTGCCCGACAAAAGGTGGCAGAAGAGCAAGTGTGGCAGGAGCTACCCCCTGGATAGCACCGTTACGAACGAGGTACCAGCGTAAAAGCAGAAAACCAACGCCCATCGTCGCGGTGCCTGCAAGAAATGACATTGTCCAAGCCTTTCCGGAAATTGCCAGCTCAGTGTGGCAGGCCGGGCAAGCGATCTCCTCACGTACTAACTTGAGCCTTGGTAAAAATAGCCAAAGTGAGCGGATGCCGTGTCCACAATCTGGGCAGGATGGATGTTTTATTTTCAAGGTAGTTAGCGCCCGACTTAAGCCGCGCCGAGGGTTGGGGTTTGAATGAGTGGTTAGGTGGCGTGCTCGATAGCAAGATCCTTGATCCTTGGTTCCGAGCCCAAGACTGCCAAGACGCTCGCGAGACAAATATCGTCGTCTTCAAGGCGAAATTCTCGAGAGGACGGATTTCTCGTTCTGAATTTTGCGACCTGCAAGGTCCATTCCATGGAGGGCAAGCAAGGTCCTTCTCCACTTGCTCCCAGCAGGTAGCAGTGTTCGTCGACGACGATCGTTGAGAACCAGCCCCAGTCTTCTGGCTCCGGCAAGCTCAATTCAGGGATTCTGGTTCTGAGCCATTCCAGAAGCGAGTAGCCAAAGATCGGATTGATCGGATTCTCTGGTTCCCCGGAAGCGTCGAACAGCGCTGATTCAAAACGGATTAATGGATGCATTTCGTGGATCCCAACGCCTGAGTCAAGTGGCGCTACGAAGTGACATTGAGTTGAGTGAATTGCTGGCTACATTACCGTGAAGGTAAGCATTTGTTCTCGTATCCCACCGCACCCATGTCTGCGCTGGTCGCCAGTAGCGCATCCCGTCATCGCGGTGGTGACCTTGCGCGTACGTATCTCAAACGGCTCCCGGCCTTGTGCGTCTTGTGCGATGTGGCGGGCGGCCGGTTCGGTATCGCCGACCAGCAGGTTGATGCTTGCCGCCGCCGAGTACTGGTCGAATAGGGGGACGAAAGAAGCTTTAGAGCTCGTCGGCGATTGGGCATTCACGCGGCCAATGGGCGCGAGGGCACATGGTGAAAGCAACCCATGCGTGATGGATGTGCTATCACGCCTCTTGAGTTCTACCCTCATCCGCCGTCCCTCAGGGCATTACTTCGGCGTGAGCCGGTACAGACCGCCTGGTTGCGCATCTTCCAATACCCACAACGCGCCATACGGCGCCTCTTCGATATCGCGGATGCGTTTGTCCAGGCTCCAGCGCTGGACCGCAGTGGCGCCACCCTTGCGGTCAACGGTGACGCGAATGATTCCTCCGCTGACGAGGCCGCTGATCAATGCACTGCCCCTCCACTGCGGGAACATGCTGCCCTTGTAGAACATGATGTTGCCTGGTGCGATCACCGGCACCCAATAGATCACGGGCTTGACGAGATCGGGCCGCGTGTCCGGGCTGGGGATGGGCACGCCGTTATAGTTCATGCCATACGAAACCAGCGGCCAGCCGTAGTTCTTGCCACGCTGGATCAGGTTCAGTTCGTCGCCGCCTTGAGGGCCGTGCTCAAGCTCCCACAGTCGACCGTCAGGCGCGAAGGCGAGGCCATAAGGCGTGCGGTGGCCGGTAGACCACGTTTCGGCCGGCGTGAGGTTGCGACTGGGGAACGTATAGGTGCTGACAACCGGAGCCGTCTTGGCTGCTTCGGTATCGGCCGCCGGATCGATCAGCGGAATAGTGGCGGCACCGACCTTGCCTGCCCACGGATTGCCGGGCGCGGGTTTGCCGTCCAGCGTCAGCCGCAGGATCTTGCCAGCCGGTTGATCGGGATCCTGGGCCGGCGTGAAGCGCTGGCGGTCGCCCACGGTGAGGAAGAGGTATTTGCCGTCCGGTGAGAAGGCGATCTGGGCGCCAGCCTGGCCACCCTTGCCCGTGGGCATCTGGCGCCACAGGACCTGGAAGTTGTGCAGCCGGGCCTGATTGCCTTCCAGAACGAGCTGGCCTCGGCCCATGGCCAGGCCGCCGCCGTAGTCGCCGGGCGCGACATAGGTAAGGTACACATTGTGGTCAATGGCGTAGTGGGGCGAAAGGAACACGCCCAACATGCCGTTCTGGCCTTCGACATAGCTGGCGGGGACGCCCTTGATCTCGGTCTTGGTGCCACCCGGCGTGACAAGCTGGAGGCGGCCGACCTTCTCGGTCACGAGCATGCGGCCATCGGGCAGGAAGGCAATGCGCCAGGGCAGGTCGAAGCTGGCGACCTTGGTGACCTTGAAGGGGAGGTCGGGATCGGGTTGCTGATTGCCTGCGTTGGTCTATGCGTGGGCGGCGCTTGTGAGCAGAGCGCCAACCAGGAACCCGCTTGCCAGCTTCATCATGTGCGTGTTTCCTTGCGTCCGAGCGATTTGGGAGATCCTAATGTCTCGAATGCTGTTTGGGTGTGACGGTTTGTTTAATCCTGGCGTGAAGTCGGAATGAAAGTCCTGATTTCGAATTTCCAGTTGAAAAGGAATTGTTGGGAGTGCCACGAAATGTCCCTAGATCTAACGCTGAATTAAGCATGCCCGCTAAGCGGCTTCGGCCTGAGTGGATTGTTAGGCAGCATCCGCGCCGCTGCCCGAGCCATAGCTTGATATTGTTGCCACCACTGGCAAGGACGCTGGGCGATCCGAGTAGCTATAGATCTCCAAGCCCGAAAGATGGTTGTCCAGCGCCCAGACGATCAGGCCTAGGTGCTCACCGTCCGGAGCCTTAGCCACGGCGTCAGCGACGATACGTGCGACTTGGCCCTGAGCCGGAACACGAAAGTCCACCGACGCGCAGCCGCACCCGCAACGGCCAACCACCTGCAGGGAGCGAACAAGTCCAATCAGATCCTGAGCGGACTCATCGGTTGCCGCAACGGCAAGCGCACGCTCAATGACCGCCACCTCCGAATCTGAGATTGATCGAACAGTTGCCAGAGGTCTGGACATGCTACCTAACACCTGAGTTAAGCCGGCCCATCATGGATCGGTTTCGAAGCCGATTCGTCTTGAATGAATTGTTATGTGCCAAGCCGGACTCCGCCGGGAAGATTGACACCAATTGGGAAGGACGACAGGAAGCGGGGGAGCAGCCAAAACCAAAATAGTAGAGCGGCAACTAACGCACACGAGAGAACCAATAGATTTAGGAATCGACGGCCGATGCGGACACGTCCAATGAGTCCGCGTTGCGAAATATTGACGAACGACACCGGCAAGATCCAGGTCGCAAGCAAGACTGGTGGCAAAACAGCAGGGGGTGGATTAAGGAGAACGTATCCGTATGCAAGCGCGGGCAGGAGCACAAAGTAGGAAGCGCAGCCAAGAACCAACGCGCGCCGTGGAGACCGCGGAGAGCGACCTCTGACAACGGCGCCGGGCGGCGCATGTATGTTATCCGTGCTTTTCCTGAAATCTTCCATTGGTACCTAACGCCTGAACTAAGCCGAACCGCGAAGCGGCTTCGGCTTGAATGAATTGTTAGGCTCCGAAGAGGCCTGCCAAAGAGAAGTATCCCAGAGGACGAAGCTATCTGTCTCAGGGGACCGCAAGTGGACCAGCGGCGTTGGGTCAACGTGCCAGCGGCGAAATACGATTAGTAGCTGCCGTACGGTGTCCGTACTGACCGGATGCGCCAGCTCCAAGTCTAAGGTGGTGCCTCTGCCGCGAATGTCCTTGTACTCACGTAGCGAGTATAGCCACCCAAAGAACTGATTCTCGTCTTCAGAAGCAAAGAATATTGGACCTTTGAAAGAGATGATCATGGGGCCTAACGCCTGAATTAAGCCAGCCCACATCAGGGCGGCGACTGGGTGCAAATATAGCCGAAGGCGCGCACTTAGGCACCGCCCTGATGTGGGCTCGGCTTGAATGAATTGTTAGGCCTCAGCCCACTCTCCATCCTGTGGATTGAACAAGGCCATATGTTCGGGCTCAGCAAGCTCGCTTGCGTCTTGCAGAGCTTCAAATATGGCCTCCTGGGAATTTTGCCAATACGGAATTGAGAACGCTATCTCCGTCGCAAACACAGCCACTTGGACGGGACAGTCACCTATGTTCTTTACGAACTCATGGCACCGCGCTGTCGTGGCCTCAAGGCTGTACCCGTACTTGGCGAGCTTATCTATGAATCTTTCAACGGCGGATTGATCAAGAGGCGGGTGATCAAACTCGTCGATTTCCTTCCCTTGTTCGGTGTGCTCACGAACGACGGGATGAAAGAGCTGGAAGCCGTAGCTCATTGTGTCTCCTGAGGCCTAACGCCTGAATTAAGCAGCGCCGCGAAGCGGCGTCGGCTTGAATGAACTGTTAGGCCTAGCTGTTGTCCGCAAAGGATTGAGCAAGCTGGGCCGGTGATGGTGGATACACGTTATACCAGTCAAAGTCATACACCTTCTCGCGCTCTCGATCCATTACCTTTGGGTCAACTGGTATGTCCGCTCCAGGCGTGCCCCGGTTCTTGCCGACAACGATTGAGGTCAGTGCTGGAAGCTTGTTGTCACCACAGAAAAACGCAATATGCCCCAATATCTTGTCGAGCACTCCGGCAGCTTCCTTTCGATACATGATCTGCGAAAGGCCTTTGTAAGTGAGCGTTTGGCGATTCATCGCAGCAGCGACAAGAATCTGCCAAGCCTGAAGCGCGCGGTCCGGATGCTTTGACGATGGATTAAATGACTTCAATATGCTTGCTCCTAGAGGCATAACGTTTGACATGAGGGGCGCCCAAAGGCGCTAGCCTTTGGGCGTCCCTCTCGATGGAAGGGTTAGGCGGCACGGGCTACCTGGCAGGGAGTTTGAGTTGTGAATCGCAGCTCACTCGGTTCATTGGGAACTCGATGACCCGGAGAGCTCCTTTCCGCATGCCCTCGATTCGAGCCCGCAGCTTCGTTTCGCCTTCGAGTTGATAGATGACCCGTTGCGGGAAGTCGTGTTGTGTATTCTCGAACACGACCTCGGTCTCACCAAGGCGCAGGAGAGGGAAGACCACTGTTTTCTGCCCTGACGGCATGGCGATGAATGCCAGTTGTCCACTTTCCACAGCTCGGATCTGCATGAACTCAAACTCGACTGTCTTTCCTTGCTTCACCGTGCGGCTCACGCCGAGCAAGGTGCCGCCAGCCAAGGGCAGCCAGTGCTCGCCTGAGCCCGGCTCGGCGGTATCGCTTTTCCAGCAGCCCCCAAGCCAAGCCAACTGCGAGATGTCTGCAGCTCTTGCACTTGTGCCCGTGCCAGCGAGAAGCACGAGTATTGCTGCTAGGAAGGGCAGAGTACGCATGGTATTTGTGCCGCCTAACACCTGAGTTAAGTCGCGCCGCAAAGCGGCGTCGGCTTGGACGAATTGTTAGCTGGCACCCGCAACCTCCCGCAGGGCCAGCGTGAGCGCCCGCAACTCCTCAGGATGGTAGCGGAAGTCGGCCTCTACATTGCTGGAGCCACGAGCAATCCACTCTTCTCCGACCTGCTGATACTGCTCCTTGGTAAGAGAGCTGTACTTTTCGTAAGGGTAGCGCAACTTTACGAAGTTGTTGCCGAGATCGGCCAAGACACTTTCGTGACTATCGGTCAGAGCGGACGGGCCGGCCCATTCTCCGGCTAGCCGAAGCACGGTGGCTTGGGTTTCTTGTGGGAGCTGATTGAAAAACGGCAAGTAATGGTGGCCGTGAGCCTGTTCGCCCGTGGCGCGTTCTACGACGACCTTGAGCAGCAGCTCAAAGCCGACAAGCTGTAGTAGGTACGCGGAATCTGATTCGTCACCTGCTGCCCGCAGCAGCTCAGCCGACGCGAAGCGCTTAGTGCTTTCTCGAAGCATCAATGAGTGCCGAATTGTTTCCATGCCAGCTAACGCCTGAGTTAAGGCGAGCCGCGAAGCGGCTTCGCCTTGAACGAATTGTTAGGCCGCGAGCAAGGAAATCCCACTAGCTGCGATTCTTTATTCATCGGTGGAGCTGGTAATCGAAAGATCGAGGGCATTGCCGTTGATGTCTACGAAGAGCCGGCTGCCATCCTTGAATCTGACCCCTACCTCGCCTGGTTGGTGGCGCCAGACAGTCTCGACCATTTTTCCACTTAGCAGCTCAGTGGCCCGTTTGGCTTCCTCTTCAAGCGTCATGAACTTTTCCCTTGCGGCCTAACGCCTTGGCTCAGTTGTAGCCGGAGCAGCCGAAGGCAGCCGAAGCGCGGAGCGCTTTGGGCAGTCAACTGCAGCGATTTGTCGGGCACCCAAGGCAACCTCCACAAACTGTTCAAGTCGCCATGAAGTTGTGAAACATGCCCGAAAATAGAATCATTTATCCAAGGGCGGCGGTTGCATGAGTTCAAGTGCTGTTCCTGACGGACCTACGATATACATCACATGAGTACCAGCACGCGAGCCTTCTTCGATCTTCTGGGGTTTACCTTGAGCTTTCCAGCCATAATAACCGACCTTTTCGATCACTGCTTCAATGTTGCTTACTTGAATGGCCAGGTGAAGTATCCCGGCACTGTAAGGCCTGGAGGGAGCCTCCGTGCGCTTTGTAACATCGTCGTACTCTAGCAATTCGATTTTTTGGCCAGCTAGCTCAACTATTGCCATTTTTACGGTTGCATTCTTGGCGCCGGTCACCTGCGTAAGGAAGTCCCCAGCCATTTCCCCGGTGCGGATAAGTTCAGCGCCCAAGGCTTCGGTCCAAAACAGTATGGCATCGTCGAGGGATGGCACTGAAATGCCTACGTGATCAGAACGGTAGACCTCAAAATTTCGTGACGATGTCATTAATCACCTTGAAATTACGAAAGTTAATGATTGACTGAATTTCCGCACTAAACGACCTGCATAACGCCTGAATTAAGCCGACTGGCGAAGCCAGTTCGGCTTGAATGAATTGTTAGGCGGCGGACAAGGAGTGCCGACGCCCGAGCCACAAATACCACAAGAACGCATATATTAGCCAAGCAAGAGCTATGGAAGCCAGAACCGGCCAAGGGTTCTCCGGCGAGCCCGATGTGACCGGAGCGCCGGGCGGAAGTAAGCGGGTAAGCGCGAAGGTTGGCCATGCGAGTGCAACGACCGCGGAATGAAGTTGCGCGGCCGCACAAGCCAGTGCGGCGCCGTAAGTGATCGCAGTTGTAGCTAGTCCCCAAAAAATAGCAACGACGAACGGTCGCCGCGGACATTCTGGTGTTGTGCCCTGACCATCCATGAGCTTCATCCGCCGCCTAACGCCTGAGTTAAGCCGAGCTGCGAAGCGGCTTCGGCTTGAATGAATTGTTAGGCGCCATCGACTCAACTGTGCCGCCGGAGAAAGAAACTATGAACTCCACCGCCTTGCTACAAAGAGTTGCATGAGGGGAGCGAACTACCAGAACCAATGGCTGCGTAGAGACAGGGTCAATGTCCAGTTGCTGCCCAGGCGAACCGCGAAGTGAAACCGATAGCTCCGTCCAATTGTGGTCTTCCGGAGTACGGGAGTCGCCGTCCGAATCGACGTTACAGCCAGCGCCCCACAGATGCTCAGCGACCAGATAGTACGCCGGCCGCGGTCCAGGTGCTTTGATTTGAATCGCGTGATCGCTGGACATGGGGCCTAACGCCTGAATTAAGCCGACCCGCGAAGCGGGTTCGGATTGAATGAATTGTTAGGGCTCACCCTGCGCTCTTTTAAGTCGATCCTTTGCTGAGGATTTTTTGCCGGAAGCTGGTTCAAGTTGGCCGGCACGTCCCAACCCGAAAGGCGGCATGCCGACGTAAATATTCTCGTAACTGCCAGGCGAAGCTAAATATGTCTCATGCCATATCCCCACTGACCCATCAGTACCTGCCGCACGATTGAAAGCTTGCCAAGCCGGAAGATGCGACGAGTCTCGATCTTTAGCGTATGCGAGCAGTTGCTCCGTAGATCGCCAATACTGGATCATTACGGTTGTCCGTGATAGCCAACTTTCAGCGTGTAGAAATCCGAGCTCAGGGCGGCTGTGTAACTCGCCGATCATCTGTCCCATAGCCTGTAACACCGGCAGCCACCTATGCACAAGCAGAGGTTTGTTGATTCGCATACCAATTAAGAAGACGGCGAACTCGCCGTCTAGCGAAGCTGTGAGTCGATCACGACTTGCCATTTGTGAGCCCTAACGCCTGAATTAAGCCGACCCGCGAAGCGGGTTCGGCTTGAATGAATTGTTAGGCCGCGTCACGACTCGGCCCAGTTGAGGAATGTACGCAACAGCTCGCCCAGGTTGTCAGCGCCGCCATACCCAACGAACTGTTTCGCCTCCAGCTTGCACACAATCCAGTCGGGGTCGGCATCCGAGTCTCCGCGGGACAACGGTTCAAAGCTCTTCCCTTCAAGCGCAGTCTTTGTGAGATCGATCTTGACCATCCAGCCCGGATTGTCGAGCGTATCGATCTTGACGCCGAAAGAATGCTCCCAGTCCTCATTGCACTGACGGCGATACCAATTTTGAAGTCGCTGAAGTTCGCTCATTAGCGGCCTAACTACTATTGGACCGCCTAAAAGCGGTGTTGCACCAAGTATCGACGAACGCCAGAAGTCTGGGAAGGGGGAATTCCTACTTCGTAACAATGACTTGCCGGATGGAAGCCAATGGTCTTGGCGTCGATGCTGGTTGCGTTATCCGACGTTTGAGCAGGCGTATGAGTTACACCCGTGACGATGCAGGCGTAACGACGCGCCTGGCCCCCAAGCTACTGGATCAGGTCCGTGGCCGGCTGCGGCTTCGCCACTACAGCCTGCGCACCGAGCAGGCGTATGTGGGCTGGATACGGCGCTTCATTCTGGCCAACGGCAAGCGGCATCCGGTGCAGATGGGGCGGGCAGAGGTCGAGGCGTTTCTGACCGAACCGGCGACGCGGGGCCAGGTGTCGGCCGGAACGCAGAATCAGGCGCTGGCGGCGCTGCTGTTCCTCTATCGCGACGTTCTGGGCGTGGAGTTGCCCTGGATGGAGAATCTGGTGCGCGCCAAGCGGCCGCGGCGGATTCCGGTGGTGCTCTCGGCTGAGGAGGTCGCGCGCTTGCTGACGATGCTGGAGGGGGCCTGTCGGCTGATGGCGGGGTTGCTGTACGGCAGCGGGATGCGGTTGCTGGAATGCCTGCGGTTGCGGATCAAGGATGTCGACATGGTTCGCGACGAGATCGTGGTGCGCGACGGCAAAGGCGGCAAGGATCGGCGGGTGCCGCTGCCGCGCAGCCTGCGCGGGGAATTGATGCAGCAACGCGAGCGGGCGCTGCTGCTGCACGTTGCGGATCTCGCCGAGGGGGCAGGAAGGGTGTTCCTGCCACATGCGCTGGCGCGCAAGTATCCCAATGCCGATGTCGAGCCCGGCTGGCAGTATCTGTTCCCCGCCGCGCGTCGATCGGTGGATCCGCGCAGTGGCCGAGTGGGCCGGCATCACGTGTCGGAGGAAACGCTGCAGCGCGCAGTGCAGGCGGCACGGCGCCGTGCAGGCATCGTCAAGCCGGCGACCTGCCACACCCTGCGGCATTCGTTTGCCACGCACCTGCTGGAAGCCGGCCACGATATCCGCACCGTGCAGGAGCTGCTAGGCCACAAG
>Ga0308160_10002965_pt1 | contig 19720 bp, 19 predicted proteins | sample PhyFR1_FD_201036 | JGI IMG/M metagenome (GOLD analysis project Ga0308160, IMG submission 201036) | Phyllosphere microbial communities from UC Gill Tract Community Farm, Albany, California, United States - DLSLF.R1 | ecosystem: Host-associated > Plants > Phyllosphere > Unclassified | place: USA...
GAGCATCAGGACCACCGAAACGATGATCAGCTGCGCCTGTTGCTTGGCGATGTCGCCGGACGGGTTCATGACCACCGTGTTGCAGCCAGCCAGCAGCGACAACAAGGGGGCACTCATCAGTCCTCGACGGAGGGTCTTAGGAATCATGCTTGTGTTTTACGTTACATGGGAAAGATAACATGCTAATGTAACGCCAACGGTGCACGTTTGGCGATTGGACGTTTTGTCCCACCCTTTCGAAAAAATGTAGTCTTGGTTGTTTGCTTGGTTGAACAGGAGACGAAATATGCAGAGCACGAACACCACGTACGGCGACGCAGGCGCCGCTCCCATCAGCGCCCCGCACAGCGGCGCCCGCAACATCAATGCCCGCGACGGCCACATCGCGCCGGGCGACATCGCGGTCGGTGTCGTCATCGGCCGCGCCTCGGAATACTTCGACTTCTTCGTGTACGCGATCGCCTCGGTGCTGGTCTTCCCCGCGGTGTTCTTCCCGTTCGCGGATCGCCTCGAAGGGACCCTGTATTCGTTTGCCATCTTCGCCCTCGCCTATGTCGCGCGTCCCATCGGCACGCTGGTGTTCATGTGGATCCAGCGCCACTTCTCGCGCGAGATCAAGCTGACGATCGCCCTCTTCATGCTCGGCACCGCGACCGTCTCCATCGCCGGCCTGCCCACCTACTCGCGCTGGGGCGACTGGGCGATCATCTCGCTGGCGGTGCTGCGGCTCGGCCAGGGCGCCGCGCTGGGCGGCACCTGGGACGGGCTGCCCTCGCTGCTGGCATTGAACGCCCCCGAGAACAAGCGCGGATGGTACGCGATGCTCGGACAACTTGGCGCACCGGTAGGATTCATCATCGCCGCCGGCATCTTTGCCTACCTGCTGATGGAAGTGTCGCAGGATGACTTCCTGGTCTGGGGCTGGCGTTTCCCGTTCTTCGTGGCCTTCGCCATCAACGTGGTCGCCCTGTTCGCGCGCCTGCGCCTCGTCTCCACCCACGAATACGCGCACCTGCTCGACGAGCACCAGCTCGATCCGGAGCCGGCCCGTGAAGTCATCGGCAAGCAGGGCACGACCATCGTGCTGGGCGCCCTCGCCGCCCTGGCCAGCTACGCGCTGTTCCACCTGGTGACCGTGTTCCCGCTGTCCTGGATCCAGCTGTACGACACCCGCTCGATGGCCGACTTCCTGGTGGTGCAGATGTGCGGCGCCGGCCTGGCCATTGTCGGCGTGCTGGCCTCGGGCCTCATCGCCGACAAGTTCGGACGCCGCAACACGCTCGGCACGCTGGCCGCGCTGATCGCGCTGTTCTCGGGCTTCGTGCCGACGCTGATGGATGGCGGCGTGGCGGGCCAGAACACCTTCATCCTGGTCGGCTTCCTGCTGCTCGGCATGTCGTACGGCCAGGCCGCCGGCGCCGTCACCTCGAACTTCCTGCCGCAGTATCGCTACACCGGCGCCGCGCTGACGTCGGACGTCGCCTGGCTGGTCGGCGCCGCGTTCGCCCCGCTGGTGGCCCTGGGCCTGGCGGCGAACTACGGCCTCGGCTACGTCAGCCTCTACCTGCTGTCGGGTGCACTCGCCACGCTGGCGGCGCTGAGCCTGAACCGTGCGCTGGAAATCCGGAACTGAACACTATATATAGCAGAGCTTGAGCCCCGGCCGATGCCGGGGCTTTTTTTATTCGTGATGCGTCACGAATAAGGCAGCCGTGCGCCCTCCTGCCGGGGCGCCGCGGATAATCGGCCCATCCATTCCCGTTCATTCCGTTGGGGAGGCATCATGCAGCGTCGCCATGTCCTGCTCATGCTGGCTGCCGGCACCGTTCCGGCGTTTGCCGCCCCGGCAATTCCCGCCGATGAGGCCGAACTGTGGCAGCGCCTGCGCGGCGGCGGTCTCGTCCTGCTGGTCCGCCACGCCGCCACCGATCCCGGCATCGGCGATCCACCCGGCTTCCGGCTCGGCCAGTGCGCCACCCAGCGCAACCTGTCCGAGGCCGGCCGGCTCGATGCGCGCGCACTCGGCGCCGCGGTACAGGACCAGGGCGTGCCGATCGGTGCCGTCTGGTCGAGCCGCTGGTGCCGTTGCCTGGACACCGCGCGCCTGGCCTTCGGCCGGGTGGAACCGCTACCACTGCTCGATTCCGCCTTCCAGGTCGACCAGGCCGCATCGAGCGCCCGGCTGGCCGGACTGCGCACGCGCCTGGCGGGCCTGCGCACGGCCGGCAACCTGGTCATGGTCACGCATGACGTGAATATCCGCGCCCTCGTGAACGAATCGGTCGCGCAGGGCGAAGTGGTGGTCGCGCGCATCGCCGGCGGCGGCCGGCTGGAAGCGCTCGGCAGGCTGCGCATCCGATCCTGAAACGACTAACGGAGGTATCCATGAAACGCCTGTTGCTGCTGTCCGCCCTGGTGGCAAGCACCGCCTGGGCCCATCACGGCTGGAGCGAGTACAACACCGACAAGCCGCTCACCCTGACCGGCACCATCGAAGCATCCGGTTATGAACAGCCGCACGGCTTCGTGGAACTCAAGACGCCGGACAAGCGTTGGCACGTCGTGCTGGCCCCGCCCGGCCGCATGGACAACCGCGGCCTGCAGAAAGCCATGCTGGCCAAGGGGAATACGGCCACGGTGGTCGGCTATGCCCACCGCAGCAAGCTTGAAGAGATGCGCGCCGAGCGCATCACGATCGCCGGCAAGACCACCGAACTGCGCTAGGTGGACGCGCCGCTGGCCGAGCTTGCGGCCGGGTTGGCAGATTGGGTTGCGGCCACGGCCCAGGCGCGCGCGATGCGCGAGAACGCCTGGCTTTACCCGGTGGTCGAGACCGCGCACATCCTCGGCTTCGTGCTGCTGGTGGGCGCGGTGGCCATGTTCGACCTGCGCCTGTTCGGCTTCGGGCACTGGCTGCCGCCGCGCGCGCTGGCACGCCACCTGCTGCCATGGTCGGCGGGCGGCTTGCTGCTGGCGGCACCGAGCGGATTGCTGCTGTTCTCCGCCCAGCCGGCGGACATGCTGGCCAACCCGGTGTTCCTGCTCAAGATGGGACTGGTCGTGGCGGCCGGACTGAATGCGGCCGCCTTCCACGCCAGCCGCTGGTGGCGCACGGCCGGGGCGGCGGATGCCCCGCCGCCCGCGGTGCGCCTGCATGGCGCGCTGTCGCTGCTGTTCTGGGTTGCCGTCATCGCCTGCGGGCGGATGCTGGCGTATGTGTGAACCTCAGCCCAGCGCCGTATCGAGCACCGTCATCAGCACGAAACCGAACACCAGGGCCGCGCTGGCCCAGGTGGCGTTCCCGCTTTCCTGGGACTCGGGGATCACGTCGTGCACGATCACGAACAGCATCGCGCCCGCCGCCGCGGCCAATGCGAAGGGCAGCAAGCCCGATGCCAGCCCGATCAGCGCCACGCCGGCAACCGCAGCCACCGGCTCGATCGCGCCGGACAGCATGCCGAGACCGGCCGAGAGCACGCGCCCGTAGCCGACCGTGCGCAGCGCCAGTGCGACGACCAGGCCTTCCGGCACGTCCTGGATCGAGATCCCCGTCGCCAGCGAATTGGCCTTGACCACGTCGATGCCGCCATAGGCCACGCCGATCGCCAGGCCTTCCGGCAGGTTGTGCAGCGCGACGGCCCAGACGAACAGCCAGGCGCGGCGCATCGAGTGCGTCATGCGCGCATCTTCCGTATCGAGGATGCCGTCGGTGCTGACCACGCGCCCGAGCAGCAGCAGGAGCGCCGCGCCGGCCATCACGCCGCCTCCGACCGTCAGGCTCGCGCCCCAGTTGCCGGCGCCGGCGGCCTTGGAGGCGGCCAGCGCAGGGATCACCAGCGAAAACGCGGTCGCGCCCAGCATCACGCCGGCGCCGAAGCCGAGGAAGCAATCGTAGGTCCGTTTCGAAAAATTCTGTGATAGCAGGATCGGCAGCGTGCCGAGCGCGGTCGCGGCCGCGGCGGTGCCGCCGCCCAGCAATGCGCCGCGCAAATTCGGTGAGGCATGCGTCAACTGGTGATAGAGGCCGGTCAGCAGCAGCATGCACCCGAGCACGCAGATCGACAGGCCGATCGCCCGCCGCGTCGGCGATGTGCGTGCGATGCCGCCCGGCGGCCTGACTTTGTGCGCATGCGTTTCCATAGTGTTTACGTCCTAACTGAATATACAAAAAGCACCGCACGGATCAACCGCGCGGTGCTCGTGTCAGCCGATGGCTGGCATCAGCCTTTCGGCGCGCCCGGGCTTGGGATTGCGCCCGGCTTGACGGTCAGGCCGTCGGCGGTGGTCTGGTTGCCCATGCCCATCTCGGCGCCGGTCGTGGGGTCGACAGACGGGTCCGACTTGGTGCGTTCGGCCATGGCTTTCAGCACGTCGATGTCCTTGGCCGGCAGCTTGACCTCGGCTTCGCCGCTGCCGCCGTCGACGGCCATCTGCTTCTCGCGGTCCGAGATGAATTCCCACTGCTCGCCCTGGTTCCACGAACCGCGCATTTCGCCCGGACCCTGGGACATGTTGAAGTAGGTGTTGGCGAAGCGCGGATCGACCGGCATTTTCCCTGGTGGGAAGTTCGGCGAGATCGCATACAAGGCTTTCTCGAAGGACTTCTGGTGCGCCACTTCGCGCGTCATCAGGAAGGTCAGCGCTTCTTTCACGCCCGGGTCTTCGGTCAGCGCGATCAGGCGCTCGTAGACGATCTTGGCGCGCGACTCGGCGGCGATGTTGGAACGCAGGTCGGCGGTCGGTTCGCCGATGGTGTCGATGTAGGCAGCGGTCCAGGGCACGCCGGCCGAGTTGATCAGCGGGGTGCCGGCGCCGTACAGCACCTGGGTCACGTGGCTGTCGTTACCTGCGCCGTTGAGCTTGCGATACAGCTCGGCTTCCGAATCGATGGCCTCGGCCAGCTGGCCCTTGGCGCCCTTGTTCAGCATGGCGATGATGTGGCCGATGATCTCCAGGTGGCTCAGCTCTTCGGTCGCGATATCGTAGAGCATGTCCTTGCGGCCCGGATCGTCTTCGCTGACGGCCTGGGTGAAGTAACGCATGGCAGCGGCGAGTTCGCCCTGCGGTCCGCCGAATTGTTCGAGCATCAGGTTCGCCAGGCCCGGGTTCGGTTCGCTGACGCGCACCGTATATTGCAAACGCTTGTTATGTGCAAACATTCGAAGTCCTCCGATAGTTATATTCCGACAGGAAAAAATCCGGTCGGTGGCTTGATCACATCCCGTATGTGACCGCCCATGTACCCATCATCGCAGGCTGACGAGATGTCGTAATCGGAGGCTTCGCCGTGTCTGTGTAGGACTATTGACGACAATCTGTTGAGCTAAACCCATAGCAATGTTCTAGTGCAACTTCTATAGATCATAGTTTTTCTATATTGGATTGATAGTGTTTTGCCGTAAGCGGCTTTTATCATGGATAGGAAATCGCTATTGATTCAATAGCTTTTTGGCATGGAACCTGCCCTATTACTAGGCATTTCGCGCCGGTGGTTTGGCCTAACGATCTCTACAGGCAATAAGCGACAGCTTGAGTGCCAGACTGACAAGGCCCTGCGTAGAATTCCTACGTGCGTGCTCAAGCGACGGGCGTAGCATGGTTCCATCGACAAAACGCCAGGAGAACACGATGTTTTCTCTGAATAAACTCAGCCCGTCCATCACCGACATGATTCGTTTCGACCATTCCCACGTGATGGTCACCTTCCACCAGTACACCCGCGACAAGCGTCCGAGTGTCAAGAAGGCGCTGGCCGAAACCATCTGCGACGCGCTGGAAATCCACGCCACGCTGGAAGAGGAAATCTTTTATCCGGTCATGCGTCCGCGTGCCCACGACCAGAAGGTCATGGAAAAGAGCGAGCCGGAGCATGACGAGATGCGCGCCGTGATCGCCGAGCTGCGCCGCACCGACCCGAAATCGCCGCGCCACGACGAACTGGTGTTCGAACTGATGCGTGAAGTCGTGCACCACGTGGCCGACGAGGAAACCGTGCTGCTGCCGGAAGCCGAACAGACCCTGACCCGCGACCGCCTGTCCGAGCTCGGCGCCCAGATGACCAAGCGCCGCATGGAGCTGGTCACGCCGAAGGCCGGCAAGCTGGCGATGAGCCACGCCGTCGGCTTCTCGGGCAGCACCGCCGCCATCGTGGTCGGCCTGGCCAGCGCCCTGTTCGCGGCCAAGGCATTCAGCCGCAAGTCGGCCTGATCCTTAACGCTTTTTCGCTTACGCAGCGGCGCAAGCCGCCTGCGCTCCCCTGGCAGTCAGCGCATGGCTGCCACCCTCGCCCGCAACCGCGTCCGCGCGTGGTTGTGGGCGAACTTTTTATGCCCCCATCCACTGCATCAGATGCGGCACCAGCCACGGCGTGAGCAGCGCGGTCAGCACACCATTCATCCCCATTCCCAACCCTGCATACGCCCCCATCTCCGGGCTCACCTGGAAGGCCCGCGCGGTCCCGATGCCATGCGAGGCCACGCCCAGCGCCAAGCCGCGCGCGGCATGCGAACGCACCCGCAAGCCATTCATCACGAAGCGCCCGACCACGGCCCCAAAAATGCCGGTGCAGATCACCAGCACCGCCGTCAGCGCCGGAATCCCGCCCAGGTGCTCCGACACCGCCATCGCGATCGGCGTGGTGGCCGACTTCGGCGCGATCGATGCCGCCAGTTCCGGCGAGGCACCCAGCAGTACGGCGACACCGACCGCGGTGACGATCGCCGTCACGCAGCCGGCCAGCAGCGCGCAGGCCAGAGGCAGCAGGCTGCGGCGCAGGCGCGGCACCTGGCGCGCGAGCGGTACGGCGAGTGCGACCGTCGCCGGGCCGAGCAGGAAGTGGACGAACTGGGCGCCGGCGAAATAGCGCTGGTAGGACATGCCGCTGGCGGTAAGGACCAGGCTGATGAGGGCGACGGCGATAGCGACCGGATTGGCCAGCGGTGAAAAGCCGCAGCGCGCGTACACCCATTGCGCGAACAGGTAGGCGCACAGCGTGAGCGTCAGGCCCAGCAGCGGGGAGGCGGACAGGTAGACCCAGAAGTGGCTGAGTTCTTCGAAGTTAAACATTGCCGTTCCCCTTGTCGTCCGTATCGGTCCCGGTGCCCATGGCCTGCAGCACCAGCGCGGTCACGACCAGGGTCGCCAGCGTGCTGGTGACGACGGCGGCGGCGATCGCCAGCCAGTGGCCGCTGCCGCTCGCCGCGGCGGCAATGATGCCGACGCCGGCCGGCAGGAACAGCAGGGACAGGTGGCGCAGGAGTTCGTTGGCGCCGGCTTCGACGACCTCGTGCAGGCGCGGCCAGGCGACCAGCGCCGCCAGCAAGGCGAGCATGCCCGCAACCGGTCCCGGTATCGGCAAGCCCAACAGGAAGACCAGGCCCTCTCCCAGGCACTGGAAGGCCAACAAGACAGCGAATGCCTGCAGCAAGATTGAACTCCTCGATCGATGGCGGCCCCGACGCGGGCCGCTCAGACCGAAGGATAGCATTCCGACAGCATTCGGGCGGGAGCGGCCTGCGCCGCGGTGGGTCAGAAGCTGCGGCTGAGCTTCATCACGAGCGCGCCGCTCCGGCTCCTGTTGCCGGCAAGCGGACGCAGGTCGGTGCGCGGCATGGCGCTCGCGTAGCGTTCGAAGGCCGAGTTGCCCGTGGCGCCCAGGGTCCGGCTATAAGTGCCCGACAGCGACCAGCCCTTGCCGAGCTTCTGGCTGAGGCCGGCCTTGACGTCGCGCCAGTCCATGCCGGCGTTCGTCTTGCCGGCCACGCTGCCGTCGCCGGCATGCAGGTTGAGGGTCGTGGTGTCGCCGATCGGCTGGCGGATGCCGACGTCCAGGTAGCCGGTCCCCCGCGCATCGGCGACGCCGAAGAAATCGCGGGTATAGGTGTGGTAGTACCTGGCGTAGACGGACTTGTAGTTGAGGCCGGCGGCGAATTCGCCGTAATCGTAGCTGCGGCCGCTGCCCCCGACGCGGGCGCCCGGGTACATGTAATAGTAGACCATGGCGCTGTAGCCGAGGCCGCCGGCCTTGCCGCTGTAGCCGCCGTACACGTCCCACTCGAGCCAGCCCTTGTCGACGGCGCGATCGCCGATACTCGAGGCCCAGGTGCCGGCCGACCAGCCGCTGGCATGGCGGTAATCCAGGTTCATCTGCCCGGCCGGACGGCCGTCGGACTTGCGGAAACCGCGCCATACGTACTGCGAGGCCAGCGATGCGGTCGCCGTCATGGTGCTGGCCTTGACGGAATATTCACTGGTGCCGGCGCCGCCAGCGTATGCGGGATGCATGAGAAGGGCCAGCAGCGTGGCCGCGAGCGGCAAAAGCCGTTGAGCGGTGGTCATGTGTTCTCTGGGATCGTCGTAAAAGGTCGGCGGAATCGTGTTCCGGCCGGAAATTTTAGGACGAAACCGCCACTTCTGGTTACTTTCCTTGTGGAAAATAAACATACACCCGTGTAGGGCGGCGCGAATACAACAGAGGGGGGAAGATGTGCTGGCAGGCTGTCAACGACCCGGTTGATGCTCCGACAAGAGTCGTTGACAGCTGAACAAAGAGTGACTAACGGTATTACGACAGCGACAAGATCATGCTGCCGTCTTGAGCGCGCCGCGGCGCAACTGGTCGCGCTCCATCGATTCGAACAGGGCCTTGAAATTGCCTTCGCCGAAGCCGTCGTCCCCCTTGCGCTGGATGAATTCGAAGAATACCGGACCCAGCTGGTTTTCCGAGAAGATCTGGACCAGAAGGCGCCGGGTCTGCTGGTCGCCCTCGCCTTCCACCTTGCCGTCGACCAGCAGGCCTCTGGCCTGCAGTTCGCCGACGTCTTCGCCGTGACCCGGGATACGGTCCGCCAGCATCTCGTAATAGGTGGCGGGCGGCGCCGACATCAACGGCACGCCGGCGGCGCGCAGGCCATCGACCGTCGCGAAGATGTCGTCGGTCAGCAGCGCAATGTGCTGGATGCCTTCGCCGTTGAATTTCAACAGGAATTCCTCGATCTGGCCGCCGCCGGCCTGGCTCTCCTCGTTCAGCGGAATGCGGATGCGGCCGTCCGGCGCCGTCATCGCCTTCGAGGTCAGGCCGGTGTATTCGCCCTGGATGTCGAAGTAGCGGATCTCCCGGAAATTGAAGAGTTTTTCGTAGAAGCCGGCCCAGTAAGTCATGCGGCCGCGGTAGACGTTGTGGGTCAGGTGGTCGATGATCTGCATGCCGAAGCCCTTCGGCTTGCGCTCGACGCCGTCGATCCACTCGAAGTCGATGTCATAGATCGATTTGCCGTCCTCGAAGCGGTCGATCAGGTACAGCGGCGCGCCGCCGATGCCCTTGATCGCCGGCAGCCGGAGTTCCATCGGGCCGGTCGGGATCTCCATCGGGATCGCGCCCAGTTCCAGCGCGCGCGCGTAGGCCTTGTGCGCATCCTTGACGCGGAAGGCCATGCCGCAGGCCGAGGGGCCGTGCTCGGCCGCGAAGTAGGCGGCGTGGCTCTTCGGCTCGTTATTGATGATGAAATTGATCTCGCCCTGGCGGTACAGCGCGACATCCTTCGAGCGGTGCACGGCCACCTTGGTGAAGCCCAGCGCCTCGAACACGGGTTCGAGCACGCCCGGGGTTGGGGACGCGAATTCGACGAACTCGAAACCCATCAGGCCCATCGGATTCTCAAACAGGTCAGCCATTGTCTTGTTCCTCATTCATAGTTGTCATTGTCATCTCCTCCCGCGTTCGGGGCTATTCCGCGAACACGTCGGCAATCAGCCCGCGCAGCCACTGGATGCCGGGGTCGTGGTTGAAGCGCCGGTGCCAGAAGACATTCGTCTGCAAGGTCGGCAACTGCAGCGGCGGTTCGATCCACTTCAATCCAAAAGGTGCCGCGGCGCTCTCGGCGAGCTTCTGCGGCACCGTCACCACGAGATCGCTCGTACTGACGATGTAGGGCACCGCGGTGAAATGCGGCACCCGGAACCGGGCGTTCGCCATCGCCCCGGCCTTTTCCAGCAGCGCATTGATACGGTCGTAGGGGCTGTGCGCCGCCTCGACGATCAGGTGCGATGCCTGCGTGAAGCGCGCCAGGTCCACCGTCCCCTGCGCCAGCGGGTGCCCCTTGCGGAACATGCTGACGAATGCCTGCCGGAACAGCTGACGCTGGAACAGCGCTTCCGACATGTCCTCGAAGGCGCCGATGGCCAGGTCGACGCGTCCGGTTTCCATGTCTTCCTTCAGGGTGGGCGCGTTGGCCCGCCTCGATGCGATCTCCACATGCGGTGCCGCCGCGCGGCAGCGTTCCACCAGTACCGGCATGAAATACACCTCGCCGACGTCGGTCATGGCCAGCGTGAAGCGCCGGTTGCTGGTGGCCGGGTCGAAACGGCTGCGCTGGCTCAGGGCCAGCGCGACCTGGGCCATCGCAGCGCCGATCGGCTCGGCCATCTGCTGGGCCAGCGGCGTCGGCTGCATGCCGTGCGCGGTGCGCACGAACAGCTCGTCGCCGAAGGTCCGGCGCAGGCGCGCGAGCGCATTGCTGACCGCCGACTGCGTCAGGCCCAGGCGCCGCGCCGCGCCCGAGATCTGGCGTTCGCGGTACACCTCCTGGAACACGGACAACAAATTCAGGTCGATGCTAGTGGGTTCGATCATGCGCTCGATAGTGTTATTGATGTGCTGAATAGTCTACATTTTTATATTCACCTCGTAAAATCCACTGTGCTCCTCTACAGTGAGGCGAAACCCAGGAGACCCGCAATGCATGCTCAAGAAGGCTATATGTCCGGCTTCGGCAACGAGTTCGCCACCGAAGCCCTGCCCGGCGCCCTGCCCGCGCACCGCAACTCGCCGCAGCGCGCAGCCTACGGGTTGTACGCCGAGCAAATCTCGGGCACGGCCTTCACCGCGCCGCGCGGCCAGAACCGGCGCTCCTGGCTGTACCGCATCCGCCCCGCGGCCCAGCACGGCAACTTCACGCGGCTCGACAATGGCCGCATCGCCGCCGGTTTCGAGGGCCAGGCGCCGTCGCCGAACCAGATGCGCTGGAGCCCGCTGCCAATCCCGGATGCGCCCACCGACTTCATCGACGGCTGGGTCACCATGGCCGGCAACGGGTCGCCGGCCGCCATGAGCGGTTGCGCGATCCATCTGTACGCGGCCAACCGGCCGATGCGTGGCCGGTACTTCTATTCCGGCGATGGCGAACTGCTGGTCGTGCCCCAGCAGGGCCGGCTGTCGATCGCCACCGAACTCGGTCTGCTGGAGGTCGAGCCGCAGCAGATCGCCGTGATCCCGCGCGGCATCCGCTTCAGCGTCGACCTGCCGGACGGCAGCGCCCGCGGCTACATCTGCGAGAACTTCGGTCCCCTGCTGCGCCTGCCCGACCTGGGCCCGATCGGGTCCAACGGCCTGGCCAATCCGCGCGATTTCCTGACGCCGGTAGCCCGTTACGAGGAGCTGGAAGACGATTTCGAGCTGGTGGCCAAATTCGGCGGCAACCTGTGGCGTGCGCCGATCCGCCATTCGCCGCTGGACGTGGTCGCCTGGCACGGCAACTACGCGCCCTACCTGTACGACCTGCGCCACTTCAATACGATCGGCTCGATCAGCTACGACCACCCGGACCCGTCGATCTTCCTGGTCCTGCATTCGCCCTCGGACACGCCGGGCGTCGACTGCCTCGATTTCGTGATCTTCCCGCCGCGCTGGCTGGCCGGCGAAGACACCTTCCGTCCGCCCTGGTTCCACCGCAACGTGGCCAGCGAATTCATGGGCCTGATCCACGGCGCCTACGACGCCAAGGCCGAGGGGTTCAATCCGGGCGGCGCCAGCCTGCACAACTGCATGAGCGGCCACGGCCCGGACGCGGCCACCTTCGACAAGGCGAGCAACGCCGACACCAGCCGCCCGCACAAGGTGACGGACACCATGGCCTTCATGTTCGAGACCCACAAACCCATCGTGGCGACCGGGTACGCGCTTGCCTCGCCCCAATTGCAGGGCAATTACCAGGACTGTTGGGCCGGCATCCAGAAGCATTTCAGTGCCGCCAAGCCCTGAGCGGCAGGGATTGTCCCGTGCGCCGGTTGGCGCACGATTGCCGTCATGCGATGATCAAGGTGACAAGAAAGCGCACAGCGCGGTTTGATTTCACATTGGAAACGCATGACCGACATCATCATCATCCTCGTCCTCATCCTGCTCAACGGCGTCTTTTCGATGTCCGAACTTGCCGTGGTCTCCGCCAAGCGGCTGCGCCTGGAAAAGATGGCCGGCGACGGCAGCCACGGCGCCGCCGCCGCGATCAACCTGGCCGAGGACCCGAGCCGCTTCCTCTCCACCGTGCAAGTCGGCATCACCCTGATCGGCATCTTCAACGGCGCCTTCGGCGAAGCCTCGCTCACCGCGCGCTTGACCCCTGCCCTGGTCCAGTACGGCGTGCCGGAAGACTGGGCACGCCCTTCCGCGCTGGCCGTGGTCGTCGTCGCCATCACCTTCCTGTCCATCGTGCTCGGCGAACTGGTACCGAAACGCATCGCCATCCTGTATCCGGAATTCATGGCGACGGTGGTCTCGCGCCCGATGCATCAACTCTCGCGGCTGATGCACCCCTTCGTGCGCCTGCTGTCGCTGACCACGGACGCGATCATGCGCCTGCTCGGCATGCGCCAGCGCAAGGACGAAACCCCGACCGAGGAAGAAGTCACCGGCATGATCCGCGAAAGCACGGATGCCGGTGTGTTCGAGCGTACCGAGTACGATATCGCCGCGCGTGCCCTGCGCCTGGACGACTGGCACCTGCGCGCCTTGATGACACCGCGCATCGACCTGGAATTCCTCGATCTCGACCAGCCGCTCGAGCGCAACCTGGAACGGCTCGCAGAATCGCCATACAGCCGCTTCCCGGTCTATCGCGGCGACCGTTCCCAGGTGATTGGCGTGGTTCGTGCCCGCAACCTGTTCGAACAGGCGATCCGCGCCCAGTCGCTGCAGGCCATCGACGTGGCAAAGGCGATCGAACCGCTGCTCTACGTGCCGGAATCGGTCAGCGCGATCGACCTGCTCGAACAGCTGCGCAACCACCGCGCCGAACTGGCCATGATCGTCGATGAATATGGCGACATCCAGGGCATGGTGACACTGACCGACGTGATGGGCGCCCTGGTCGGCGAGGTGCCGACCGGCGAAGACCACGAGGAAGGCGACGGCGTGCGCCGCGACGACGGCAGCTGGCTGATGGACGGCGGCATGATACTCGACCGTTTCCGCTACCTGACCGGTGCCGACCTCGCCTTCCCGGACGAGGACGATGCCGCCTATCACACGCTGGCCGGCTTCGTGCTCTACCAGCTCGGCTACATCCCGAAGACCGGTGAAGCGCTGGAATGGGAAGGCTGGCGTTTCGAAGTGGTCGACATGGATGGCAATCGTATCGACCGCTTGCTGGTCGTGCCGCCCTCGCCGGCCGCTGCGGATGCGCAGGCAAGCGGGATGAATGCCCGCGGCCGGTCCGAGTGAGGCTTTTCTGCTTGCTTGACTGGTATTCTGGATCGGCCGCCGTGGTTGGCTTGTTGGCTGGTTTTTGTTGGGGTTTTGCGTATTGTCGGTTAGTTGCAAATTATCCGATGCAGAGAGCTCTCAACACAAAATGAAATTGTTCGTTCCGGTCCCTATTGCTAAAATTATCAATTCGGGCCGGCTGGATGCGGAATAAACGATGTGCTCGCCATGATGCCGAACGCATGCATCCCTTCTGCCCAATCGTTCGGACATGGAGGCCGAGATGACGATTGACTGGATCCACTTCACCCCGCTTGCGTCCCTCGGGGGCGGCATCCTGATCGGCCTGGCCGCGGCCCTGCTGCTGCTCGCTAATGGCCGCATCGCCGGGATCAGCGGCATTGCGGGCGGCCTGCTGCGGCCGGCCCACGGCGACACCGGCTGGCGCCTCGCCTTCCTGCTGGGCCTGGTCAGCGCACCATTGGCCTGGCTCGCATTCGGCGCCATGCCGCCGGCCCAGATCGACAACTCGCCCGCCCTGCTCACCGTCTCCGGACTGCTGGTCGGCATCGGCACCCGCTTCGGTTCCGGCTGCACCAGCGGCCACGGCGTCTGCGGCATCGCACGCCTGTCGCCGCGCTCGCTGGCCGCGACCGCCTGTTTCATCGGCGCCGGCTTCCTCACGGTTTTCGTGATGCGTCACGTTATTGGAGGCTGAATCATGCCGCTCCTTACCGCCTTCATCGCCGGCATCCTGTTCGGCACCGGCCTGATCCTTTCGGGGATGACCAACCCGGCCAAGGTGCTGGCCTTCCTCGACCTCGGCGGCCGTTGGGATCCCTCGCTTGCCTTTGTCATGGTGGGCGCGATCCTGGTCGCCGCGCTCGGCTACCGCATTGCCGTCGCGCGCGGGCGGCCTCTGCTGGCCGGCAAGCTGCACCTGCCGGGCGCCATCGGCATCGACCGCCGCCTGCTGCTGGGCAGCCTGACCTTCGGCGTGGGCTGGGGGCTGGTCGGCTATTGCCCGGGCCCGGCACTGGCGGCCTTGTCGGTGGGCGGGCGCCCGACCCTGATGTTCGTCGCCGCCATGATCGCCGGCATGGCCGGTTTCGAAGTCGTCGAACGGCTCGCATCAAGCCGCGCAACACGCATGCAGCCGCCCGCCCACGCTGGAGAATAGCCCGAATGCATGATCACCCGATCCAGTTGTTCGACAGCGCCTCGTCGACCTTTACCTATATCCTCCCCGACGCCGCCGGCGTCGAAGCCGCGCTCATCGACCCGGTGGCCGCGCACTGGCAGCGCGACCTGGCCCATGTCGAACGCCTCGGCCTGCGCCTGAGCCTGATCCTCGAAACCCACGCCCATGCCGACCACGTGACATCGGCCGGACACCTGCGCAAGCTGACCGGTGCGCGCACGGCCGTGCCCAGCGGCTGCGGCATCGCGCCGGCCGAGCTGCAGTTGATCGACGGCTGCGGCCGGACCGACTTCCAGGGCGGCAGCGCCGCCGAGCTGTACGACAGCATCACGCAAAAGCTGTTCACCTTGCCGGACGCGACCCGGGTCTGGCCCGGTCACGACTACAAGGGCCAGTCGGTATCGACGATCGGCTGGGAAAAACACCAAAATGCACGCCTGGCCGGCCGTACGCGCGACGGCTTCATCGCACTGATGGACGGACTGGACTTGCCGCACCCCAAGCTGATCGACCTTGCCGTGCCCGCCAACCGCAAGCTCGGCCTCTTGTCCTGAACGGCGCGCCGCGCGCCGCTGCCGGACTATACTCGAACGCACGCGGCGGCCGTGGTGGCCACGGCTGCGCCATGTCGACGAGAAAGGGGCTGGCCATGAAAGCATCACCGTGGATCGTCTGGAGCGGCACGCTCGGCTTCGGCCTGGGCGGTTTCTTCGACGGCGTCCTGCTGCACCAGATCCTGCAATGGCACCACCTGTTGAGCCTGGTTCCGGGCCTGGATGACCTGCGCGTGCAGGTGCTGTGGGACGGCTACTTCCATGCGCTGATGTACCTGGTCGTGGTGGCCGGCCTGTGGGGACTGTGGCGGGCCCGCCGGCGCGCGCTTGCGGCACCGGGCAACCTGCGCCTGCTTGGCGCCGCGCTGCTCGGCTTCGGCGCCTGGCACCTGATCGACGCCGTGCTCTCGCACTGGCTGCTCGGCATCCACCGCATCAAGCTCGACAGCCCGCAACCGCTGCTGTGGGATGTCACTTGGCTGGCGATCTTCGGCCTGGTGCCGCTGTTCGCCGGCCGCCTGCTGCTGCGCACCAGCGCGGCGCGCCCGGGCAGCCCGGCGGCGGCACTGTGCGTGCTGGCCATGCTGAGCGGCCTGCTGGGCGGCTGGGCGCTGCGCGAACCGCCGGGCCAGCGCTTCACGACCGTCGTGTTCGCGCCCGGCGTCACGCCGGCGGGCATGTTCGGCGCGCTGGACGCGGCCGGGGCACGGCTGGTGTGGAGCGACCGCGCCATGGGTGTGGTCGTGGTGGACGTGGACAAGGCGCAGCGCTGGCGCTTCTACCGCCATGGCGCGCTGCTGGTGGGCGGGACCGCGCTGGCGGCGGGTTGCGTCAGCGCGAGCGGAGCCTGAACCCGGTCACATCCCCGGTCCGCCACCGCCGCCCGGACCGCCACCGAAGCCGCCGCCCGGGCCAGCGGGACCGCCGGGCGGCGGACCACCGTGCCAGCCTTCGCCATCCGGCGGCCCCTGGCGCCGGCCCTGCTGCACGCCGCCGAAACGCCAGGACAGGCCGATATAGGCGATGCGGCCGTCGAAGCGGCGGATCGCGCGTTCCTTCAAGGTGGCCGAATCGGTGACGGTTTCCATCTTCTGCGAGCTGAACACGTCGGTCACGTTCAGCACCAGCGACAGCGTCGGCGTGATGTTGCGGCGCCAGCTCAGGTTCAGCGTCGAGATCGGCTGGCGGTAGCCGGTACCGGCCAGGGTCTTGCCCTGGGCGTTGATCATGACTTGGAGCGCGTCCTGCGGCGTGAGCTGGTAATTCACGCGGCCGCGCACGCTCAGCGAGGACGCCGTGCGCGTGGTTTCGGCGCCGTTCAGGTCGATCTGTTCCTGTTCCGTGAACGCCAGGTTGCCGCTGGTGTTGATCGACAGCTTCGGGCTCAGCTTGCCGCTGAGCGTGAATTCCATGCCGCCGGAACGACTGCTGCCGCCGTTTTCCAGCGTGGTGAGCAGTGTGTTCTCGCCGACCAGGGTCTGGCGGCTGCGGATCGTGTCGCGATCGTTGCGGAAGTAGCCGCGCAAGTTGGTGTCCAGGCCCCAGGCCTTGGTCTCATACCCGACTTCGAAGGAATCGGTCTGCACGGGTTTCAGCATCGGGTTGCCGCTCGACTCGTTCAATTCGTCGACGTAGACCACGAAGGGGTTCAGCTGGTTCGGCATCGCGCGGCGCAGGCGGTGCGACCAGGCGAAACGCAGCCTGGTCTTCTCGTCGAGTTGATAGGTCGCGTAGGCGCTCGGGATCCAGTTGACGTAGTTGTTGCCGGCCTTGACGCCGGTCGTCGCCTGGTCCAGGTCGAGGTCCGTGTATTCGGTGCGCAGGCCGACCAGCGCGCCCCAGCGCTCGTTCACCTTCCACTGGTAGGAACCATACAGGGCGACGTTCTTCTCGTCGACCTCGAAGGCGTTGGTGCGGCGGCCGTTGACGATCGCCGCGCCGCCCAGCGCATCGAAGTCGTAGTAGCGGTTGTCGAATTCGCTCTTGTTGTCGGCCAGCTTGTAGCCGAGCTTGAGGATGGCGCCGCTGTCGAGCGGGCGTTCGTAGTCGCCGGTATAGTCGACGATGCGGTTGCTGCTGGCGGCGTACTGGCTGCTGTCTGCGGCTTCGGCATTCGAGGGCGCGACAATGTACTGATTCGCGTAGCGGGTGTCGTTGTCGGTGTCGCTTTTCGAGACGCGCAAGTCCATGCGGAACAGTTCGCCGATCTTTTCACCCTTGTGGTCCCAGCGCAGGCCACCCATGCCGTTGCTGTTGTCGCCGCTGCGGCGGGTGTTGCGGAAGTAGTCGCTGGTGGGCGCGCCATCCTCGTCGAACAGCTGGTAGTGCTCGACGCCTGCCTGGTCGTTGGTGCGCTTCATGAAGCCGACGCTGGCTTCCAGCGTGTCGTCCTGGCCCAGGTTGTAGCTGAGTTGCCCGCGCAGGCCGGCGCTGTCGTTCAGGCCGGTGCTGGAAGACGTCTGGCTGCTGTGCTGGACGGCGCCGCTGACCGGGTCGATGCGGTCGCGCTCGGTCTCGCCGGTCGAGTTGCGGCCATCGTGGCGCACGTTGACGCCGCCCTGCATGCCCCAGCGCCCGCTGTTGTACGAGCCGTTGACGGCCGAGTTGTAACGTCCGGCGGTGCCGACGTTGGCGTTGACGACGCCGAAGCCGCCCGGCCGGCGCGTGCGCTTCATGACCAGGTTCAGGATCGGGCCGCCGCCGCCCTCGTTGCCGAATTCGGCGCCGGGGTTGTTGATGACCTCGATCGAATCGATGTCCTCGGAGGGCATCGCCTGCAGCGCCGGGCCGCGGTTGTCGCCCTGCAGCATGGCCGAGGGCTTGCCGTCGACCAGGATCTGGACGTTGCTGCTGCCGCGCAGCGACACCGTGCCGTCCGGGTCGACCGAGACCGATGGCACATTGTTCAGCGCATCGGCGGCGGTGCCGTTGGTGCTGCTGACGTCCTGCTTGACGTCGTAGACCTGGCGGTCGATGCGGTTGGTCTGGCGTTCGCCGGTCACGCTGACCGAGGCGATCTTGCCGCTGCCGGTGCTGGCGCCGGAGGTGCTCGTAGTGCTCGTGGTGCTCGTGGTGGCGGCCACGCCGGCATCGGCAGCCGGCGCGCCGGCCTGGGCCTGGGCCGGGGCCGGCGAAAGCATCGCCAGGTCGCACAGGACCAGGCCCAGTGCGAGGGTATGGGCGCGGCGGCGCCGGGATGCGCTGCCGGCGGCGCGCGTGCGGTTCAGGATAGGGGTGCGGAAAGCCATGCGGGCGGAAATGTCCGGTTAAAAAGTTTCCGGATTTTAAAACTTGCTCACCCGTCCAGGATCCACCTTCGGTGTAAAGAAAAGTAAAACCGGCATTTTCTCCCCGGCACCGGCGTTTCCATTAAAATCACACTCTTTTCCGACAACAAAACCGGCGAGCACACATGGCGTCCGACAACCAACTCCACCGCGGCCTCAAGAACAGGCACATCCAGCTGATCGCCCTCGGCGGCGCCATCGGCACCGGCCTCTTCCTCGGGGTGGCGGAAACCGTGCGCATCGCCGGCCCCGCGGTCCTGCTCGGCTATGCGGTGGCCGGCTTGATCGCCTTCCTGATCATGCGCCAGCTCAGCGAGATGATGGTCGACGAGCCGGTCGCCGGCTCCTTCGGCCACTTCGCCGACAAATACGGTGGCCGCTTCGCCGGCTACGTCTCCGGCTGGAATTACTGGGTGCTGTACGTGCTGGTCAGCATGGCCGAGCTGTCGGCAGTCGGCATCTACGTCCAGTACTGGTGGCCGGGCGTGCCGGCCTGGGCCTCGGCGCTGGGCTGCTTCCTGCTCGCCAACGGCATCAGCCTGATCAACGTGCGCGCCTTTGGCGAGAGCGAATTCTGGTTCTCGGTGATCAAGGTGGCGGCCGTCATCGCCATGATCGTCTACGGCATCTTCCTGTTGTTTTCGGGCGGTGCCGGCCCCCAGGCCTCGGTGGCCAATTTGTGGCAGCACGGCGGCTTCTTCGCCTATGGCCTCACCGGCCTGGTGATGTCGGTGCCGATCATCATGTTCTCCTTCGGCGGCCTCGAAGTCATCGGCATCACGGCGGCGGAAGCGGCCGACCCATCGAAGACCATCCCGCGCGCGACCAACCAGGCGCTGTGGCGCATCCTGGTGTTCTACGTCGGCGCGCTGGCGGTGCTGCTCTCGCTGTACCCGTGGAACCAGATCGTGCCGGGCGCCAGCCCCTTCGTGCTGATCTTCAAGGCGCTGGATGCGAACATCGTGGCGCACGTGCTGAACCTGGTCGTGCTGACGGCGGCGCTGTCGGTCTACAACAGCTGCGTCTATTCCAACAGCCGCATGCTGTACGGCCTGGCGGTGCAGGGCCATGCGCCGAAGTCCCTGCTCAAGGTGAACGAGCGCGGCGTGCCGCTGGCCTCGCTGGGCGTGTCGGCGCTGGCCACGGCGCTGTGCGTCGGCGTGAACTACGCATTCCCGGGCAAGGCGCTGGGCATGCTGAT
>Ga0308160_10002966_pt1 | contig 19719 bp, 27 predicted proteins | sample PhyFR1_FD_201036 | JGI IMG/M metagenome (GOLD analysis project Ga0308160, IMG submission 201036) | Phyllosphere microbial communities from UC Gill Tract Community Farm, Albany, California, United States - DLSLF.R1 | ecosystem: Host-associated > Plants > Phyllosphere > Unclassified | place: USA...
GCTTTGAGAGAGTTTTGAAGGGTACGTGATGGAAGTGGTAGAGCGTGGATTGGTTTCTTGGGTGTACTTGTCATTGTTGCTCTTGCTAGATGTCGAGTGGGTCTCATATGGTGTTAAGAGTAATAGACAAGTGATGATGACTCTTTGAATTGGTTAATCTGATTACCGAAAGTGGAGGTTGTTCATTTACGTAATCACATCTGATTTTTACGATCAGATCACCGTTCTGTACAACTAAGTACCAATCATTCACCATACATACAGCCAAGATGTCAATCACTGTAACACCAGCTCAGATGAGCTCCCTCGAGTCCACCCTACTCAACACTTCCGGCAAAACACCACTCCACGAGCGATTTAGGGCTTTATTCATGTTAAAAGCGGTAAACAATGACGAAGTAGTCAAAATCGTTGCGGAAGGTACGTCCTCCTTCCTAATCAAAAGCTGATGAATAGGTCTAAACGACCCCTCACCATTACTCAAACACGAACTAGCCTACGTCCTAGGTCAACTCCAGAACCCAAAAGCAATCCCCATCCTCGAGAATGTTCTGATAAACCCAACTGGCCAACACTGTTCAATGGTCCGACATGAAGCTGCTGAAGCCCTCGGGGCGCTTTCTAGTGAGAGTAGTTTGGAGCTGTTGAGGAAATATATGGGTGAGGGGGAGAGTAGTAGGGAAGTTAGGGAGACTTGTGAGATTGCTGTTGGGAAGATTGAGTTTGATCATAGTGAGGAAGGATTGGCTAGGAAGCAAAAGTGAGTACCCCCTTCTGTTAGGTGGTTGGATTGCAAACACTGGCTATTGAGAGGATGGCGGTCTGTACGGGATAGGAAGACGAGTGGATAGCCAACCCGTCTTAAGCTGGTCGTCGTAAGAGACTTTGCAGTACTCGGTCACGGCAGTACTCGTACACGAACCACTGGTCTTGGCACAGACTAGGAAGGGCGAACAGGGAGCACGACATAAGATAAAAGTAGAACTAACAACCAGCCCGGACTTCCCAACAATAGACCCAGCCCCCTCGTCCCTTCCGCAATCAATCCCAGATTTAAGAACCGCACTCTTAAATACGAAGTCCCCCTTATTCGAGCGATATCGAGCAATGTTTGCACTAAGGGATTTCGGAGCTGCGTCCAAGGAAGCTGTATTGGCGCTTGCAGAGGGTTTCGGAGATGCTAGTGCGCTTTTCCGGTATGTCCCTTTCACCCCTTCTCTATATCCTCTATTACCTTCAAGATGGACACATCCATAACACCGCCTCCCTCTCTATGGGCAACACATCTGCTCTCGCTACCTACGGTAGCTCGTGCTGATAGACAGACACGAAGTAGCCTACATTTTCGGTCAACTCTGTTCCCCCCATTCAGTTCCATCCCTCCTACACGTATTGAGGGATCAAAAAGAAGACGATATGGTCCGACACGAAGCTGCAGAAGCTCTAGGTGGGATTGCGTCTGATGCTCCTACTCCGGAGGAGGGAGAGGGAGAGGATGTCTTGGCTATTCTGAGGGAATGGGCTGTTAAAGAGGATGCTCCTGTTGTCGTTAGGGAGAGTTGTCAGGTTGCTATTGATATGTGGGAGGTGAGTTTCTTCTTCTTCCTCCTCCACCCCCCCTGCTCCTGCTCCTCTTCTTCTTTCTCTTCTCATCCGGTCCCCAGTCCCTGTTGATCGATCTCTCGGTCTCCATGAGATGAGAATGGTCGGAGCGGGCTTGAGATCTAATATGGATACACGGAATACTGATAAATAGTACGAAAACTCGACTGATCAATTCAACCCACTCGATAAACTCGAAGCTAAGAGTAACGTAACAGGAATGGAGAGATCAGCTCAAGCAGCAGTGGCTGCAGGTATGTAAATGGGGTTATGTCCATATAGAGTTCGTTTCGTTTGCTTTGATCATTGTACATTCCTTCATGCAGCATATATACATCTTCTACATCCTATCTAATTGGCAGATACCGTACGATCCCCGGCCTACCGGTCTAGAGAGACTCAATCTCCTTGTTTAAATCAAGTAATCTCTTTTCACCCAATCCCTTTGCTCGTTCAGCAACAAGAGATCGAGCAGATTTGATATCGCTCTCCCTCATATTACCTTTGGCGGATTTGGAGCACAACTACAAAATCAGCTCTTTTCACCAATTACATCTCATTCATCCTGTTCCAAAGCGAGGACGGGACAATTTTGGCCCTGTTCAGAAAGGGATTTGGAAACAAGGTCCAGGAAGAGAGGAGACTTACGAGATTACCTAGAGCGATTGAAGCTCTATAAATCGTCTCGGAATCGGATTTTTCATTTTGTAATATCTACCTCATTAGCTTTTGTAAAAATGAGTGGGGGGGGAGGGACTTACATGTACAATTATACCCGATAGAGCATTCAACTGCTCTGTTGGATATTCATCATTTACAGCCATGATTGAGAAACTGGTAGTTAGCCCATCTTCTTCATCTTTCATTTCCCTCAACGCCCTCTGTCCTCAGTTTCTCACTTATCTACTCCCCAGCCTGGAGACAGCGGAGGAAGAAAAGAAGAAGAGGAAAAGGAAGAGGAAGAAAGAAAGACATGCTTGAGAACAATCGTAACATAAGGTAATTTCCTTCCCCCAACTTCCTCCCACGTCCTACCCCTCCTCAACGAATCCAACCATTCCTGAATCTTCATTCCCACCATCCCCTTCCTTCCACTGGGAGTCGTAAAGAGGTTCGCGAATGTCCTGAGGGCTAGTAGAGTGTTTGTAGCTTGTACTTTTGAGTTTGAGTGGGGTAGGGACCAGTCGCAGGCTGTTAGGAGGGCGTCAGGGGTACATATTGTTGCGAATTGGGGGGAGATGGTAGCTAGGATACGGGCTAGGTCCAGTACTGATATCAGCATTACTCTCGACCGAAGGGAGAGAGATAATAACGGTCGGTAAGGGACGGTAGAGGTTGGGCAGGGACGATGAGAGCAAGGTGGGACGGTCGACAATGATCAGAGAGGGAGAGAGAGATGTTGAGAGAGAGGAGAAGAGACAGAGCACGTACATGGGAACCTCTTGTCCTCAGGCCAAGTCTGGAACAATAAACAAAATTGAACAGGATCAAATCCCTCCCCTTTAGCAGGAGGAGTAGAGAGGATCTGATAGATCGCATCGAGATTCTTTTGGTCGTTTTCTGATAATGCTTGGCCGGGCTATTTATCAGCTCTCATTTCACAATTGCAGGTCGAATAAATGAGGAATGAGAAAGAAGAATGAGGAGGAGATGGACATACACCTTCTTCTTTCAACTCATCTGCGAATTGCGAGATCTTAGTCTGGACAGCTTGGAGGTTGATTTGCTTGAATGATAAATATTGTTTAACCGGTAAGACGTTTGAAGACTTTTGTGCAGGTGCAGCGGGCGTTGAACTGTATGCCGATCCGCCTACTGGTCAGCTCGTGAACAATAGGATCACAACATAGGAAAAAGGGAGAGAAAGAAGGGGAAGAAAAAGAGGGACATACCAGTGAAAGGATCCGGACCGCCTTGATTCGTAGATTGCGCTGTCGAACCCGTATACCTAGATGAACCAGTATAAGGGTCCACATAGGTATTACTAGTATCCTGACCCAACGTCTCGCCATTTGTATTTTTATGAATAAAATCGACAACTTGATCGAGGTATGATGCTGGTAGTTCATTCTTGACCAAAAAGGTTTGAGCGGCCATGAATGGATTATCTATCATCAGCCTCGCTCCTATCTGAGAGCTACATGTTCAGAAGTGGACTCACCGGAAATGTTGTATGGTAATTTCAAGGGGGGGACACCTTCTGCTACATCTACGTCGAATACGTAATCGTATTCTTTCCCTTCGTAGAGCTGTTTCCTACCTTGTCCGATCGCGTCGACGACTTGACCGATTTGCTGCCATGTACTTGCGGATGTTGACCACTGATCATCAGCTCGATTCACAGACTTGGAAAAGCTGACTTACCTGGTACGCTTCAACTTGATCATTGTTCTTGATCATCATCACCTGACCATCCTTTTTGCCTGAACATCAGCTCACGAGGTCATACAGAGGGATCGACAAGCTTACCTTCCCGACCCAAAGCCTCCATTCCTGGTAGATCACTATGCTTTACATCCCCAACTTGACTCCTTTCCATCAGTATCACCCTTGATGAGAACAGTGGACGTACTTATCAAGAGCCCTAGAGCTAACCTGCTTATCCCACTCCTCCCTCTCTGCCTGTGGTGCTTTCAGACCTTCATCTCTAGTAAAGAATCGAATAGTAGCGTCGTTCGATGATGAAGCAATGTAGGCGCCTGGACCGGTCATGCTTGGTACGACTGCTGATGACCATATTGAGTTGGAGGAGTGGGGGATGGTTTGGATCAGTTCCGTATCTGATATCAGCACCTATTTCCAGCAGAGGAGCTTAGGGAACAGGGGAGACGTACTGGACCATACTCTCATGGTACCGTCTTCTCCGGTACTGATTGCGCCTCTACCATCTGGGAATGCCACTACGGAGTAGACGAAAGATGAATGGCCGGATAATGAGGTTTTAGGTTCGGCCTTATCTAATGAATAGATATTGACCAATCTGAGCATCAGCTCAATCCTCCGAAGAATAGGAAGGCTTACCCATCGTTTCCACAACTCCAGAAACCTTTTCCGCCAGGTTGTAGACTCAATCCCCTGACTGGCTCTGTGTGACCTGTATATGTCCTAATAGGCTTTGAAGTGCCCTTTGCTAAATCGAGTTGATGGAGAACGATAGTCTTGTCCGCAGAAGCTGCATGTCAGCTTTTTGCGCAATCGCAAAGACTAGAGCTCGACTAACCAGTTAAGAGACGATCCTCTCCAATAAACTTGACAGACCAGACTGACTGTTTGTGACCTTCAATCTTGATAGCCTTCTGGAAATCTTTCCAGATGATCACCGTCCTATATATCAGCTTTGTCCCAAAACAATTAGAATGAGGTAGCTGACTGATCCCATGATCCGGTTGCTATTAGGCCATTCTTACTTGTATCCATACAGCATAGATTCTGTTTATGTTCAATCAAAGTATGGTATGGATCTTGAGTCTGACCATCTGGTGGTGGGTTCGCAGAAGCAGAGGGAAGGGTATAGGTCGTCAGGATCCCAGAGGATGATCCAACAAGTAGGAAAGCTATCATCAACCACCTCCCCACCTTCTCATCACACTGTATAAGAGAGCTTACCTTCACTCTGCCACCTAGTCATCCCAACACAAGAGACATATTTCTTCTCCGGAGCTTCAACTCTCAATTTTACATCCCATTCTTTCCCCCTCCCTGGACCCCATAGTAATGCTGAACCATCCCTTGACCCGGAAATGAGAAGTGGGATATCGGGTGATGGGGCGCATAATGTCCTGACGTCTGATGCGTGACCGTGGAGCTGGAATGCTAGTTCGTAGGATGACATTGCTGTGATGATGGTATGGGAGAGAACGGTGTAGAAAGTGGAGAAATAGAGTTGACGTAGAGTGGAGGCACACCGTCATCTTGTAATGAGATAGGCGCATCAGTTTGGGTGCAGTGGACTGGATAGGCGTGGCGCGAGTTCTGCTTTGACCACCTGCACTCAGTGGGATAGACCTTCTGCCATCGTAGCGTTCGCCATCACTGGATTGTGGCCGACGTGCTTCTAGGCTTAAATAGGCCTCGAATGACTGCATCAATGTCAGAGGTAGGATTAGGCAACGTGAACGATAATTGGACAGGTGAAGCTCGAAATAGAGGTACAGCAGAGCACACACACAAGTTGATTGATTTCCAGGCGTGTCATTTGACCCAACTTACCTTCCGATCACTCTTTACTTTTCATCTTTCACTCTTAAATAGTTTTTTGTCGGGATGAGCATCGATGCTCACGCTAAAGTACCTGTACCACCGGTCGCTAAACGCATTCCGTCTTATATGCTCCCCAAGAAGAAATCATCCTCTCAAAAGCAGACGCGCCGACCAACACCAGAAACTCAGGTCGTCAAGTGTAAACCAGTCAAGGGCAATGCTGGGGCCGCTTCGAAAGAATCTCGCACCTCGATGGTAGATGATGCTCAAGTCGAATCTAAGATTGAGGTTACGCAGTCAAACGTAAGTATATCAGATATACCTACTGTTGGGACGATGCTGATGATCTACAGTCTCCAAATGAGGCCAAGGATGATGTAGCCCAGGACAAGCGGCTTGATGCGAATTCAACGCAGGTAAGTTGAAGATGTGGTTGTCGGGAGTCACGCTGATACAATATAGGCATGTTTACTCATAGTCAGTTGTAAACGCAAACGCAGGCCAAGCGCTTATACGAAACAGCAACCGGCACTGGGCAAGCTATTCACCGAAGGCGGGCTCGAACGACTACTGATCGAAGTCTTGGAGAACGTTTCTGCGAAGGATCTAGGCTCGTGCTTGAAGGTACCGTCATCACCCTGCTGGATGCATTTGGCTGACCTTAGGTCTGCAAGAATACAAATACTGTCATTGTCAAGACATCTTCCCTCCAGGTCATCTTGCGAAACTACCTGTACGGCTTTGGGCGATTACCATTCCCCAAACAGTATAGATCCACCGTCAAGATCGTCCACCTACGAGCATCGTCCAGGGAAAGCGACGTGACCTCGAGGGATGTACTTCGGAGCTTCGAAAGTATCCAGCGCCCTGTCGAATACAGCTCGTATTACAGAGTCGGTAAAGAAGTCGTTTTGACAGGTAGCAGACTGGAGGATGTGCAGGGAGATGATATGCTACTGGTTCATGGACCCATATGGACTGTCATGACCAAATTACGAGACGGGCCGTTGATCATTCGAGGTCTGCCTGGATCGTCCTATGCCTTGTGCTCCGAGGACAAGGTCGTAGTGGAAATGGCGTCGTACGTCCCATTCCTGATCAACAACGCTGATACATCAGAGTCTCCGCCGACGGGAATCAGTTGATCCCCATGAAATTCTGCTCAATCTCTGATTGCGCCCAGAACGATGTCTCGGTCAAGCATCCTGATATCGGCTTGGGTTTCGACCGAATCTCGGCGTTTGTTCCGGACACGGGCTCCCCAGATTCAGAGAATTTGGTACTCGGCAAACTTCGACTATATCCAGGAGGCTTAGCAGCTCTACTTCTCGTCGGCAATTACCGTTGCGGTCCGACATCATGCGGAGAGTCGGGTCTGCCCCTCATAATGTCGACACGACTGGTCCTCTTCAACTGGCAGCGTGGTACTGCCCTAGGAGTAAGTGTTGAGCTCTTGCTAATTGAGCGCAGAACTGTCCTGATTTGCAGGTCGTCAAAATTCCAGACTCGACCGTCAAAATCCTTGATATAAGATTTCTTGATGATCGGCAAATCATCTGCACCTCCGTACGAGCGATCAACGGCAATACCTATCCCTGTCTAGACATACACGACGTCCCACAAACAAGCCATCCAATTACAGCGATCGGAGTAATCAGGACCGAGTTACTTCCCACCATACCTTTGGTCGTTTCATTTCGATTCCCGCCTTTACAAAAACCCCAGCCAGGCTGTCTATGGGCTAGACCATCTCAAACATATTCCCATCTATCGGAATTCGCCATCAAACTCCCTCGACCCTCGGACTTGAATTACGTCAATGATCAAGTGATCACTTTTCGATTGGAAGGCAAGCTCAGAGGGAAGTCGGAGAAGCTTCAAGGTGTCATTCTTGTTTCACGACTGCGGGATATAATGAGACAAGCAGTAGTTCGGAAGTCTGCGAAGGTTGCCGCGTCCGCACCCAAGCTTCAGACGAATATCGATCCGAATCCACACATGCCGCCCGACAAGGTTGATAGCCAAAATCCAAAACCTGCCGTCCCTTTCGACGACGTTGTTTCGATCAGGTGGGAGGACTGGTCAGACGCTGTCTCATCTCAACTGTCTAAATCGTCCACCGTCCTCGAACCGAGGTATACCCAAGTCGCCAGTCTCGCTCGATCAAAGAAAGACAAGACCTGCGCAGTCATGATGATACGGGACTACAACCAACAAACATTGCACGCTCCAACAGGATTCATGGCGAGAAATCTGGGACATCCTACCGAGAATTGCGACCCGGAGGTGAAGAGTGAATTCCAGGATTATATGGTTAAACCTTTTCGAACCCTTCAGCGAGTCCAAGTCTATTGACACTATCTTGTTTGGCAATATCAAATATGGGCTGGGTCATCGAATGAGGATGATCGATCTAGGTGAATATAGTCATAATACTGCAACCTCGATGTTGTTTTGGGATGCTTCCTACATGGGGGTGGTACCTTTCACACCGGATGTACGTGATTCCCCTGATACGGTGTGACCTGCTGATCCATTAGGGTTCATTACATGTACAACTTTATCTCTGTAAGTCCATCTTACTTTGACATGTAGCCTAGCTTATATCACTGCAGCACAGTATCTTGTTGAAGGCGATGGGGAGAAACAAGGGGATGCCGAAGACAAGGAGGCAGGAGCGGGGACAGAGAAGTGACATATTTCATGCCGTCTTAGCCGAGCCACAGTAACTTGTACCACATGACCCAGAAGCTTGGGTGATTGAAGGATCCGTAGTATGTACCATATAGGCATGCATTGACGTAAACGGTGCTGGCAAAGGTGCATCGATTGAGGCGCCTACTGAGTAGTGGCCGGTTTAGGCGTGCCAGATGAGATGGCGCGTCCACTTGCAGACCATAGCCAAGATCACATCTGTCAATCAACGTTCTGCCTCATCTATCCCTCACGAATACAAGGACGGATGCCGAGGAGTAATGCTTCAGGCGTTGTCGGGTGGAGCGGAGGTCGACGTAGTCGGAAAGGGTTGAGGTATCGCAGACATACAAGTTGATTGACTTCTACGCGTGACTTTCAACTCGACTAGATCCTCACCTCTCACTCCTGACCCCTTCACTTTTCACCCTTTACTTTTTACTCTATACATTGTCTTCTATTCTAATAAGTCCCTGTCACAACAATGAACCCCAATGCTCAGCATGTCCAAGAGGACAACGCGGCACTCGTCAAACCCGGTCTACCAAATGCGCATGTCACTGGAGATTCCGCTCTTCAACCCAATACGCCTCGACTACCCCTCTCTGAAATCACGATATCTGAACTCAATCAGGGAAATTCATTCGTTTCGACCACGTCTGAGACCTCTCTCGTACCGACATCTACATCGGTCACTATAGTAGGCGATATCATCGACTCTGGTTCAACATTCTGCTCCACAGTCCGAGACCGAGTTCTCACGTGTCGCGCGAGGCACGGCGCGCCTATTGTCATTGCATGCAATGTAGGCGTGTCTGCATATGGTGTACCAGCCTACTCGGATGTCATATCATTCATGCATACATCCTACATGCATACGTACATTCAACCAAAATCTCCAGCCTACCACACTCGCTCGGTCACAGAACAAGAGCTATAGAGTTGGGCGCGTTTGGGGAGACCATCTCGTCATCGAAATTGTTTTGGGATGGCGATCGGCACATGGCTTACAACCAACGAATGCTCCTTGCTCCCCCTGGGCACTTGGACAGGAACCTAGGCCATCCTACCAAAAACTGCGATCCCTCAAAGCGACTGGAAAGGCAGAGAATGGGGAATGCAGATTTCACTACCGTCACCGAGACTCGAATTGTCAAGTCGATCTTGTTTGGCAAAGACGTCGAATACGGTCTAGGTCATCGAGTGAGGACGATGGATCTGGGTGTATACCCTCATGATACTTCTACATCCAGGTTGTTTTGGAGCGAGGAATATATCATAGCATCCACCCCAGGGGTAAGTCTGACTTGGATGAGTTTACAATAGCTGATATAGCAGCTGGATGGGTCCTTGCTGCATGTATATGAGCGTAAGTGCTCATCTTTCTGTTGGGATAAGCTGACTTCTAAGCCGTTGATGATAATCTCAAGTATGCCAAGAAGACGGAGGCGGCCGGCCGAGACCCAAGCGGAGGGCGGGGGAGTTGATAAAAGTTGAGGGAACCTCATGATTAGAGTACATATGCATTTACAAGTCGGCCTTTGCATTTAAGAGGTTCAGGTTGAGCGCACCCCTTGTGGTCCTCGAGCAAGCTCGGTGCAGTTCCATTGACAAGTAAAGGGGTTCTTCCTTGACCTCGCATGGCTAGCCCAAAGTCGATTGCCCTCAGACTGGGTGATCCAGCCCCGATAATGACCACCTAGACAGCTGATTCCTACGATCCAGGCAGGGCAGGACTACTTGGTACATGCAGTACTGCTTGGATCCAATCCCACCGGTGCATGTATGCCAAGTCTTGGGATCGACACTCACCTCTCCAAAGTTGACGCGACTCGACGCGACTGTTTTTCAGGGTCACTCTCCACACCGTCCACTGTCACAACATCCTCAACCGTCCTTCACACTCACTCCGTAACATGATACACTCGCTCGCCATCGCAATTTAAGAGGTGAAGCGGCAACCACACTCAACGCTTCTTCTAGTGATTGCTCAACTCACGCATCTACTGGCTGAGTTCATACACGCTGCCGCCATCAGACACTCATTTCCCTTCTTCTTCCTCCTTTCCTCACAATCCTTCTTTACTGCCTGTCTCTACTCAGTCTCTACTCAGTCTCTACTCACGAAACAGAGCACGAGATATGCGGTCGCAAACATAGACGCCTATCGAGAGTATTTGGCCCCGCCCCGTACAGAAGCTCTTCGCAAACCAACCATATCAGCAATGCAACCAAACCAACAAGAGGTTCAAGCAACTGAAGCCCTTGTACCGTATTCCAAGTTTCTCGAGTTAAACATCTCTGGGACAGCACGTCAAGTACGACATTATGGATCAAACTCCTCGAATCTTGCCGGAGAGCATGAGGCTGAAAACGAAGTGCTCGAGTCACAAGCTACACCGGTCAAGGTAGGTCAGCGTACAGGAGGGCACGCTGACGACTTAGCCTCCTATCGATACACGACACCAGAAGAAGGTTATAACATCCCTTTGTGATGAGAGATATGAATGCTGACAGACATAGAAAGTCACCTTGGGCAAGCTTTTCACCAATGGGGGACTTGACAAGGTGTTGGTCAACGTATTGAGCTTTCTGGATCACGACGAATTGTCACCATGTTTGCAGGTAGGTCATTGAAGTGACTGTAACACTCCATCGAGCTAACTGGACAGATCTGCAAAAATACGAACACCGTCATGGTCCAAACCTCCGCTATCCAATTAAGGCTCAGAGCCTACATGTACGGTATCGAGGGGTTACCACACCTGGCTCCGAACAACCCATCCCAACAACACATCTCCAGACACATGGTTAGCGTCCTAGTCAACAATCAATACCGAAAAGAGTTCAACACATACTCTGCTTTGTCCAAGAACCCTCATCGACTGCCAGCGGGAAGGCGAGTTGCCGATGTACAGGATGGTGCGATCATGGTCGATACAGGTAGAAAATGCTATATCGAATTCAACGGCCAGAGGAGTCGCAGTATCCAGCGTACTTTGTCGCAATCATCAACATTCGCTTGGTGCTCCCTCGACAAGGTCTTAATTGAAGCTCGAGGGTGAGTGGATACACAGTCAAGCTAAACTTTCAGCTTACTATAGGTGTCGCTCATTTGGCTATCGGGGCGCGAGACTTGTCGAGATGAGATTCGCCTGGCAAACAGAGCGTGACAATCCTACGGTCGGGTGGAACCACCCAAATGCCAAGTTCGGACGGTTGATCCTAGGTTTGCCTGGTAGTGAGTTCGAGGAGTCAGAGCTCGAGGACGTCAAAACCCGACATTATCCGGGAGGCCCGGCGGCTGTCCTATTGGGTGGAGGACACAAATGCAGATCGTGTGGCTCTGCAGAGACTACCCGCTTGTCTACACGGGTGGTGGTATACGACTGGCAGCGTGGCACCGTGCGGGGCGTGAGTGGGCTTTCACAATCTTGCTTATAATCACTGATTCCCAGTTGGTCAGAACTTCCGAGTCGACCTATAAGATTCTGGACGTTCAATTCCTCAGCAATCGACAGATGATCTGCACCTCGATACGCTTGGTCGATGGCAAGACGTATCCTTGTATCGACATTTACGATCTACCCAAATTGGCCGCTATCGTAAAGCCACAAGTGAGCGACCCCTCGGTCGGCGTGATTGGCACACAAAGCCTACCAGATCTGCCCCTTGTCACCTCGTACCGACTTCCTCGTCTCAAGTCTGCGCGAAGCAATTGTGTTTGGTCCAAAGATTCTGGCAATTCGGACAGGATCGCAGACTTTGCTCTTACCCTTCCTCCGCCAACAAAAGACTCGTTTGACTGCGATCAAGTCATTACAATTCGACTTCAAGCTCAAGTGGGAGATTCTGGTGAGGAAACGCTTCGAGGGATCATTTTGCTCTCAAGATTGCTGGACATATCGAAGCGTGTCATCTCAGACGCTTGGACGATGCTGGCGCTGCCCAATCATCTTCGCCAATTCGGTGCCGAACAGCTGCATGTCAAATGGGCCCAGTGGTCGTCGGCCGTCTCCCTCAACCACGACTCTCCATCTACAATCCCCAAACCTACCGGCACCCAGGTTGCAGAACTATCCCTGTCCCTCTCTCATAGCTCTTGTGCAATGTTGATCATTCGCGACTACAACCAGAAACTATTACGAGCCCCCGAAGGACACTGGAACCGTAATCTGGGACACCCCACCCAGAACTGCGTTCCGTTGGCTGATAAAATTTCCCCACCAGAACTGTTCAAGCTCGCCCACCCTCCGAAGTCGCTGAGATCGTTAGTCTTCGGTGGGACTGTCCGCTTTGGTCTAGGTCACAGACAGAGAGAAATCAAGTTGGGTACCTTCAGGGCGGATATCTCGTCATCTGGATTGTATTGGGATGGTGACAGCCACATGACAGTCGTCTCACCTACTGAGGGGGTGAGTCTGAGCCTGAGGTCTTAAGCTAGCAGCTGACTCAAACCAGGACCGAGAAAAGGTACACACCTACACCCATCAACTTCCTGCTCCTTTGGATCTCTGTCCTTGCGGGGAATGTCAGGACGAGATGTCGGCGGATTGAGAGAGCGGGTGCAAGGGAAAGAGGGATGAGGATCATGGAGGTCACGGTGACTCGGATCGAGCGAAGTAGATTGACTATACATGCATGCTCTACCATGTAACTCGCTCAAGCTCAACGAAGCATGCATTAGAGGTATGGGGATCCTGACATCACCTCTCCGAAGATGACGCGACTGTCTTTCAGGGTCGACTAGACGCGTAAAACATCTTTTCAGATGTCTTTACCTTGTCCAGCTCTCGCACTTGTTTAATGTATATAGATCTCCCTCCAACCGACGAGATGCTACCCTCGTTCAATTTACCGCTCTTTGAGCCTCCCAATGGCGGCAGTGCGTGAAACGACGCAACGAAGGCTCCGGTTGAATGTCAGCAGGAACCTACAGTTGTCCTTTAGGTTGAATGACATTCTACACACTCCGGGCCCAAACTTTGTATCCCCCTTCATCTCTTCATGACTTTATATTCCTTTTCGTCACTTACTTTATACACGGTGGATATGGCAGTGATCAACAATCACGCTGAGCCGGCGCCTGTTGGCAAAAGTGTCACGACAAAACCGGTCCCATCGTATATGCGACCAACGAAAACTTCGGCACGAAGACAAGAAGCTGCCATACCCAAATCAGGCGCTCTCAAGCCCAAGAATCTCAACTCAGTACGAACTGTCTCGAATGGATCACAAGCTCTGAAGAGCGCCACCAAGGTCCCTGCGCCCAAGCAGGATAAGCCGGCACAATCAGAGGCATTGGCGATTATCAAGGTATGTTTGCTTCGGTTCAAGCGCTGTGACACTGACGATCCAGCCAGGTCCAAAAGCTCAATCCAAAACTGAGGTGAGTACTCACTCTTGCGACATCGTGGGTGGTGCTGATGTATAGCAGCGCGGGCTGGGGAATCTTTTTACCGATGGGGGATTATCGGAAATGTTGATCAAGGTTATAAGCTTTTTGGGGAATAATGAACTGGCACCTTGCTTGCGGGTGTGTTTTCTTTGTTGGTGCAGTTGATATAGCTAACAAGTAGGTCTGTAAGAACTCCAATGCGGTCATGGTCAACACTGCCGAGATCCAAGTCAGCCTCAGGGCCCATCTGTACGGCATTAGACGACTGCCAAACGGGAATCAAAATCAACTTAAAATACTCGACTCTACCGCTAATCTCACTTCGAAGGAAATAATCAGCCGCCTATCCGAGATGCAACGTCTCATCGAGCTTGACGGTTACATCGGCGCACCCAACAGATTTTCCGATGGCACTGTCCATCGGATAGTGGATGTGCAAGACAAGGGGACTTTGATGATTGACTCGGACCTTGATTGTTGTTTCCTTTACCACTCGGATCCCGGAATGACTGTAATCGGCCGGGACTTTCCATCCACTTCCACATTCACTTGGTGTTCAGAGGACACGGTCGTTGTCGAAGCTTATGGGTAAGTACTGATCGTGCCACTGTTCTTCGCATGTAGCTGATTTACAAGACGAAAAGGATCCTATTCAAAGTCGTGGGGATGGATGACCACATTCAATACAAGAGTCAGATTTATATCGACAGCCGCTTCCCCCGACCCTGTGACCGTATGGACGACCGGCGTGGATCATCAAGACGCGAAAGTCAAAAGTGTGAGGTTTGTAACAAGATCTGAACTGGGTCAGTCACAAAAACTCGAAGATATCAAGATCCGATTGTATCCGGGTGGTCTGATGGCTGTGCTCTTGGTCAAGGCTCACGACTGCACTTCATGTGAATCCTTAAGAAGTTCATTGTCGGCGTCTATCATAGTCTACAACTGGCATCATGGCAAGGTCATCGGTGTGAGTGTGATATGGGGATTCAGTCACGCGCGGCTGACGCTTAGACTCTGAATGTATCAGAATTCAGCATGATCACGGACATTCAATTTCTGGGTGCTTCGCAAATAGCCTGCAGTGCGCAACGAAAAGTTAGGGGTTCGACATTTCCCTGCATCGACATTTACGATATACCCAAACCCGGTTGGCTAGTCCCGGCTCGCCTCTCCAATGATCCAGATCCCTGTTTCAATCTTTGGGACTCGGAATCTTCACTCTGCCTGGTCGCCTCGTTCCAACTTCCTCGCTTGAAGTTTCCCAGGATCGGATGCGGCTGGTCTCAGCAGAGCTGCTGCTCCGAGAGCATTTTGGACTTCGCTCTTAGGGCCCCTGGCGTCTTGAAGGACATTACCTTGCCGGATCGGGTCATGACATTCCGACTTGAAGGGCAGGTCGGCACAGATGGTCTCGAGGTCCTACAAGGAGTGATCTCGATTGCGAAAGTACAGGCAATCGTACAGAAAACGGCGACCAAGTCGCGGAGGATTCCGATACCGTCCAAGATCCAGGAAGTCAAGAAGGAGCGAGTACCTAAGCCTACCGACGATTCGCCAAGGATTCCGATGCCCATGAGAAGCCGGGAATCTAGGTACGAACAAGCACTCAAGCCTGCCAATCCGAAGGTCGCGCACACGAACGGGATCTATCCTGGGAAGTATCCCGGCCAAGGCGACTACGGTTCCGTATTCATCGAATGGGACCAATGGTCCTCTGCCGCCTCCATCCATCCATCAAAGTCATCTGCACCACACGAAAGCAGAGGAACCCAGGTGGCGCGCATCGCCAGATCCCGTCTCGATAGGGGTAATGCAGTCATGGTAATCCGGGACTACAGCCAGCAATTGTTGTTCGCTCCTCCTGGTCACATGGCACGAGATCTAGGACGCCCTACCGAGAATCTCGATCCAGCCGACTCGACCTCATCGAAACATACTCCGACCGAAACATTCAAGGCTACGACTGAACACGAATTGCTTGCCAGTCAAATGTTCGGTCCTGTGAGCTGTGGTCTCGGGTACAGGGAGAGGACGATTCAGTTGGGGCAATATGGGCCAAACACAGCGTCAGCCAGACTCTTTTGGCAAGGTGACGAGATCCTGGGCGTTGAAAACCACGGTCCAAATGTACGTCTTTTCGCGCTTCTGCGCGCAGTTAGCTGATCCCTAAAAGGGTCTGAATACCCTACATACCTATCAACGTGTTCTCCCTCCTCTCCAGTGACTCTGACATGAGAGAGGTCGGGTCATCTGAGGCGAATCTCAAAGGGTGATCGTAATCCCGATCGCCGGATCGGATCAATTGCGACAGAATAAGGAAACCAGGTGTTGGTGCGGGATGGCTGAGGTCTCCAAGAGGGTTCTTGGACATTTTATACTTGGACAATGCATGCATGTTTTGCTAGCGGCTGTGAGATCCCTCGACGTATGTTTCCAGTGTAGTAAGATCCTGCTCCATCGCTTCGCTACGGGCATGACCGATAAATCCTGGATATCCTTCGCTCTTTCTTCCTCGTTGAACACGATCGGCCATACCCTTTGAGAGAGCAGTGATATGGAGATCTGAAGAGGTGGAAGTCAGTACCGATCAGTACAGAAATGGGCGGAGGAGAAAGTTGCCATGGCAAATTCATTCATCGTCTAATCACACCTACTCAAGCATTAGCTTAAGCGCGTAGGACGGACCACTTGTTGCCAGCCTCGATGAACAAGGCGAAAGTCGTTCCAAGTCCACTGAGGTAGAGGGCAGATCGGATGTAAGCAACTTTGTCTAAGATTTCAGCCCAATCCTCTCGCGTAAGCAAGTGACTCACCCTCCTCAATGAAGATGTAGGCCAAGTTGTATAGAGCTCGAAGACTGAGGTAGGTAGCGGCCAAGGTGTGAATCTTCTTTACGGGGACGTGGGCGGCATTGGCGGCAACCTGTTTGTCAGTCACCGTTACAGTTACTGTTGGTTGTACTGACGAGTCCGGCTGCGAAAAGGGAGAGGTTACTGTATGATCAGTGATGAATCAAGGTGGTAGAAGCGGAGACATACACATGACCGTTGTTGTTGGCAGCAACAGCTCGGGTGACCCGGTTGTAAAGCTACTCGATCAGCTCTGAGCCCAGGGCTGAGATGGGTGACTCACGATCCGGGGAAGTCCCTTCTTGTCAAGGCTGGCCCAAGATTCCTTGGGGTGCTGAACATCAGCAAACACTCTTAAGATCTAAGAAGAGCTTACAGCATTGTCGTAAGCTCCGGGACAAGCCTTGTTGGCGGCATATGTGGCCCAAAACAAAGGTGCTTGGCTGCACGATTAGCCAACATCTCTCTCGATTTTCGGGAACACTGACGAGACGAGCCATCCGACAGGAACAGCGTATAGGGAGTAGTTGACTCCGAGACCTGGGGCGTTTGCGAGGAAGGACGAGGACATTGTTATATGTGTTTTGTTGTTGTTGACGAGAGTAGATTGAAGGTTGAATCTGAACGGATGAGGCCGGAAAAGACGGGGACTGGGTTGTCACCGATCGGTGATGTCACGATGCACGTGCCGAGGCATGCCTAACTTACGCGACGCGTCAGTTTTGTTGCAGGTGTATTCATCTCGACTTCTCGTTACCACATGACAAGTTTGACTCGAGGAAGGATTGTTCCCAAAAGGCCAGCTGGTCAGTTTGAGCAGATGTGGGGAGTTCTGCTTCGGACAGGATATGAAAGGACCCTCGAGTCTGCTCATGAAGCGACTTGTAGAGGGGATCCACCAATGCTCGACCTTGAAGAGACTCGATCGCGGATTATGGAGCCAGAGCCTATGTAGCTTGGGGCTCTGCATGAAAGGAGACCATATGAGGACGAGCCTGTGAGTTCCGCCTTCCCTGTACAGGCATGAAAGGTACGTTTCCGTGAGACCAGTACCATGCAGCGATATTGGGGCGTTTACGAGCCTGAGCTGCTCTCGTCCGGGCATAGGCCTTCTCGACCTAAGGAAACTCAATCAAATCTACTATAACAGGACCGACCAGGAGCTTGTTTCTTCTCTTATCTCTCAAGTCAAAACACCGCTATAACGCATCACTCATTGTATTCACCTCGAATCAATCATCTAGCACACATGAATCAAGGATCGACCTCAGACCCGATCGGTGGGCCTATTGACCCAGACTCCATCGGAGAGCTTCTGGAAGAGAACACAAAGCTCCGGATGAACGCAGCCCCGATATCAGGGCCGCCACCCGACTACCCAGAGCGACCCCCTTCCGATCCCGGGACTGCGTACGACAGACTATCACCACCGAAGCCTCCGCGAGACACCAAACCTCCCACCGAATTTGTCCACCCAAAGCTCCGACGACCCGCTTTCGTTGTCAATCGCGGATCCGTGCCGTCCTTTTTACAAACAAACGCAACTTTGGCGACTTGGCTTACGTATGGTGAATCGATTATTCCCACCCACGATAATCCAGAGACAGACCGCTCGTGGCTGACTGCCCATCATGCCTATATTCATCCCCAGCCTCAGACAAGATCGACGAATGGGACCAAGAAATCGGTGATCGACGCGGTTTTGATCGCAAGGGGACTCAGGATAAAATATCATCGCACCGACACCGCCGTTGCAGCATTTCCCGCATCAGAACCGGGCGCGCTTGAAGAACCGGCCAGAAGTACACGACTGGTGCAAGAGTCCTATAGACAGCTTGCGACCGATCACGACCATAATCTTGCAGATTATCGCCGACGACATCCGGAAGGTGAGCTCCGACAGATGACATCTGGTACCAGAGACGGTGGTGCGCCCAACAGGAAGTATTCTGGGACAAGTCAGAGAGAAATTGCAAACAGAAGCCCTTCGAGCGCAAGAAGCTCACGAAGAGGTTCGATCGATTCGGATGTGACCGAAGGAGGGGGCATACACGGCTACAGGCGGCAGTTTATCGAACAGACGGTGGCGTATGATGCGGCGGATGTCCCGCATAGGACCTGGATCGAGACGGATAAAGGTCGTGCTTACGGTTTTGCCGGTGGACCGAAATTCTGGAATGAGAGCATTGAGGGCGGTTCGATGAATGAGGAGATAAGTTTGTGATTCAGTTTTGTTATTCAGTTTTGTGATTCATTTTCTGATCTGATGTCTTCGCCTCTTGTACTCATTCGTCGTTACTCATGTTCTTTTGGTCAAATTTACTCAACCCCCTGACATATCGGATCATGTGTTTGGCCTGTAATGAGATTAATGACTCGGCAACGTGTTGCTTGATATATGAATGAAGCAGTAGCAGACAGGCTGCTTTAAGGTGCACATGACTGTATTTCCGGCTGTCCTTGCGAGCGACACTGACCAAGAGCACAGCTTCTACCACTGGCTAGATTCGCGACCAAGAGCTCAGCAGTGCCGATCTCAGTTGATGACGCGTTGACCGCTGACTGGTGCGTAGGCGTCGCGTCACCTGGAGTCGTGGATGAAAGGTATCTCGGGTCATCAAGGGGAGTGACGGATCAAAAGATGGACGGGATTGAGATCGGTCGAGCCTACATTTTTCGCATAAGCCGATTGGCCGGAGGAGTGCTTTAGTTGGGAAAGCCCGGTGGCGCGTTTCCGAGCCTAATGCACCCACTCTGAAATACCCCCCTAGAGACGAAAGGGTGTACTGTATAGATCCCGATCTGCCGATCTCATATAAGGGAACCAAGTTTCGCCCCTTGCCACACGCACCTGGAACATTTACTTCGTCACTCGTCATGAATCAAGGTGGCAAGAGAGACGTTTTTGGCGGGACTATAGACCTCCAGAAGATAGACGAAATGCTATTGGCTGGGGCGGCCAAGTGGGCTAGT
>Ga0308160_10002968_pt1 | contig 19711 bp, 17 predicted proteins | sample PhyFR1_FD_201036 | JGI IMG/M metagenome (GOLD analysis project Ga0308160, IMG submission 201036) | Phyllosphere microbial communities from UC Gill Tract Community Farm, Albany, California, United States - DLSLF.R1 | ecosystem: Host-associated > Plants > Phyllosphere > Unclassified | place: USA...
GTGTCGAGCTGCACCGGTTCGAGGACGACGACCCGCTTGGGTGCGTCGGGGATGCTGGTCTCGCCGTGGGCGTGCTCCATGACGTGCGTCGCGCTCGTCCCGGTGTCCGAGGGGGTCGAGGCGCTCGAGCTGCTGCAGGCGGAGAGGCCGAGGGCGACGATGGAGAGGGCGGCGACGGCGACGAGACGTCGACGATCGGCGAGGGGGAGTGGCACGGATCACCTTTCGAACGGGTCGCGGCGGATGCGACCGAGTAAGGCAAGCATAACCTTCACTCGGGTGTGGCTCTGGGGCGGGCGTTCCAGTAGCCCTGCCCGTGGACGCGCTCCGGATCGATCCCGTGGTCGGTCGTCGCAGCGCGCAGGAGGGGGATCCGGGTGCTCTCGGTCACCAGCCAGGCGGCGAAGTCGGTGCCCAGTGTCGCCGCCGACGACCCGTGCAGATGGAGCCACCGCTCGACGCCGGCGACGAGCGCGTCACCGCCTGCCCGCCCGGCCCGTTCGTGGACCTCGACCGTGTGACGCTCGAGCAGTGGCCCAAGCAGGGCGGTGTCGGCGAGGTCGCCGAGCTCGAGGAGGACATGGGCGCGGACGTCGTCGTCGAGGGAGCGCAGGATCCCGTGGACGGCGGGGAAGGCCGTCTCGTCGGCGGCGATGAGGACGGTCGTCGCGGTGCCGGGCGCCCACTGGACACCGTGCGTCGGCTCGCCGCGACGGACGTCCGGCCCCGAGACGAGCAACCGGTCGCCGGGCCGCGCCCCGAGCGCCCATCGACTGGCCGGGCCAGCCGGCTCGTGGATGAACACGTCGAGGTCGACCTCCTGCTGCGCCGGCCTGACGCGGTGGGCGGTGTAGCTGCGCATCACCGGACGGTCCGCGGGTGGGAGCGCTCGCCAGGCCCGCCGCCACGCGTGCTCCGGCAGGCCGTCGTGGAGTCCGTCCGGGTAGGCGCCGTCGTCTCCCGGCAGCAGGATCTTGATCCGCTGGTCCCGCTCGTACGGGGCGAAGTCGGCGAGCGAGGCACCGGCCAGGGTGAGGCGGACGAAGCCGGGCGACAGTCGTTCCGTGCCGTCCACGACGGTGTCGAACAGGATGTTCGGCGAGTGCAGGAACGGGACGGGCATCGCATCGAGTCTAGGAGGACCCGGCTCCGGCGTGCCGGGTCCTCCGTCGTTCACCCGCGGCGGACGGCGCGTGCGATCACGGTGCACAGGGGGATGGCGACGACGGTCAGCGCGGCCGCTGCCGGGAGGGGCAGGGCCGGGCCCCAGGTGCCGAGGATGATCCCGCCGACCGCCCCGCCGGTGGCGATCGAGCAGTTCCACACCGTGACGAGTGCCGACTGGGCCGCGTCCGCAGCGTTCCCGGCGACCCGCGCGATCGCCACCTGGAAGAGCACGGAGTAGGCGCCGAACGCGAGCCCCCAGCCTGCCGCGGCGATGAGGAGGACGACGACCGGGGGATCCCAGGCCACGACGGCGAGGCCGACGGTCCCGAGGAGGGCGGCCGCGAGGATGGTCGTTCCGAGGCGCAGGTTCGCCAGCCGTCCGGCGCCGAGCGTCCCGACGACCGACGCCACACCGAAGGTGGCGAGGAGTAACCCGAGCGGCACGGGCGTCCCGCGGGAGGACAGGACCGGCGCGAGGTAGGTGTACGCGATGTTCTGGCCGATGATGCAGACGGCGAGGGCGACGAGGATCGTCACGACCGTGGGGATGCGGAGCGCCGCACCCATGCGCGTCGAACGCCCGGGGGCGCTGCCTGCCACGCGGGGAGCGACGACGACCGCGAGGACGCCGAGGAGCGCGGTGGCGGCGGCGACGATCGCGAACACCGTGCGCCAACCCAACTCCTCACCGAGGACCGCGCCGGCCGGGACGCCGAGTGCGAAGCCGAGTGTGGCACCGGACAGCACGATGCCGAGCGTGGAGCCGAACCGCTCCGGGGCGGTGAACCCGCGCGTGTACCCCGGGAGCATCGCCCAGACGACGCCGGCCACGAGCCCCGCGACGAACCGGGTCGCGAGATGCGTGAGCAGCTCGGGCGCGACGGCCGTGCCGGCGTTCGCGAGCGCCGAGACGATCAGGGCGAGCAGTACGACCGTCCGGCGGTCGAGCCTCGCGAGCGCACGGCTGAGCGGGATCGCCGCGACGATGCAACCGAGTGCGAAGACGGCGACGCTCTGGCCTGCGATCGACTCCGAGACGCCCAGGTCGGCGGCCATCGCGGGGAGGACCCCGGCCGGGAGCACCTCGGTGAGGAGTGTCACGAATCCGACGGCGGCGAGGAGCAGCGCGGTCGGGAGGGGAGAGCGGGTTCGGGTGGCAGGAGGGGTCGTGGATCGTGCCGTGCGCACGCTGTCGGTGGTCATGTCGGTGAGTCTCCCGGCCTGCCACTGGTGGCAGGGTCAAGTCGACGAGGGTGCGCCGGGAATATCCGCCCGGCACCGACGGCTGCTCCAAGAGGACACAACTCGGTCGAAGGGGTCTTGCATGCGCATCGGCGAACTGGCGGCGGCCACCGGGAGCACGCCGCGGCTGCTCCGGTACTACGAGGAACAGGGGTTGCTGCGCCCGACCCGCTGCCCGAACGGGTACCGCGAGTACGGGGACCACCTCGTCGCGAAGGTGCAGCGCATCCGCGAGCTGATCGCCGTCGGCATGCCGACCGCGCTCATCCTCCAGGTCCTGCCCTGCTTCGAGGACGACGACACGATCTACCAGGTGACGCCCTCGGCGGAGGTGCTGGAGCGGTTGCTCGAGCATCGCGAGCGACTGGATGCGAAGCTCGGCTGCATCCAGGAGAGCCGGGACGCCATCGACGTCTACCTCCACCGCGTCGGCGGCATCGTGGTCTGAGTCGGCTGAGTCGGCTGAGTCGACCGAGTCTGCTGGGTAGGCTCGGCGCATGTCACTCGATCCGTACTACCGCGACCGCCTGAGCCTCTTCGACGGGTTCTCGAACGCCGATCGCGCCGCCGCCGGTGGGACCCTCGACGAGGCGTTCCAGGAACGACTCGTCGCATACGGTGACGACGGGCCGTGGAGCCCACCGAGCGACGTGGTGATCACCGACGAGGTCGTCGACGGTCCGCACGGCACGGTCCCGATCCGACGCTACGTCCCGGCCGACCCCAGTGGTGTCGCCCTCCTCTGGGTGCACGGCGGCGGCTTCGCGGCGGGGACGCTCGACTGGCCGGAGGCGCACGTCGTGAGCGCCGAACTGGCGGCGCGAGCTGGTGCCGAGGTCGTCTCCGTCGACTACCGACTGGCGGACGGCACGACGCGATACCCGGTGCCGCTCGACGACGTGCTCGCGGTCTGGGAGCAGCTCGACGACGAGCGGTCGGCCGTTCCCGGTGCGCGGACGGCCATCGGTGGGGCCAGCGCCGGAGCGGCCCTCGCGCTCGCCGCGTCACTCCGCAGCGATCGACGTGCGGACGCCGTGCTGCTGGCCTACCCGTTCCTGCACGCCGTCGTGCCAGCCCTGCCCGCGGACGTCCTGGCCGAGATGGCGGTCCTCCCGGACTTCATGCGGTTCCCGACCGAGTCGATCGACTGGATGGTCGGGAACTACGTCGGTCGGCTGGAGGACGTGCCCGAGCTCGCGCTGCCGGGAATCGTCCCCGTGACCCCGGACCGCCCGCCGCTGTCGGTCCTGCTCTCGGAGTTCGACGACCTCCGGCCGTCGGGGGAGCTGCTCATCGCGGCGTCGGAGGCCGCCGGTGCTCCCGTCCGCAGTCGGCTCGAGCCAGGCGTCCTCCATGGCCACCTCAATCGCCATCCGGTCGCGCCAGGCGTCTCCCCGTCGCTGGACTGGCTGGCCGACGGGCTGCGCGCCATGGGGAATCACGCCGACTGAGTCTTGCGTGATCCTCGTCAGCGGGCATACTGGAGTCACGCTCCGTTCCCGAACGGAGTTCGGTTTTCGCTTCCGGCTCGCCCGAGCCCGGGTGATCCCGACGCCGCCCCACTCACTGACGAGAAACGGACCACCCATGAGCGAGCATGAACCGGCGCTGCCCTACCGCGACGCGAGCCTGCCGGTGGAGGACCGGGTGGAGGACCTCCTCGGACGGATGACCGTCGCCGAGAAGGCCGGCATGCTCTTCCAGACGATGATCGCCCCGGGGCCCATCGACGAGGCGAACCCGCACATGGGACTCGCGAGTGGCGAGCACATGATCGGCGAGCAGCTCATGTCCCACTTCAACGTCCTCGGCACCGCGCCCGACACGACGGCGCTCGCCGAGTGGACCAACGCCCTGCAGGAGCGCGCGTCGCGCACGCGACTCGGCATCCCGGTCACGCTGTCGACCGACCCGCGCAACCACTTCACCGACAACGTGGGGACGGCGGCCCGCGCGGGCGCCTTCTCGCAGTGGCCCGAGACGCTCGGCCTCGCGGCGATCGGATCGGTCGACCTCGTCGAGGCGTTCGCCGACACCGCGCGGCAGGAGTACCTCGCCGTCGGGATCCGGCTGGCGCTCCACCCGCAGGTCGACCTCGCGACCGAACCGCGCTGGTCGCGCATCGGTGGCACGTTCGGTGAGGACGCCGAGCTCAGTGCCGAACTCGTCGCCGGCTACATCCGAGGGTTCCAGGGTGCCGAACTCGGGCCGCAGTCGGTCTCCACGATGACGAAGCACTTCCCTGGCGGTGGGCCCCAGCTCGACGGGGAGGACCCGCACTTCGCCTACGGACGCGAACAGGTGTACCCCGGCGACAACTTCGACTACCACCTCATCCCGTTCCGCGCCGCGATCGCCGCCGGAGCCGCGCAGATGATGCCGTACTACGGGATGCCCGTCGGGACCGGACACGAGGAGGTCGCGTTCGCCTTCAACCACGGGATCATCACCGGGCTGCTCCGCGAGGAGCTCGGCTTCGACGGCATCGTCTGCACCGACTGGGGACTCGTCACCGACACGTCGATCATGGGGCAGGACATGCCCGCGCGGGCCTGGGGCCTGGAGCACCTCGACGAGCTGTCCCGGGTCGAGCGCATCCTGCAGGCCGGCTGCGACCAGTTCGGTGGCGAGGCCCGACCCGAGCTCGTCGTCGAACTCGTCGAGCAGGGGCGCATCACCGAGGACCGTGTCGACGCCTCGGTGCGCCGACTGCTGCGCGAGAAGTTCGTGCTCGGGCTCTTCGAGCAGCCGTACGTCGACGCGGGCGCCGCGAGTGGGATCGTCGGCCGCGCGGACTTCGTCGCCGCCGGCGAGGCCGCACAGCGCCGCGCGTTCACCGTCCTGACGAACGTGGAGGAGACGCTGCCGGTGCGCTCGCCGCGTCCGCGGTTGTACCTCGAGGGCGTCGATCCCGAGGTCGCGGGCGCGTACGGCGAGGTCGTCGCGGATCCGGCTTCGGCGGACGTCGCCCTCGTGCGCATGCAGACGCCGTACGAACCGCGGCCCGGCGGCTTCGAGGCCATGTTCCACGCAGGCTCCCTCGACATCCCGGCCGACGAGGTCGAGCGGTTGCGCGTGCTCGCGCTGACGGTGCCGACCGTGCTCGACATGCACCTCGACCGACCGGCGATCCTCACCGGGGTGGTGGACGCGGTCGCGGCGCTCGTCGCGAGCTTCGGCGGCAGTGACGCGGCGTTCCTCGACGTCGTCTTCGGTCGGGCGCTGCCGGAGGGCCGGCTGCCGTTCGACCTGCCGCGCTCGATGGCGGCCGTCGAGGCGAGTCGGTCCGACGTCCCCTACGACACCGAGGACCCGCTCTTCCGTTTCGGCCACGGCCTCACGTACCCCGCTGGTCGCTGAGCGCCGGTCCCCGGTCCCTGAGCACCCGTCCCCGGTCCCTGAGCACCCGTCCCCGGTCCCTGAGCTTGTCGAAGGGCGTCAGCGCTCGGAGCCGCGCAGCTCCAGGCGCACGTCCAGGGTGTGGGTCACGGGCGGGCCCGCCTCGCCGGCGATGAGTGCCAGGAGGGTCTCCGCCGCGACCCGGCCCATGAGCGCCACGTCCTGCGCCACCACCGACACCGCCGGCGTCACGAGCGGTGCCGCCTCGAAGTCGTCGAACCCCACAAGTGGCAGCCGTCGTCCGGCCGTCGCGAACGCCTGCATGGCCCCGATCGCGGCCCGGTTGTTCGCGGCGAACACGGCGTCCACCTCGCCCGACGCCAGGAACCCCGCCACGACCGCCGCAGCATCCTCGACGGAGTGTGCGCCGTCGGAGACGATCGGCTCGATCGGACCCGTCCCTGTCGCGCCGCCGAGATCGGCCTCGGCGAGCGCCCGGTGGTAGCCGGCCAGTCGCTCGCGCATCGTGTACAGCTCGAGTGAGTCACCGAGGAACGCGACCCGACGTGCACCCGCGGCGAGCATGGCCGCTGTCGCCCGGGTCGCTCCGCCCGCGTTGTCGGCGAGCACCGTGTGCGCCTCGACCGACTCGAGCGGCCCGGTCGGTCGGTCGACGAGCACCATCGGGACGTGCACGATCGTGCTCGTGGCCCAGGCCGTCGTCGCCTGCCGTGGTGGCACGACGACGAGGCCGTCCACGCGCTGCGCGACGAGCCGGTCGACGAGGAGTCGGTGCCGGTCGGCGTCCTCCTCGGAGCTCGCGGACATCAGCAGGTAGCCGTGTTCCGTGCACACGCGCTCCACCGAGCGTGCCAACACGGAGTAGTAGGGGTTCGCCAGGTCGCTGATGATCAGCCCGATGACCTTGCTGGACCGCCCGGGCCGGATGCTCGCGGCCGCCAGGTTGTGCCGGTAGCCGAGGGCCTCGATCGCCGCGCCGATCCGGTCCGACAGCTCCTGGTTGATGTTCGTCGCGCCGTTCACGTACCGCGACACGGTCTTCAGCCCCACCCCGGCCGCCGCGGCGACGTCGTTCATGGTCGGGGGTCGGGAGCTGCGCATGCTCACCATCCTGGCGTATGGGGGATCACGCGATCGGCTCGTCCGCCCCCGCGACCGCGAAGAGCCCGCTGAGTCCGGGTCGCAGTCGGCTGATCTCGGCCGCCGTCGGCCGGCGCCCCGCGATCGTCGCAGCGGCGCTCGAGCCCGCGACTTCGGCGGCTTCCGCCGGTGCGGCACCGCGTGACATCGCGAAGAGCAGGCCGGCGGTCGACGCGTCCCCGGCGCCGTTGGTCGACACGAACGCGGGTGCGGGGACGGGCGGCGCGACGAGGTCGACGTCGGCCCAGGCCTCGGCGAGCGGTGCGAGCATCCGTCCGCCCAGGCGCAGGCGGTCGACACCGGCGGCCCGGAGGAGTAGCCCGTCCTCGCCGGCCGAGATCGCCACGACGCCGGCACCCCAGGCGAGCAGGAGGTCCGCGAACGCCGCCGCTTGGGCCAGGGGCGATGCGCTGGTCCCGGCCGGGAGGCGGAGCGTGCCGAGCGCCGAACGCAGGTCGTCGACGCTCGGACTCACGATGTCGGTCAGCGGCAGGGTGCGCCGGAGGATCGCCTCCCAGTCCAGATGGCCGACGGCGCTCGTGGGGTCGACGACGGCGAGGTCCATCGAGGTGGTCGCGCCGTGTCGGTGGATCCGTTCGAGCAGCCTCGCGAGGGGCGCCGCATCGTCGGCGACGATCCCGGGGAGCAGCGGGGGATAGCCGAGGTGGACCAGGTCCGCGTCGCCGACGGCCAGGTGCTCGCCGGTGAACACCTCGTTGGCACCGGTGTGATGCCAGAAGGTCCGGTCGAGGCCGACGGGCTCGACGACGACGCTGTAGGAGGTCGCGGCCCGGTCGGTGACCTCGAGCGCCGGGTGCAGCCGGTCGTGCGCGGCGATGCGTGACGCGACGATCGCGCCGAGCTCGTCGTCGCCGACGGTCGCGTGCAGGCGGACCGTGCTCCCGAGATCGGCGAGGGCGAGGCCGGTGTTCGCGACGCAGCCGCCGAGGGAGATGCGGAGCGGGCCGGTGTCGATGAGGGCGCCCGGATCGATGCGTGCGCTCGCGCTCAGCCCTGGCGACAGGTCGACGCAGATGTGACCGGCGACGACGATCTCGCCCATGGACCCTCCGTTCTTCGCCCCGGGGGTGACCCGACGCAAGCTAGACAACGTTGTCTCAGGCCACTACTGTGACACACCGAGGGACGATTCGGAAACCCTCCCCGTCACGATCAGGAGCCGCCGCAATGTCGCTGTACCGCCTCAATCGTCTCTTCAACGCCCGATCAGGTCGCGCGCTCGACGTCGCCGTCGACCACGGGTTCTTCGGCGAGCGTTCGTTCATCACCGGCATCGAGGACATGGGCGAGGTCGTCCGCACCCTCGTCGCCGCGGGCCCGGACGCCGTCCAGCTGACCCTCGGCCAGGCCCGTCTCCTGCAGCAGGTCCCCGGCAAGGACAAGCCTGCGCTCGTCCTGCGCACGGACGTCGCGAACGTCTACGGCAACCCCCTCGACTCGATCCTCTACAGCCACCACGTGCCGCACGCGATCGAGGAGGCCGTCCGGCTGGACGCCGTCGCCGTGTGCGTCAACCTCATGCAGATCCCCGAGCACCCCGAGGTCCGTGAGGCGAACATCCGCTCGATCATGGCCCTGCGTCGCGAAGCGACCCGGTACGGGATGCCGCTCATGATCGAACCGCTCGTCATGCAGGACAACACGACGGCCGGCGGGTACCAGGTCGACGGCGACATCGAGAAGATCGTCACCCTCGTGCGCCAGGCGGTCGAACTCGGCGCCGACCTCATCAAGGCCGACCCGAGCAGCGACATCACCGAGTACGCGCGGGTCGTGCAGGTCGCCGGAGACATCCCCGTCCTCGTCCGTGGCGGCGGTCGCGTCGACGACCGGACGCTGTTGGAGCGCACGGTCGCCGTCCTCGATGCCGGGGTCAGCGGCATCGTCTACGGCCGCAACATCATCCAGCACGAGCACCCGGCCGCCATCACCGCGGCACTCATGGCGGTGCTGCACGACGGGGCCGACGCCGATGCCGGCCTCGCGATCCTCGAGGCGGCTCGCGCATGAGCGCCGACCAGGTGACGGCCGACCGGGCGACGGCGGAGCGCGTCAACGTCGCGATCATCGGCGGCGGACTCATGGGGCGCGAGATCGCCGCGGCCATCCAGCGCTGGCCGGCACTCATCGACCACCCGGTGCGACCGCGACTGACGGCCGTCTGCGACATCAACCCGGCGGCGCTCGACTGGTTCGACGAGATCGACACCGTCGTCACGAAGACCACGGACTACCACGAGCTGCTCGCCGACCCGTCGGTGGACGTCGTCTACGTGGCCGTGCGTCACGACCTCCACGAGCAGATCTACACCGACGTCATCAGAGCCGGGAAGGGTCTGCTGGCGGAGAAGCCCTTCGGGATCGACGCGGCGGCCGCGCAGTCCGTCCTCGCGGCGATGGCCGAGCACCCGGAGAGTTTCGTCCGGTGTTCGAGTGAGATGCCGTTCTTCCCGGGAGCGCAGCTGGCGATCGACTACGTGCGGTCCGGAGCGCTCGGCACGATCGTCGAGGCGCGCAACAGTTTCCTGCACTCGAGCGACATCGATCGGGGCAAGCAGATCAACTGGAAGCGCCAGACGCAGTTCTGCGGTGAGGCCGGCGTGATGAACGACCTCGGGATGCACACCTGGCACGTGCCGCTGCGGCTCGGCTGGGCACCCGAGAGCGTGTACGGGGTGTTGCAGAACATCGTCACCGAGCGTCCCGGCCCCGATGGTTCGCTCGTGCCGTGCGACACCTGGGACAACGCCGTGTTGCACAGCTGGGCGACCCACGACGGTGTCCGCTTCCCGCTGACGACCGAGACGAAGCGCATCGATCCCGGGCAGAAGAACACGTGGGAGTTCGAGGCGATCGGTCTCGACGGAGGCGTCCGCTTCAGTACGAAGAACCCGAAGCTCGTCGAGGTGTTCGCAGTGCGGGACATCCCGGGTGGCGGTCGGGAGCAGGTGTGGCAGCAGCTCGACGCGGGCAGTCAGTCGGTCTGGCCGACGGTGACCGGCCCGAACTTCGAGTCCGGGTTCTCCGACACGATCCTGCAGATGTGGGCCGTGTTCCTCGCCGAGCGGCACGGTTCGCTCGGCGACCGCTTCGGGGCGGCGCGCCCCGAGGAGGCGGCGCTCACCCACGACATCTACCGTGCGGCGATCCGCTCCCACGAGGAGGCTCGCGCGATCGCGCTGTGACGTGCGCATCGGCTGGGAGGCCACCCGACCGTCTCCCAGCCGGGAGCGCGCGGTCCGGCCCCTGAGCTTGTCGAAGGGCGCTCCCGGTCCGCACACCTGTCCGCTCGCCTCTCTGGTCTCTGAGCCTGTCGAAGAGCGGTCCCTGACAGCCCAACCAATCGGTCCCTGTCAACGCAACTCATCGGTCCCTGGCAGCCCAACCGATCGGTCCCTGAGCTTGTCGAAGGGGTGGGGTCTTGCCGTGTGCCCGTCGACAGGCTCAGGGACCGGGGTTGGAGTCGGTCGTTTGTTCGCTCACTCGGCCGGTCCGTGCCGGCGTAACCGATCGGTCCCTGAGCTTGTCGAAGGGCGGGTCAGTTCGTGTGCCTTCGACAGGCTCAGGGACCGGGGTCGGAGGCTGGTGTCGGCGGGGTGGGGGACACTCGGGAGATGCCCCACAGACGATGCGTACAACCCGGGTGTGACGCCGCGGCACCGGTCGACGCGCCCGTCGCCCTCTGCGAGGATCACCTGGCCCTCGCCGCCGACTGGGCGGAGCGCCGTTGGGGTGTCGTCGACGCCCTGCCGTCGCCGTGCATCATGTGCGGCTCGCGGCTCGGCCGTCACTACCCGTCCGCTTGGTTGTGCGCCGCGTGCGAGTGGCGGCAGGGGGACGTGCCCGACGACGACCTCGCCCGGCCGCGGATCGACGTCGTCTACTACCTCCGTCACGGCGACCGCGTGAAGATCGGCACCACGACGAACCCTCGCCAGCGGTTCGCCGCGATCTGGCATGACGAACTGCTCGCGCTCGAACGCGGCGACCGGCACGTCGAGCGTGCGCGTCACGAACAGTTCGCCCGCGAGCGCCTCGAACGCTCCGAATGGTTCACGGGGTCACCCCGACTGCTCGCCCACATCGCCTCGGTCGCCGGCGACGTCGACCCCTGGGACCTCTACAGCCGCTGGCTCAGTGAGGCGGCCGCACTGCGTGGGCGATAGCCCCTCCGGTGGGCACCACGCGCGGGGTACGCTCAGCGCGTGTGCACTCGAATCTTCTGGAACGACAACGCGGTCGCCAAGACGGTCAGCCGCTGCATGGACTGGTCGGAGAGCGACGAACCCGAGCTGTGGTTCGTCCCGAGCGGTACCGACCGAGGTGGCACGGGCGACGCCACCTCGCACCGGTGGACCTCCCGGTACGGCAGTGTCGTCACGAGCATGTGGGGGATGGGGACCGTCGACGGCCTGAACACGGCGGGCCTCGGAGCACACGCGCTCTACCTCGACCCGGAGGACGTGACGTTCGCCGAGCCCGACGGCCGTCCGACGGTCTCGAACGCGCTGTGGGTGCAGTACCTCCTCGACAGCTACGCCTCGGTCGCCGAAGCGATCGCCGACATCGACACCGTCCGCATCACGTCCCCGATGTTCCGCGGCCTGCAGATGGGGATCCACATCGCGATCGAGGACGCCTCGGGTGACTCCGCGATCATCGAGCCGATCGACGGCCGGCTCGTCGTCCACCACGGCCGCGAGTTCACCGTGATGGCCAACTCGCCGAGCCTCGACGAGCAGATCACCAACCGCGACCGCTACCGGCCGTTCGGCGGCGAACTGCCGCCTCCCGGCGACATCACCTCGGTCGACCGGTTCGTGCGCGCCTCCTACTTCCTCCACTACCTGCCGGAGCCGGCGGACACCGTCGAGGCGGTCGCGGGCGTCTTCCAGCTCATCGCGAACGTGTCGGTGCCGTACGGCGCGCCGTACTCGACGGGCGACGTGTACCCGACCTGGTGGCGCGCCGGTGCCGACCTCACGAACCTGGTCTACTACTTCGGCTCGACACGGAGTCCGAACATCTTCTGGATCGAGCTCGACGAACTCGCGGACGTCGGCGAGGTCCGTCGCCTCGACCCGCGCGACCCGAGCCGCGTCGGCGACCAGACCGCGGAGCTCGCGCCGGCGACGTTGAGCTACTAGCCGGGAGGGCTCAGAGCACCGCAGGCGATACCCGACAGGAGTCGCGCTCGACGAGGTGCACCGGGAGGACCGTGCTCCGGCGGTATCGCGCGTCGGGGCGGTCGAGGCGATCGATGATCCGTTCCGCAGCGAGTCGGCCGAGGGCCTCCGGGTCCTGCGTGATCACGGACACCGACGGTCGCAGGAGCTCGGCCAGAGGGAAGTCGCCGAACGCGACCAGCGGGAGCGGTTGCTCGGCGAGTGCGGGCAGCAACGCCATCGTGCAGACGGCGTTCGACGAGAAGAGAGCAGTCGCCTGCGAGTCGATCGCCGCCAGCGCACGCGCCGCCCCTTCGCGGGTCGCCGCACCGAGGGCGATGAGCTCCTCGTCGGCGGGCAGCCCGGCTTCGGTGAGTGCCGCCCGGTACCCGCGCAGCCGCTCGGCGGTCGTCGGCAGGGCCAGCTGATCGCCGACGAAACCGATCCGGCGGTGGCCGTGCTCGACGAGGTGGGTCGTCGCCGCGAACGCTCCACCGAAGTCGTCCTGCGTGAACGCGTCGGCAGCGAGCCCGCCTGGCGCGCGGTCGACGAACACGAACGGCGTCCGCGACGCCCATGCACTCAGCGAGCTCTGGTCGTCGCTGATCGGCGCGAGCACCACTCCGGCCAGCTGACGCCGGAGCATCGGCTCGAGGACCGCGCGCTCGCGGTCCGGGTCGTCGCCGAGGCTCGTCACGAGCGTCGACATGTCGTGATCGCGCGCCGTCCGCTCCACCGCACGCGCGATCTCGGCGAAGAACGGGTCGACGATGTCGGGGACGGCGACCCCGATGACCGACGGGCGGCCCGAGCGGAACGCCGTCGCGAGGGAGTTCGGCACGTAGTCGAGCTCCCGCATGATCGACTCGACCCGTTCTCTGGTCGCCGGGAGGACGTGCGGGTCGTCGTTGAAGACCCGCGAGACCGTCTTCGCGCTCACGCCGGCGGCTGCGGCGATCTGGCGCATCGTGGCCATGCTCGGGTCCCTCCCGTTCGGTCCTGCCGGATCGGGTCAGCGCGCGGTGTAGCCGCCGTCGATCGGCAGCGAGACGCCCGAGATCATGCCGGCGGCGTCGCTCAGCAGGAAGGTGATCGGGCCGGCGATGTCGTCCTCGGTGGCCCACTTGCCGAGCGGCATCGCCTCGAGGAAGGGGCCTTCGATGTCGGGGCGGCCCCAGTACCAGGCGGACATCGGCGTCATCACGACCGTCGGGTTGACGGCGTTGACCCGGATGCCGTACTTCCCGAGTTCCAGGGCCGAGACCCGCGTGATGTTGTCGAGCGCGGCCTTCGACGAGCCGTAGGAGATGTGGCCGGAGAGTGCGACGAGGCTCGCCTGGCTCGAGACGTTGACGATCGCCCCGCCGCGCTCTTGGCGGATCATCTCGCGGGACGCGTACTTGGTGACGAGCAGCGACCCGCGTGCGTTGATGCTGATGACCTTGTCGAACACGTCGATGTCGGTCTCCTGTGGGGAGGCGATCTCGCCGCCCCAACCGCCGGAGTTGACGACGCCCCAGATGTCGCGTCCCTCGATCGCGTCGCGGATGCTGTCCTCCGAGGTGAGGTCGAAGGGCAGCGGTTCGGCGCCCGTCTCGGCGGCGATGGCGTCGAGGTGCTCGACGTTGCGACCGGAGGCGATCACCTGCGCGCCCGCTGCCACGAGGTGGCGGACGGTCGCGCCGCCGATGCCGCCGCTCGCTCCCGTGACGAGGATGGTGCGGCCGTTGAAGTCAGTCATGAGGTGGTCCGATCGACGTGATGAGGCCCGTGCGTCGGTGCACCGGGTCGGGAGCATCATAACCACGGAATGGCAACCATGTCACCCGTGACATGGATTTCACCAGCAGATCATGACACCGGTGACATCCGGTGTTGACACATGCATCCCCTGGACCTACCGTGAGTCGGGCGACGGCGCGTCCGCGACCGGTCGGCTCCCAGGAGAGGTCAGGCATCACGATGAGCGGCATCACGATCGGGACCGACCTCGACGGCCTCATCGATCACGCCCGTTCGCTCGCCGCCACCGGGTCCCGCCGGATCCTCGGGATCGTCGGTGCGCCCGGTGCGGGTAAGTCGACCGTCAGCGACGCGCTCGCCGCCGCGCTTGGCGACCAGGCCGTCATCGTCGGGATGGACGGCTTCCACCTCGACAACGCCGAGCTCGTCCGCCTCGGGCGACGCGACCGCAAGGGCGCGCCCGACACCTTCGACGTCGACGGCTACGTCGCACTGCTGTCCCGCCTCGCGCGTGCCGGACGCACCGCCGATTCGCCGGGCACACCGATCTACGCACCCCGGTTCGACCGCTCGCTCGAGGCGTCGATCGGCAGTGCCGTCCTCGTCCGCCCCGAGGTGCCGCTCGTGATCACGGAGGGCAACTACCTCCTGTTCGACGATCACGGCTGGCAAGGTGTCGCCGCGCATCTCGACGAGTCCTGGTACGTCGACGTGGACGACGAGGTGCGCCGCGACCGACTCATCGCCCGACGCCTCGGTCACGGCCACCCGCTCGACGAGGCCGAAGCCTGGGTGCTCGGCGTCGACGAGCCGAATGCCCGCCTGGTCGACGCCACCAAGCAGCGTGCCACCCGCATCGTCACGCTCGACGCGTCGACGCCGGTGGAGACCGAATCCACCCACGGCGCCTGATCCACCCTGCAGCCGCAGCACGCTCGACCTGCACCACCCTCGACCTGCACCACCCGGAACCCGCTCACCGACGAGAAGGCACCACATGACCCAGCTCTCCGACGCCGCCCTCACCGCTCTCGACGAGCAGGTGGCCGTCCCCGCCTACGACCGCTCGGCCATCCGACCCGGCATCGTCCACTTCGGGGTCGGCGCCTTCCATCGTGCGCACGGGGCGATGTTCGTCGACCGCGTGCTCGGGCTCCCCGGCGACGAGCACGCGTCCTGGGGGCTCGTCGGCGTCGGCACACTGCCCGGTGACGCCGCCATGCGGGACGCGCTCGGCGCTCAGGACCGGCTCTACACGCTCGTGACGACGAGTCCGGACGGCGAGGTCGAGGCGCGCGTCGTCGGATCGATCGTCGAGTACCTGTTCGCTCCCGACGACCCGGGAGCGGTCCTCGCGCGGGTGAGCGATCCGTCGACGCGGATCGTGTCGCTCACGATCACCGAGGGCGGGTACGGGGTGAACGACGCGACCGGGGCATTCGAGCCGAGTGACGGTGCGACGCTCGCGGATCTCGACGGGCTGCCTGCGGGGGCGCTGCCGCAGAGCCCGCTCGGGTTCATCACGGCGGCCCTCCGTGCCCGACGCGACGCCGGTGCCGTTCCGTTCACGGTCATGTCGTGCGACAACATCCAGGGCAACGGGCACGTCGCCCGGACGGCGATCCTCGCGTTCGCCGAGCGCATCGACCCGGCGCTCGCCGCCTGGATCGGTGCCGAGGTGCGGTTCCCGAACTCGATGGTGGACCGCATCACGCCGGCGACGACGGACGAGCAGCGCGCGTTCGTCTCCGAGCGGTTCGGGATCGATGATCGCTGGCCGGTGCTCTCGGAATCGTTCGAGCAGTGGGTGCTCGAGGACGACTTCTCGGACGGCCGTCCGCCGTACGAGCAGGTGGGCGTGCAGCTCGTGGAGGACGTCGAGCCCTACGAGCTGATGAAGCTCCGGTTGTTGAACGCCTCCCACCAGGCGATGAGCTACCTCGGGTTGCTGGCGGGGGAGTCGTACGTGCACGACGTCTGTCGCGACGAGCTGTTCTCCCGGTTCCTCCTCGGGTACATGCACGAGGAGGCGAGACCGACGCTCGCGCCGGTGCCGGGGATCGACATCGACGCGTACTGTGCGGAGCTGATGCGCCGGTTCGGCAGCGAGGCGATCAAGGACACCTTGGCGCGGCAGATCGTCGACGGTTCGGAGCGCATCCCCAAGTTCCTGCTCCCGGTCGTCCGTGAGCAGTTGCGGACCGGCGGCGGGATCGCGCGTTCGGCGCTCGTGCTCGCGGCGTGGAGTCGATTCATCGAGGGTGTCGGTGACGACGGGCGCGAGCTTGCGCCGGTCGACCGGCGGTTGGCCGAGTTGCAGGCGGCCGTCGCGCAGGAGGCGGAGCGCCCCGGCGCGTTCCTCGACCTGGAGGTCGTGTTCGGCGACCTCGGATCGGACGCGCGACTGCGCGAGGCCTTCATCGCGGCGCGTGCGCGGCTGGCGGCTGTCGGTGCGCGGGTGGCGGTGGAGGAGATCGTCGCCGCGGGTTGAGCCGTGGGACGACCGGTCGCCGAATGTATCACGGTGCGCTCCCTGGGCTTGTCGAAGGGCGGCGTGGGCGGCGCGTGGGCAGACGGCTGCCTCGCATCGGGCGTCGCGCGGCGAGGCGTATTCGTCCGCCGCGGATGGGGGTGCGGTGGCGGTCGATGGTGCCTGGTGGGATGAACCAGGGGATGCCGTCGCGGACGTCGATGGTCCAGTGGTCGTCGTGGATGCGGTGGTGGTGGAAGGGGCAGAGGAGGACGCCGTTGTCGAGGTCGGTGGGGCCACCTCGTGACCACCAATCGAGGTGGTGGGCTTCGGTGAAGGAGGGTGGGTGGGTGCAGCCGGTCCAGGCGCAGCCGCCGTCGCGTTCGGCGAGGGCGACGTTCTGGGCGCGGGAGAACAGGCGGGCGCCGGCGCCGAGGTCGAGGACCTGGGAGGGTCCGCCGAGCACCATGGGGATGAGTTTCGCGTCCGCGGCGAGCCTGCGGAGGGCTCCTGCGCCGATGGGTTCCTCGATGCCGTCGATGGTGGCTGCGCCGAGGCCGGTTTCGAGGGTGTCGTGGTCGACGCGGATGACGACGGACACGGGTGCGAGCTCGGTGGCGGCGCCACTGCAGCCGGCGGTGTGGCGGAAGATCTCGGTGAGCGCGATCGCGCGGCGTCGGTCGGTGGGGATCAGCGATGGGCCCTCTGGCATGGGTGTGCCGGAGCTGTCGGGCTGATCGCCGGCGGTGTCGGCATCCACGAAGGACGGTCGGCGCAGTCCGGCGCCGATGAGGGCGTCGAGGCCGGCGCGGACGAACGCGGCGCTTTCGGGGGCCAGTTCGGCGCGGAGGAGCGTCATGCCGGAGGGGAGTTCTCGGAGGGTCGCGCGTTCGGCTCGTCGGAGGAGTTCGTCGCGGGGTTCCCGGCCGTCCTGGTCGAGGCGGGTGCGGACGAGCTTCGCGATCCGGACGACATCCTGCAAGGGCGCGTTCGCGGCGTGCTCGACCGCGATGACCGACGCCGCCCGGAGTTCGACGGTGGCGCAGATGCGGCCCGCGTTGCGCAGTTCGCGGACGATGACCGCCGCCCCGTCGACGCTGATCGGGGCGGGCACCGTGCCAGCAGCCTCGGCCTGAGCGGGCCCGGCACCGTCCGTTTCGGCAGAGACGGAGGAATCGTCGGCGGCTGGTGTCGCCTCGAGGGCGGCGGCGATGTCCGGGAAGGGGCACTCCTCCAGCTCGCCGAGGAGCCCGCGTGGTTGCGTGATCGCGGCGCCGACCTCGGCGATTGCCGAACCGCGGGCGCGGGAGACCCGCCACCGCTCCGACACCATCACGCCCGGGTTGGCGTAACCGGCGGCGCGGACGAGCGACCCATCGCGGCCGGTGGGCGACGGGCGGAGCGCGATCGCCCCGGTGACCCGAGCGGCGAGCACCTCGACGGCGTGCTGCACGGCACCGAGTTCGTCGAGGACCCGGAACAGGGCCTCGCCGTTCATGTTCTCGAGCTGCTCCGCGACATTCGAGCCGGCACGGATCGCGTCGAGCGCACCGTTCCACACGGCATCGAACCCGGCCGCGGCGGCGGCGAGAGGGTTCGGTGCGGTGCTGGTCATGGTTCCATCCAAACACGGACCACTGACATTCCAACGGCCAACGAATCGGCCGCTGATCTGGGTATTTATCCGACAGTTGATGCTTGCTCGTGGGCCCTTCGACAAGCTCAGGGAACGGGTGTCCTCGGCGGTCGAGGTGGGGTGGGGGAGGTTGCTCGTGGGCCCTTCGACAAGCTCAGGGAACGGGTGTCCTCAGCGGTCGAGGTGGGGTGGGGGAGGTTGCTCGTGGGCCCTTCGACAGGCTCAGGGAACGGGTGTCCTCGGCGGTCGAGGTGGGGTGGGGAGGTTGCTCGTGGGCCCTTCGACAAGCTCAGGGAACGAGACTCCGCGGTTGCCGAAGAGCGTCGACGGCCTCGGGCTGTTCCGACGCGCTCAGCTGGCGGGGCGCTGCTCAGCCGAGCGACGCCGGGACGAGCCGGAACCCACCCTCGGCGACCGGCTCGAGCCGCAGCTGGAAGAGGCCGTCGATGACGAGGTCCGCATCGAGTTCGTGCGCCTCGTGCGTTCCCGCGATGCCGACCGTCCAGCAGCCGGCGGCGCGCGCTGCGGCGAGCCCGGCCGGTGCGTCCTCGAACACGACGCACGGCAGCGACTCCATGCCCAGCCGGGTGCGTCCGAGCAGGAACGGTTCGGGGTCCGGCTTGCCCTTCGTGACGTCGTCGAAGGTCACGACGACCTCTGGCCGCACGAGCCCGGCGGCGGCGATCCGGTTGCCGGCGATGAGCCTCGTGCCACTCGTGACGATCGCCTTCGCGTCGTCGCCGAGCGCCGCCAGTGCCTCCGACGCCCCCGGGAGCGCGATGATGTCGGCGACCTCGTCGGCCTCGATCTCGATGATCCGTGCGAGTGCTTCGGCGACCTGCTCGGGCGGGAAGATCCCGGCGAGCACCTGGGCAGCGGGCTGGCCATGGCCCGCGGCGAGCAGGTCGCCCTCGAGACCGTATTCGCGGGCGAGCTGCGCCCATGACCGGTTCACGGCCGGCGTCGAGTCGATGAGGGTTCCGTCGAGGTCGAAGAGCCCGGCGGCGAAGACCTGGTCGAAGATCGGTGCGGAGGCCTCGATGGTCCGTCCGAGGCCGAGCGCGCGTTGGACGGCGGCGAGCTGCTGCGAGGTGGACAACGCCGCTTCGATCGACAGGTGCTCGATGGCGGGTGGGGTGTCGGTAGACGGGTCCACGATGTGCGTGTCCCGCTCTGCACCGCGTTCGGCCCGGCGGGCTGCGAGCGTGGCCGCGTCGGCGTGCAGCCAGACGACCTTCGGGACGACCCCGGCCGCCTCGACGAGCGCGTCCCATTCGGCGCCGCCACGGAGCTCCGCGGTGAAGGGGGCCACGAGCACCGCGCCGACACCGCTGTCGCGTTGGTCGGCGAGGACCGCTCGGAGGGCCGCGTACCGTGCCGGGCGCATGGTCGGGCGCAGCTTCGCGTCATTCCAGTGGAGCGGTTCGGCGCCATCGGGATCGGTCACCGCGCCGAGACCGTCGAGCAACGGATTGGTGATGGTGTCGAGGTCGAGGAGCGGGAGACGGAGGGCCCTGGCGAGCTCACGTCCGAGCGTGGTCTTGCCGCTTCCGGCTGCTCCTGCGACGACGACGATCACGCTGACTCCTCGATGATTCCGGGGTGGCGACCCGCATCCGAGGGGTCTGAACGCCTCTTCAATGCGAGTTCCAAATGAATTTGATCTCTTTCAGACAACGTTGCTTGACAACGTTGTCGGTCTGCGGTCAGTATAGGCGCACGAAGGAACGACGGGGTTCTGCAGCTGCACCACCCCGACCGATGACA
>Ga0308160_10002969_pt1 | contig 19711 bp, 16 predicted proteins | sample PhyFR1_FD_201036 | JGI IMG/M metagenome (GOLD analysis project Ga0308160, IMG submission 201036) | Phyllosphere microbial communities from UC Gill Tract Community Farm, Albany, California, United States - DLSLF.R1 | ecosystem: Host-associated > Plants > Phyllosphere > Unclassified | place: USA...
CGCGAGCTCGTTCGTCGTGGTCACCCTCGTCGCACTGACCGCCGGCTCCGGCCTCGGCGCGGCACCGATCGTCGACCGCCCGCAAGCGCAAGCGACCTGCAGCGGCGCGGCGCCGACGATCTGCCTCTTCCCGGAGCAACGCGACAGCGGCAACTCAGAATCCGTCATCCGCAAGGCTGCGGAGAACCTCGGCCGCTCGGGCATCACGGTGCCGTCGACCATCCGCGCGAGCAACGCGCCATCGACGGCCGACGTCCTGAACATGATCGTCCAGGTCCGGATGACCGACGCCGACGTGCTCCACAGCATCACCACCTCCTTGCTCGGTGACGCCGAGGTGGCCTACTGCGGCACCGAGGAGGACGACGCCGAACGCCTCAACGATGCCGCTGTTGCCAACCAATGGCTCATCGACGTCGCCGCCGAGGGCATCGTGAACGCCGACCACGTGGAACCCGCCCTCGAGCTGGATGACCCCGACGTTCTGCGAGCCCTCCGTCGTGCTCCGGCCCCCGCTCAGGCCGCGTGGGTCACGGCGACGATCGAGCGCCTGACGGATTGCTCGGTCGGGCACGTCGCGGTGCCGTCCTCGTGACCTGGTGGCTGCGCGTCCACCGCACCCTGCCGTTGCTCGGACTCACGACCGCCCTGACGGTGCTCTCGATCGCGCTCGGCCCGATCGGCATGCTCTTCCCCTCATTCGGCGGCGGCGCACCGTTCGCATTGATCCCCGTCGCGGCCGTGCTCCCGCTGGTGATCGCCATCACGACGAGCGCTTCGATCACCCGCGCACCGTTCCCCGCGCCCACTCGGCGGACGGACCTGCTCGAGCTGGCCGCCGTCATCGCGGTGGTCGCGCTGGTGACAGCCACCGCGAGCATCGGCCTCGCGGTCGGCGCCGAACCCGAGGCCGCGGTCGCGACCGCCCGGAACACGATCGCGTTCTGCGCACTCGCACTGGTCAGCCGAGCGGTACTCGGCGACCGGTACCAGTCCGTGCCGGGCGTGCTCTACCTGTTCGTCGCAGCGCTGTACGGTCGCGGGATCCCGGACCAACCAGCCGGATGGGCCGGAGTCGTGTCGACGAACACCGACCCGGCGTCGTGGGCGTTCGTCCTCCCCCTGGTGATCGCCGCCACCGTCAGTCCGCTGGCACACAGGTCGGGCACAACGACGTAACACGCAATTTACTTTCAGCACTGGCACTCACCAGCGAAAGACGCTTTCATGGCGGGATGACGATCACCGAGCGGCCCGAGCGATCCGAGCGATCCGAGCGCGCCGACGCCTTCGCCCTCGTCCGCACCCAGTCGGCGAGCATGCCGTCGAGCATGCGCGCCATCGCCGACGCCGTCCTCGAGGACCCGGCTGCCGCGGCCACCACGAACGCCACCGACCTCGCCGGCCGAGCCGGGGTCTCCCCCGCCACCGTCTCCCGCTTCGCCCAGCACCTGGGCTTCGCGAACTTCGCCGCCCTGCAGCGCAGCATGACCCGAGCCGTCGAACGTGGGATCCACGAACGTGAGTCGACCGAGATCCACGCCGGTGTCGCGGTCGACGACGACGTCGCCACCGTCATCGCGAAGGTCACCGAGGACGTCCGCGCGGTGATGGCCGACACCCGCGCCGCACTCGACCCGCACGCGCTCGACGAATCAGCACGAAAACTAGCCAACGCCCGCCGCGTCGTCCTGTACGGCGTCGGCGCGAGCGGCATCGTCGCCCGAGACCTGCACCTCAAGCTCGAACGCATCGGCATCGGGAGCTCCATCGCCGATGACCCGCACAACGCCCTGACCCTGGCGAGCGTCATCGGCGAGCACGACGTGCTGGTGCTGGTCAGCCACTCGGGCTCCACCGTCGAGACCCTCGAGGTCGCCCACGCCGCCCGAGCCCAGCACGCCACGATCGTCGCGATCACCGGCCACTCCTCCGCCCCGCTTGCAACCACCGCCGACCACGTCCTGCTCGGTGTCGCCGGTGCCGAGAGCGCCCTGCGCCCCGCGGCCATGGGCAGCCGGATGAGCCAGCTCGCCATCGTCGACACCCTGTTCATCGTCGTCGCGCAGCGCACCGACGAGCGGTCCCAGCCACTCCTCGCCCGCAGCCGCGACGCCGTCCGCACCCACCACCGGAACTGAGTACCACCATGACCACGAAGCACGACACCCACGACGCCCTCCGCGGCGAGCTCGCGGCCCTCACCACCGAGGCGACCGACCACTCGCTGGACGACATCGACACGATCTCCACGCTGGAAGCTGCCCAGCGCATGAACGCCGGAGACCGCAGCGTGCCTGCGGCACTGGAGCCGTGCCTCCCGGCCATCGCCCTGGCGGCAGACTCGATCGCCGCAGCGTTCGCGCGTGGTGGCCGACTCGTCTACGTCGGCGCCGGCACGCCGGGCCGGCTCGGCGTCCTCGACGCCAGCGAGTGCCCGCCCACCTTCGGCACCGATCCGAGCCAGGTGGTCGGCGTGATCGCCGGCGGCGACCCCGCCCTGACCACCGCGGTGGAGGGCGCGGAGGACGACGAAGCAGCCGCCGTCCGCGACCTCGACGCGCTCGGCCTGACGGCCGACGACGTGGTCGTCGGGATCAGCGCGTCCGGCAGGACGCCCTACGTCATCGCAGCCATCCTGGAGGCCCGGCGCCGCTCCGCCCTGTCGGTCTCCGTCGCGTGCAACCCCGACTCGGCCGCGGGGCGGGAGGCCGACATCGCCATCGACGTCGTCGTCGGCCCCGAGTTCATCGCCGGCTCGACCCGCCTGAAGGCGGGCACCGCGCAGAAGCTCGTCCTCAACATGCTCACCACGCTCGCGATGGTGCGCAGCCACAAGACCTACGGCAACCGCATGGTCGACGTGCGGGCGACGAACGCGAAGCTCGTCGCGCGGGCGTTCTCGCTCGTGCAGGACGTCACCGGCGCTGCCTCCAACGAGGTCCAGGCGGCACTCGACGCCTCGGACGGCGAGGTCAAGACCGCCATCGCCGTGATCCTGACCGGCGCCTCGGCTGCCGACGTGCGTGCTCGCCTCAATGCTGCTGCCGGCTCGTTGCGCGCCGTGCTGTAGACGTCGTTCCCCCTTTTCCGTTTCCTTTCCCCCGAGGAGCACAGCAATGCCCGATGCACAGCAACTCGCCCAGCAGATCCTCGACGCCGTCGGCGGTTCCGCGAACATCGCCGACGTCGAGAACTGCATGACCCGCCTGCGGGTCGAGGTCGTGTCCGACTCCTCCGTGGCGCTCGAAGACCTCAAGGCCACCGACGGTGTCATGGCCGCCATCGCGGCCGGCTCGAACCTGCAGATCGTGCTCGGCCCGGGTCTCGTCGACCGCGTGGCCGACGACCTGGAGGCCCTGCGCGCGGCCGCCCCGTCGGCTGCGGCTGGTGGGCCTGGTGCGTCGCCTGAGGAGCTCGCTGCTCGCGGTGCGTCCATCAAGGCGACCGCGCGGTCCCGTTCCGACGGCCGCACCATGCGCGCGATCCGGAAGATCTCCGCGATCTTCATCCCCCTCATCCCCGCACTGATCGCCTGCGGGCTGATCGCCGGGATCAACGGCATCCTGACGAACCTGGGGTGGGTGCCCGGAGTGACGCCGTTCCTCGGGGTGCTCTCGTCCGGCTTCCTGTCCCTGCTCGCCGTGTTCGTCGGCATGAACGCCGCGAAGGAGTTCGGCGGCACGCCCATCCTCGGTGGTGCGGTCGGCGGCATCATCGTCGCGGCCGGTGTCGCGAACGTCACGGTGTTCGGCGAGACCCTGGCTCCCGGGCAGGGCGGTGTGCTCGGGGCGTTGGCCGGCGGCATCCTCGCTGCCTACGTCGAGCGCTTCATGCGCCGGGTCACACCGGACGTCATCGCGCTCATCGTCGTGCCGACCGTGACCGTCCTCGTCGCCGGGTCTGTGACGCTGGGGATCCTGATGTCCGTCGCCGGTGTCGTCTCGGTCGCGATCGGCACCGCTGCGACCTGGCTGCTCGCCAACGGCGGGGCCTTCGCCGGCTTCGTGCTCGGAGGCCTCTTCCTGCCGCTCGTCATGACCGGCATGCACCAGGGGCTCATCCCGATCCACACCACCCTGATCGACCAGACCGGGTGGACCGTGCTGCTGCCCGTGCTGGCGATGGGTGGCGCCGGCCAGATCGGTGCGTGCATCGCGCTGTGGGTGCGGTTCCGGTCGAACGCCTCGCTGGTGCGGACCATTCGGGGTGCGCTGCCGGCCGGATTCCTCGGCGTCGGAGAGCCCCTCATCTACGGCGTGACACTTCCCCTCGGACGGCCGTTCATCACCGCGTGCATCGGTGGGGCGTTCGGCGGCGGTGTCGTGGGACTGTTCGACCAGCTCGGGCACTCGGTCGGGGCGATCGCGATCGGCGCCTCGGACCTGTCGCTCATCCCGCTGCTGAACGGTTCGTCCGGGTACGGGTGGGCGTTGCTCGGGTACGGGTTGGGGCTCGTGGTGGCCTATGTCGTGGGGTTCGTGGCGACGTTGTTGTTCGGGGTGTCCGAGTCGGTGCGGGCCGACCTCGAGGAGCAGTCCGCTCCCGGGGCGCCGCTCGACCTGGTGTCGTCGGCAGTGCCGGCGGACGCGACCGATGCGCCTCCTGCAGCCGGTACCTCGGGTCCTGCCGCAGCCGGTGCCCGGTCCGCTCGGGAGAGGGCTTCGCGCTGATGCGGTTGGGCGCGAGCGCGTACCTAGCGCGTGCTCCGCTGGCTGGGCCGACGTTCTCGGCCGCAGCGGAGGCGAGTGCGAAGCTCGCGTTCACCTCGTTGCACATACCGGAGGACTCCCCCCGCCGGTGCACGAGCCGCCGCGGCCGTGGTTGTCACCTCAGCCGCGTCCGCAGGCCTCTCGGTCGTGGCGGACGTCTCCCCCAACCCCGCTCGGCTGCTCGGCGATTCACCGTAGAAGTTCCTGCGGTCGATCGGGGTGGCGCGAGTGCGGATCGACTTCGGGTTCTCGGTCGCTGAGATCCTCTCGATCGCCGCCGTCCTGCCGAACGCCCTCAACGCGAGCACGCTGCGGGCTGCCGACCTGGCGTCGTTCGCTGACCTGCACGTCGAACTGATCCACAACTTCTACCCGCGGGAGTGGACCGGGCTGCGTTGTCCTCGGTCGCGGCGTCCGTGTCCGTTGCCCGGCAGTTCGGTTGGCGGGTCGGGGCGTTCGTCGCTGCGGACTTCGTCCGCCGAGGGCCACTCGGCGAGGGGCTGCCGACCGTTGAACAGCATCGGAACTCGCCGCCACTGTTCCAGGCGCTGTCGCTCATCGACGCCGCTGTGGACGACGTGTACGTCCGGGACCCGGCGATGACCGATCACTCGTGGTCGAGGCTCGGGTCGTTCGTCCGCGAGTGCCTCGTCGTGCTCGACGGCACCGCTGCCCCGAGCGTCCACCCGGCGGTCATCGACGCGTTGGCGGCCCCAACCGGAACCGCCACGACGCCGCCGCCATGATGCGGCTGGAGCACTCGTGGGAGCGCTTCACCGGGCTGCCGCTGCCCGAGGTCGGTGGGCAGCCGAGGCCTGCGGGTCGGTCACCGTGCAATTGTCGTCGGCAGGGCGATTCTGCGTGGAGGTGGCGATTACGCTGCGCGACCCGGCAGACGAAGATCGCGCCGCCGTCCTGGGGTTGCTCGCGGCTCCAGTTCCAGAGGCGGCCGCTTTCAGCCTCTCACTTGTGCTCCGCAGATCCTGCCGCGGCTGAGTCCGGTTGGATCGGCGTAACGTCCCAGCACTTCGACTGTCATAGGCCCCGCTGAGCAACGGAAGCACACAGATACCGGGCACGCTACAGCCGCGGGGATGATCCGTCTGCCCACGCCGCGGCACATCACACGCGCGCGGTTGTCCGAACGAACACAGTGGCCGAGACCACACCTCCCCCGAAAGCGGGTCCGCACCACAACTACCGTGCGGGGGTGTGTGCCAGTAGCGTAGGCCGAAGCCTCGGACGTTGCTTTGTCGCCCAAGTCCGACGCGATCCGCGCACGAGCACCGCGGACACACAGTCAGGCGAGGAAATCACCTCAAGGGGGAGCTATGGCGGTCGTACGCCGGATACGTGAGCAAGGAACGGCCCCGCAGAGGCATCCTTCAGAAGTCGACCTAGCCATATTCGTGGTCCCCACTGCTGGGCTGATTCAACTCACGACGTATGGATCGGACCATCGTCAGTCGGGCCCGAAGCCCAGTCAGACGCTCCAGTTTGACCGCGCCCAGGCACGTCGCCTCCTCGCTATTCTAGAGTCGTTCGTGAATGAAGACTAGGAAACACTCCCCAAGGGAGATGTTCCTGCATACGCTCTGCAACCTTAGGTCGTGTGCGGGTGACTATTACCCAGACTATGGAGCCGAATGATAGAACCAGCGAAGAATGATAGCGACGAGCGTATGCTCGCGATCATCGAAGCTAGGCGGCGCGGCGATACCCTTGCGGCAATCGGTAGTAGTTTCGGAATCACCCGGGAGCGAATTCGGCAGATACTTAAAGGTGCAAATGGGCCAACTCGCCAAGATGCCAGGAGAGCCCAACTCGCAGCCCGCCAATCCAAAGCCGATTCCGTTCAGCGGGAAATACGAATCGCACTCGAACAATACGGACCCGCGACCGCCGAGGACATCTCATTGTTGATTGAGGTCCAGGTCAATGACGTTGCAGCGTGCTGGCCCAAGGACCTGAACCACCTTCGCCTCCATCCACCCAGGAACCGCACTCAAGCCTGGTCAGATCGCGACATCATCTCGGCGATTCAGGACGCAGCCTTATATGAATTCCCTCTGACAGCGAAGGCTTATGCGGAATTACAAGCAATCGGACAGATCAACGGACCGTCGCTACCTAGGATAAGTCAACGATTTCGCTTTTGGGCAACAGCATGTGAGGCAGCCGGCGTCGAGCATGGCGCACCGGCCAGAGAAGACTACCAATCCGAGTGGACAGATCACGACTTGTTGGCATATGTGAGCCGCTACCTCTGGGATGGAAACTATCCAAATTCAGTTCACGGATACGACCAATGGAGGAGATCAGAACATCCAGAGGCACCGTCCTTCTCAACAATAAGAAATCGGCTGGGCACCTGGACCATCGTAAAGACTAGAGCTCTCGAAATGGACGGACTGCCAAATGGGAGAAGTTAAGCGCCTTGACGTAGAACTTGCAACAGCTCTCAACTCCGAAGCGAGGAGACGCATCTGGGACTCGACAACCTCGATCCTCAATCACGGACCAATAGATGGCGACAATCAGTCCACAGTTCTAGCCCTTGGCTACGTGCAGTCCGGCAAGACAACCTCAATCACAGCCCTCGCCGCGGCCGCGGCCGACCGCGGCTACCAAGTAATCGTCGCACTACTGGGCTCCACCAACATACTGCTTGATCAAAATCGTGCGAGACTAGAATCTGCGCTCGGCATCGGCACTCGAAGCGACTACGTGTGGGTAACCGAGCCCAACCCGTCTACGACAGCGAGCGGCAAGAGGATACGCGACTTCGTTACACGTGGCCGGGTCTGTTTCATTCCCGTGTTGAAGCATGCTGGCCGCATTCGTTCGGTTGCGAAACAGCTAGAGAGCCTTCCCGACACCATTCCCGTTCTCATCATCGACGATGAGGCGGATCAAGCATCGTTGAATACCAGCGACACGAGTGAGAGTAGAACTTACGCAGCAATTAAGGAATTGCGTCGTTCCCTCCCGAAACACCTTTACGTTCAGTACACAGCGACACCATATGCCCCCCTCCTTCTAGACACAACCGACATGCTAAGCCCGAGGGCGGTCGAATTTCTCGCACCGGGACGCGGCTACACAGGGGGTAAAGAATTCTTCCTCGACAACGCAGTCACCGTGGTGAGGGACGTTCCACTACTCGATGAGCAAGCGTCACGGAATCTGCCGATCCAGCTTCAGTTAAGCCTTACCAAAGCCTTGGCCGCATTCCTGGCTGGAGCTGCCCTCCTAATGCTGGCGGACCCAACCGCTCCGCCCGTAAGCATGCTGGTACATTCCACAGCGCGGAATGATGTCCAAGCTCGCTACGAGTTTCTCCTTCGCCGTCAGTTGACGAAGTGGCGGGCTTCAGTCGAATCGGGTGACGAAACACAGTTCCCGGAATTAGTGCGCGAGGAAAGAACTCGTTTAGTTCGGAACGGCGCGACCGACGCGTCAGACGCCGACTTCGTGAAGCAGTTGCAATTCGTCCTTCGTGAAGCAACAACCTGGCTGGTAAATAGCGCCGCGGACGTAAATCGAGTTGACTGGACCGTAGCACCCATCCATATCTTGGTTGGCGGGAACAAGTTGGATCGCGGTTTCACGGTTGAGGGTCTGACAGTGACCTATATGAATCGGCCCGCTAGCAAGCAGGTCGACACGCTGGAACAACGCGCCAGAGCTTTCGGCTACCGTGGGGACCTACTCCCGTACTGCCAATTCTTCGCGAGCAAGAAAACCGTTCGATCCCTGACCGAGATTGTGCACACGGAAGAAGATTTGCGAGCGCGCCTACGGGACCACGTTGAGGACGGCGGATCCGTCCGAACCTGGGCGCGAGAGATCGGACTGCTGCTTCCGGACGGCATGGTTCCTACTCGCGCTAGTGTGATCGAGGCCTTAGTTTCACATCCACTTGGCTGGCACGTCCTGCGACGACCTTCGACTGAGTCGGGGGACACTGGCTTCAACTGGGCTCTTATCCGGCAACTGGGTCTCGCGGACGCTCCACTACTCACACACGGCCGGCGTCAGTTCCGAACGCTCACAGTGACATCCATCCTTCCGCTCCAAGAAATGCTTACCGCCTGGAGGCGAGGCGCATTTAGTCCCGGCTGGCTTCAGGATGAATTCATGGATGCTCTTGAACGCCGTTTCAGCACCTACGGGCGAGCCACCATCATGCTCATGGACGAGACGGATTCCCCTCGAGTCCGCAAGTGGGAAGACGACATCGGCTTTGTGAACCTCTTCCAGGGTAGAGACCAGAGGCCGCAACCCAATGGAGACTTCTACCCCGGCGACCGAAACGTGATGAATCTTGAGGAGAATCCGGGCCAGATCTTGCTTCAAGTTCATAGGAACGTACGACGAAATGATCCCGCTTCCGTCGAGCTACTTGCTCTGGCTCTCTACCTCGGGAGCGGAACGATTCAAAGAAAGGCTCCAAATGTCTAATACTCTACCTCCGAGTGCGGGTCGCCCGGCATCTGTTGCCCTGCGCAGTCTGCGCCTTGACCCCGAAAACCCTCGAATCCCGGAAAGCATGCGGGCCGAGGCCACGCCTGAACTAGCGGTCCTTTTAGAGATGGGTTTCGATGCTTTCGCGGTAGCGCAATCGATCGCAGAGCTTGGCTACTTCGCGGCGGAACCCCTTATCGTTTTGCCGAAGCCCGATGAAGAAGGTACGTACCTCGTCGCGGAGGGCAACCGGCGCCTCACCGCTCTGCTCGGGCTGGCAGACGTGTCAGTACGCACAAACTTCACTGATCCGGAGCGCTGGGAAAAACTCTCGACCCGGCGCACGATTTCGCTGGACATGGAGGTACCTGTAGTTATCCATGCGAGCCGAGAGACCACACACGCCGAGATCGCTCGCGTTCACGTCGTGGGTAAACTTGCCTGGCGTCCATACATGCAGGCAAAATACATCGCCGCGCGTGTTGCCGAGGGGCGTACCGTACAAGAAGTTGCTGACCTAATTGGTGTCACAAAGAGCACCGCCGCAAATCTCTACCGGGACCAAGCTGTTCTGGCCCAAGCCTCGTCTATTGGACTGGAAACCGTGCAGGTAGAGCGAGCTTTCTCTCTCTTGACCGTGGCGCTCGGCAACACGAAAATTCGTGACCATCTCGGTGCACCTTTGGGTTCTCGGATGGAACCCGACACCGAACCGATCCCGGCGGACAAAGTCGAAGAACTCGAAGAAGTGATTAGCTGGATCTTCGGTAACGAGGATTCCGAGGCCGTCATCTCAGATTCTCGACAAATTACGCATCTTGGGTCCGTCATCGCTAACGATATTGGACTAGCAGCGCTCCGCCAGGGCGATACTTTGGAAGAAGCCAAGCAAAAGGTGAGTGCTGCGGGGCTCGATCCGCTTACGAGCCTGCTGAAGCGCCTCACGACCGCCAAGAATGCGCTGGACAGCGCAAGTAACGATATCGCTGAACACGGAGACCTAGCCGAGGTACAGTCCATTGTCAGTGACCTTGAATCGCTCGTCGAGGGAATACGATCCTCATTGACTGAGGTGTCTTTAGACTCCGCCGCGGACTCGATCAAATAGATGGACTTTTCTAGTGTAGAGGAGCTGGCCGATTGGATCGAGACTTCGCTTGTGGTAGCGACTTCCAGGACGTTCGGGATTGATCGTCTCAATTCCCTCGCTCGATCAGAGTTGAACGCCGGCGAAGCAACGGTATCAAGTGCATTGGCGGTGATGCAAAACAGAGCGAAGGTGCTAGGACACGACTATCCCTTCGGAGTAAACGCTGTATCAGTGAGCAGCATTCACACGTCCAGCCGTGTTCCTTACCTGACTCTCTTGTTCATGAGTCCAGGGTCTCCTTGGCGGCAGATTGCTCCCGCCGACGAACTATCAGACACTGCGTCAATGTTTGAGGAATTAGTTCGCGATGGTCTGTCGAACTTTTGGGGCGAAGGCGGCCACGCCCTCCTTTTCGGATACCCTTCGAAAGAGGGACGCCCGCAAGAATTCAGCCAAGCCGTGCGTTGGTTAGCTGACAGAGTGGGCTTGCGCGTCGGTGTTGGCTACCGGCCACCTCGACGCAAGGACGGTGGCGTCGATGTGGTGGCGTGGCGCCCCTTCAGGGACGGCAGATCGGGGTTCCCAATCTTGCTGGCACAGGCCACGATCCAGAAGGAGACGTTCACCAAGACTTCTGACATCGACTCACGGCTGTGGGCCAGTTGGCTTGCTATGGACGTGGATCCCTTGCGCGCACTTTGTCTCCCTGGGACAGTTAGGCGCCAGGGACCGGAATGGGATCAGTTGTCATCGGTTGTCCTAGTTCTCGATCGCATCCGAATCATCGAGTTGATTCGAAGAGGCAGCTCCAGCAGCATCGATCCCACGTGGATTGAGCAACGGATTGAAAGCCTGCGTTCGGTCATGCTTGCTGCAGAGGTTTAGCAGACCGTTACCCGATTGCGACTGACTGCCGAACAGACACGGATCTACTGAATCAGATGTTTCGATCTCACCCAATGAAAGCAATCTGCCGTATTTGCTCGATGGCCGCATTACCTCTAACGAGTCAACCTCTGAGTGGGTTAGACAGCGCACTCGATCCAAAGTGACGTCCGCCCTGCATTCGTACTCGATCGACGCCATCTCTCAAAAATGGCTTTATCGGTCGCTGGCGATGGTTCGCGCCCAAGGTTCTACCTGGAGAGAAGCCTGGGCCACTCAGTGGATAGCGCATCCACGTTTCTGTGCTGCACAAGCACGGGAAAGGAAGGTCAGCTAGGAGTTGAAGCGATTCCTAGCCGGCCCCCACTCCACCACCAACTTCGTCGATCAGCGCGTCGGCGAGCGCTCAACGACACAATGTCCCTGGACGCCACAGCTAGGCCGCGATCTCAAGCGAATCCGCATCCAATCGCTCGCGCTTATCGCCGAGGCCGAGAGTGCAATTGATGAGTTGTTCGGCGATACGCTGCACCACCCGCGCGTTCACTGCATTACCGAGCGCCTTGTAAGCGTGTAAATCGAGTTCCGGAAGTTCAATGCCCCCGAGGCTCTGTAGTTCCGCGCACTCTATAGGCGTCATGTACCGCTTTTCCCACCCGATGATAGGCACCTGGGAGGTGGTCATTGCAATAAGACTAGGTGCGGTTGTTGTCCGCTTAACACGGATGCCCGAGGCTCTCGCCTGAATTACGTAGTCCTCGATGTCGCGCCGTCCACCTTGCGCGTTCCACTCGAACTTTTGAAAACTGGATGGTAGCTGATCAATCCGCGACCTCTTCAACCACGGATCAATCCACTGCGAGTTAGCCGCATAGAAGTCTCGATTTTGCCGTATGAAGCTTCTTTTCCAGGATGGAAATTCGTACTCCAGACGACGGCCATGACTTGGCAACGCCTTTAGAACCTCGCTGTCGCCCAGACCCTTAAGCGACCTGCCGAACGATCCCTTGTGTGCGTTTAGAGCTTCCGAACCCAGTTCCGCGAGAAGTGCTGCAGGAGTCTCTGTCTCGTAAGGGTAGGTGGCGCCAAATTCCATTGCCCATATGGGGAAAGAGGGCAACTTCACGTCCACTGGAGCGGACTTCAGGAAATCTCCCCAGATATCGATGGCTCGAAGAGTTTGTGCCGGCACTGGTCTAGTGGGAACGCTCTCATTCGAGAGCACCGATCGTATGTCAGTCGTGCCAGATTCGGCAGCGGGCCAAGCGAAGTCCGAGAGGCCGCTCCTCGATCCGACTATATAGGCTCGGTCACGCACTTGAGGAATTCCGAACTGATGCGGCGAGAGCCTCGTTATCGCGACGTCGTAGCCGAGGCCTCGGAGTTCACTGAGCATCGTGCGAAGGGTTTCGCCTTTTTGATGCCGAAGGATATTAGGGACGTTCTCAAGGATGAACATCGAGGGCATTTTTGCCCGAAGAATGTCCCTGACTTTGAAAAAAAGTTGCCCCTGCAGTGTATGCGCAAAGCCTAGTTGCTCACCCGCTTTTGAGAAGGGCTGGCAGGGAAATCCTGCGGTGAGGACCTCATGGTCAGGAACAGCGGCAGGATCCAAATCGTTAACGTCAGCCCATGGACGAATACCGAAGTTCGTTTCGTAAAGCTGATTTAATCTGGCTTCCCATTCGGCGGCGAAGACGACCGTCCCGCCAAGTGCGCTCAGGGCCACGTGAAACCCACCGAGCCCAGCGAACAAATCCACGAATCTGAAATTATGTTTGATGGTGGGCACAGAGGGCCTTTCTACTGGACTTCTTGTCCCAATGTACCGAGAACCAGTGACAGACACACCACGACACTCTGGCCCAGCAAGTTCCTCGCCACCGTGACCGCCGCTCACCAGGTCAGCACGAACCGCCCCCGCGTCCCCCCGGCCTCCAACCGCTCATGCGCTTCCACAGCCCGAGTAGCCGGCAGCACCTCCGCCACCCGCGGCGTCAACGTCCCACTCTCCACCGCATGCCGCAGCTGCTCGAGCTTGTCGAACGACCGGTACTCCGAGAACACCATGATCTGCACGAACTCGATCCCCCGAGCCCCGTTGCCCTGCCACCCCCGCACGTCGAAGAAGACTCCCCCGTCGCGAACGGCGTCCACGACCTCGTCGCGCTGCACGGCAGCATCGGCGAGCGCATCGACCCCGCCCGGCACGAGCTCCCGGACGGCGGAGGCGAAGGAAGCACCGCGCGGCACCACGTGGTCCGGCCCGAGCGACCGGACGAGTGCTTCGTCCGCCGGAGCAGCATCCGCGATCACGGTCAGCCCGGCGGCCTTCGCAAGCTGCACCACGTAGTTCCCGAGCAGCCCGGCAGCCCCGGTCACGGCGAGCGTCTGCCCCGGCTCGAGCGAGGCGTGCGACAGGATCTGCAACGCCGTCAGCCCGTTCATCGGCACCGTGGAGGCGAGCGGAAGAGACGTCCCACGAGGAATCCGCGTGAACGACCCCACCGGCGCGACGAGCTCCTGCACGTAGGCGCCACCGTGGGCGCTGAGTGGCAGCGCCATCGCCATGACCTCGTCACCGACCTGCCACCCGGTGACGTCGGGCCCGACCTCGTCGATGACGCCGGCGGCGTCCATCCCCGGCACGTACGGCGGCGAGGCCTGCGAGCTGTCACGCTGCCCGGCACGCACCCCCGTGTCGGTCGGATTCACGGCGAACGCCTGCACCCGGATCCGCACGGACCCCGCACCGGCGTGCGGCTCCGGCACCTCGTGGACGGCGAGGGCCTCGGGCCCTCCGAACTGTTCGACTCCGACGACCTGCATGCTCCCGGTCTACGCGCACGTTGCTTGACGCAACCTGACGCAACCACCCCACGGCCTGGAGGCCCGGCACCTCCCCGCCCCGCGCCTCCCGCCCGTCAGGGGTGCGGTCCACGGCACGTGGTGCGCCATGCTGGCACCGTGCGTTTCGACGAACTCCTCACCCGGCCCGACGGTCCCGCGATCGCCGAGGAGCTCGCGGCCCTCCGCCGACCCGCCCGGTACGTCCTCGAGGGCATCCACCAGGAGTCCCGGCAGAAGTACTGGCAGTTCCGTGTCGACATCGACGAGGCCGCGCAGACCTGGACGCTCGTCCGCCAGCGCGCCAAGCCGGTCTCCTACCGCGACGGAGTGCTGCACGACCCCGACGACGGTCCGGACGATATCTCGTTCGCCCGGAGCATGGTCTCCGATCCCGTCGTCCGGATGGCCGTGCCCGACCTGATGCTCCGATGGGGTCGCGGCCCCGAGAGCTTCCACCCGATCCTGGTCCAGCACATCGGCGAGCATTCGATCCTGGTGACCTTCGAGCACCGCGGGGACCCGGCGACCCGCGCGACACTGGTGATCGACGAGCGCGACGGCATCGCCCGCCGCTTGTCGGAGTACGGCGAGGACACGATAATCACCAGCGTGCGGACCGCCGAGCCGGAGGAGGTCCTGCCCCGCGCCCGCTTCGTGCAGCCGACGGACTGGATCCGGCCGCAGTACTGAGACGGTGACGGTTTCGGTTCACGATCCCCGACGATCGCGAACCAGAACCGTCACCGGCCGGAAACCGAACCACCTCCCCCGCCGGCACCATCCCCCGATCGGACGATGCCGAGACCACCGCCCCGGTCGATCCCCCACGGCCACCCGGCGGCGAAGCTGGACCCATGCCCGAGTCCCCCGCCATCGAGGTCCAGCACCTCGGCAAGCAGTACGCCACCGGCAAACGCGCCGTGGACGACGTCTCCTTCACGATCGAACGAGGCGAGACCTTCGCGCTCCTCGGCCCCAACGGTGCCGGCAAGTCCACGACGGTCGAGATCCTCGAGGGGTACCGCTCCCGCACCGCCGGCGACGTCCGCGTCCTCGGCCACGACCCCGCACGGACGAGCCGCAGCCACAACGCACGCATCGGCATCGTCCTGCAGACCAGCGCGGAGTCCCCGAACGTCACCGTCGCCGAGCAGCTGAACCACTTCGCGACGCTCTACCCGAAGCACCGCAGCGTCGAGGAGCTCCTCACCGCGACGGGGCTCGAGACGCAGCGCAACACCCGCATCAGCCGCTTGTCGGGTGGCCAGCGCCGCCGCGTCGACGTCGCCCTCGGCATCATCGGCCGCCCGGAGGTCCTGTTCCTCGACGAACCGACCACGGGCTTCGACCCCGAGGCCCGCCGGCAGTTCTGGGACCTCCTGCGCCAGGTGCAGCACGAGGGCACGACGATCCTGCTCACCACGCACTACCTCGACGAAGCCGCCCAGCTCGCCGACCGGGCCGCGGTCATCGCCGACGGGAAGCTCCTCGACCTCGCACCCATCGACGAGATCGGCGGCGCCGAGGCCCGCACGCCCCGGGTCCGCTGGCGTGACGACGACGGCGGACACCACGACGAGCGCACGACCGACCCGACGGCGCTCATCCGCAGCAGCACCTCGCCCATGCACGACCTCGAAGTCATCCGTCCGTCCCTCGAGGACGTCTACCTCGACATGGTGGGACAGCAGTGAAGACAGCGACCAGCCGCATCTCGTACGAGATCCGCACCTACTTCCGCGCTCCCGACGCGGTCTTCTTCACCTTCCTGTTCCCGATCATCATGCTGGCGCTGTTCTCGGTGGCGTTCTCCGGCGCCGCAAACATCCAGGCCGGCCCCGACGTCAGCGTCGACTACGCCACCTACTACCTGCCCGGCCTGGTGGCGACGGGCATCCTGCTCTCCGGCACGCAGTCCCTCGGCGTCGACATCGCCACCGAACGCAGCGACGGCACGCTGAAGCGTCTCGGCGGCACACCGCTCCCGGTCCAGTCCTACTTCGTCGGCAAGATCGGCATGGTCCTCGTCACCACACTCGTGCAGACCGCACTGCTGCTGGCGATCGCGAGCCTGGTGTTCGGTGTCGACCTGCCGACCGACGCGAGCAAGTGGGGTGTCTTCGCCGGGGTGATGGTCCTCGGCATCGCCACCAGCTGCGTCCTCGGCATCGCGGTCTCGGCACTCCCCCGCGAGGGCCGCCGCGCCACCGCCACCATCGTCCCAATCGTGCTGGTGCTGCAGTTCATCTCCGGCGTCTACCTGCCCTTCACGCAGCTCCCCACCTGGTTGCAGGACGTCGCCTCCGTCTTCCCCCTGCGCTGGATGGCCTCCGGCATGCGGTCCGTCTTCCTGCCCGGTGCGTTCGAGTCGGGTGAGCCGGGAGGCGCGTGGCACCTCGGCCTCGGAGCCCTCGTGTTGGCAGCGTGGCTGGTCCTGGGCACGGTGGCCTGCCTGCTGACGTTCCGGTGGAACCGCAAGGACGCCTGATGGCGCCGCACTGGTGGGATGCTGGGCACATGAACGGCGAGACGTGGATGCGCAACCGGTGGTTGCACGTCTTCTTCGCGGGCACGATGCTCCTCACCGCCGTGATCACCGTGTTCGGCTGGTCCCCGTGGTCGATCCGCTGGCCCGCCTCCACCGCGGTCGTGGTGCTCGTCGTCGCCTACGCCGTGTTCGGGCACCGCGGCTACGACAGCCCCCGTGCCGCCGCGGCATTCCTCCCGCTGGTCCTCGTCGCCGCCCTGGTGCTGCCCGCCGTCGTGCCGAGCACCGCGTTCGTGCAGTGCATCGCGTTCCCGCTCGTCTGGGTGCAATCCGAACGGGTCCGCACCGCCGTCCTGCTCTCGGTCGCGGTCGGCGTCGCGAGCGGCATCGGCCTGCAGGTCTCCGGCGGCCCGGACGCCCTCGTCAGCACCCTGCTCATCGAGGGCATCAGCGTGATCGGTGCCTGCGCGATGGGCGTGTGGATTTCGAGCGTCGCCGGCCTGTCCGAGGAGCGCCGCCAGCTCCTCGACGAACTCCGCGCCACCCAGCAGTCCCTTGCCGATGCCCACCGCAGCGCGGGCGTCGCGAGCGAACGGGAGCGCCTGGCCCGCGAGATCCACGACACCGTCGCGCAGAACCTCGCCGGCATCGTCATGCTCACCGAACGTGCCCGCAAGGACCTGGCGAACGACCGCGGTGCCGCGCTCGACGAACGGCTGGCGGTCCTCGAGGAGTCGGCACGAGCGGCGCTCGAGGACTCCCGCGCCCTCATCGCCGCCGGGGTCGCCGGTGCCACGAGCGGCAGCCTGGCCGGAGCCCTGCACCGCCTGGCCGAGCGCTACACCCGCGAGACCGGCACGCCCGTCGCCGTGGACGCGACCGACGGCCCGCTCGACCGCGACGCCCAGGTCGTGCTGCTCCGGGTCGTCCAGGAGTCCCTCGCGAACATCCGTGCGCACGCCGACGCCGGCTCCGTCCGCATCGTGCTGCAGCACGCGCCCGAACGCGTCGGCGTCCGCGTGACCGACGACGGCGTCGGGTTCGACACCGGCGTCCCGACGGCCGGGCACGGTCTCCGGGGCCTCCACGAACGGTTGGCGCTCTCCGGCGGCACCTGCACGATCACGAGCACCCCTGGCGGCGGCACCGTCGTCGACGCGAGCCTGCCCACCGGAGCCGAGCCGGGCCTCCCGTCCGCCGATCGTCACCCCGTCGCAGAGGTGACCCGGTGATCCGCGTCGTGGTCGCCGACGACCACCCGATCGTCCGGTCGGGCATCGTGGCCCTGCTGCAGGACGCCGACGACGTCGAGGTCGTCGGTCAAGCGAGCGACGGCCGCGCGGCGGTGACGGTGGCGCTGGCCGAACGCCCCGACGTCGTGCTCATGGACCTCCGGATGCCCGTGCTCGACGGCGATGCAGCGACGGCGGAGATCCTCGCCGCCGATCCCGGCGTCCGCGTCCTGATCCTGACGACGTACGAGTCCGACGACCAGATCCTCGCCGCCATCGAGGCCGGTGCCACCGGCTACCTGCTCAAGGCCGCCCCCGAGTCCGAGATCCTCGCCGGCGTCCGGGCGACCGCACGGGGCGAGACCGCGCTCGCACCCTCAGCAGCCGCAGCACTCGTCCGCCGAGCAACGGGTTCGCTCCCCGCAGCGGCCGGCCCGTCGCTGACCCCGCGCGAACTCGACGTCCTGCGCCTCGTCGCCCAGGGCAACAGCAACCCGGCGATCGGCCGCGCGCTGTTCCTCAGCGAGGCCACGGTGAAGACCCACCTCGGCCACGTCTTCGAGAAGCTCGGCGTGAACGACCGCACGCGTGCCGTGACCCGCGCGATGGAACTCCAGCTCCTCCCCTGACCTGCGAGCCCGATGAGTGAGCAGAAGATGTCGGGTCCTGTGCGCTGACCCGACATCTTCTGCTCACTCGACGCCGTTCCGGATGAAACGGGAGGCACGGTGCCTGCCCGCACCGTGCCTCCCGTCCGCTCCAGCGCGCGCCCTGCCATCGCGACGCGCGCCCGCTCAGGCCCCCGCGTCCGCCTTCTGCGACCGGACGCGGAGCACCCGCGCTGTGGGGGTCGATCCGCCGTTCGCGACCTCGAGCGAGCCCGAGGCGGCGTCCCACACCACGGACCACGACCCGAGTGCCGTCGGGAACAGCGGCTCGACGACCACCGCCTGCCCGGCGAACGCCGGCAGCGGCAACGATACCGACGCCGACGCACCGGGCAGCGACCACACCGACAGGTACAGGTCGCCCGAGGCGGCGTGCAGGCCGAGTGCGACCCACGTGGCCTCCCAGGCGGGCAGCCCGAGGGGCCAGACCGGGACGGACGCCTCGACGACCTCCAGGACCTGCCGGTGTGCCGCGATGGCGTCACCGACCACCGCCCGCTGCGACGACGACATCTCGTTCAGGTACCCGGACAGGTACATCCGCCCGAGCACCCCGTTCACGAGCGACAGCCTGAACAGCTCCGGGTCCATGGTCGGTGCCGGGTACGCCCAGTTCCCCGCCTGCTCGGGCAGCATCGCGGCGGGAGCGGCGGCGGCGATCGAGGCGGACAGCACCGGGTCCTGCTGGTCCGACGTCGACTGCATGTGCAGGCGGGACAGCACAGCCCAGTCGGCGCGCATCGCTCCCGAGGCGCAGTTCTCGATGAGCAGTGCCGGGTACCGCTCCTGCACCGCGTCGAGCCAGTCGAGCAGGGCCCGCTGGTGGTCGAGCATCCCGGCGAACGGCCCCGTCATCGTGTTGTTGTCCATCTTGAAGAACGTCACGCCGAGTTCCCCGACGAGCCGGTCGACCACCGCGTCGAGGTGCGCGCGGGCCTCCGGCGAGCGCAGGTCGAGCAGGTGCCGCCCGTGCTCCGCGACCCGGACCCCGTGGTGCTCGACGAACGCGGACGACGGCAGGGTCGAGGCCAACGGCGAGTGGATGCCGATGACCTCGGGTTCGAGCCAGAGGCCGGCCTGCATGCCGCGCGCACGGATGTGGTCGATGACGGCCCCGAGCCCGGTCGGGAACCGCGATGCCGCTTCCTCCCACGCTCCCACGGTGTCCCACCAGTGCCCCTCGGCGTACCAGCCGGCGTCGATGCAGAACAGGTCCGCTCCGGCGTCGGCTGCAGCGTCGATCAGCGGCAGGAGCTTCTCGGTGGTCGGGTCGCCCATGAGCGTGTTCATGTAGTCGTTGAACACCAGGGGCAGGGCAC
>Ga0308160_10002970_pt1 | contig 19711 bp, 13 predicted proteins | sample PhyFR1_FD_201036 | JGI IMG/M metagenome (GOLD analysis project Ga0308160, IMG submission 201036) | Phyllosphere microbial communities from UC Gill Tract Community Farm, Albany, California, United States - DLSLF.R1 | ecosystem: Host-associated > Plants > Phyllosphere > Unclassified | place: USA...
CCGCCCTTCAGGCTCAGCATCATCACCGCGCCGGCGTTGACCGCCTTCGGGATCGAGATGCCGTTGCCCGGCACGTTCAGCGCGTTCCCGGCCACCATCGAGCTCTGGCAGTTCTGCAGGGCCGAGTAGGCGATTTTGTCCTTCAGGTTGACGGTCGTGCCTTCCATCTTGGTAAAGCCCATCGAAGCGCCGACCAGCGCGGCGTAGCGGTGGGTCTCGAGGAAGGCGGCCGCCTTCTCCATGCCCGGCTTGAGCTTGAGCCATTCGGTGCGGCCATTGGCGGCCACCTTCGTGTAGCTGGCGTCCTGCGGATCGCTGCTCTTGACGTCCATGATGTCGGTGGCCTTGATCGAGGCGGCCAGCGAGCGGATCTCGTCGCTGGTGGCGGAACCGAGCTTGATCCAGCTGAGCGGCGCCGCGGCGGCGGCCGGGTCCAGCGAGAAGCCGGCGCCGACCTTGGCCACGTACAGGGTGCCGCTCGACAGGTCCTTCTCCTTGTCGGCGACGAACACGAAGTAGCCGCTGTTGGTGGCGTCGTCGCCCATGATCACGGTGCGGTTGTCGCCCAGGACCTGCACCAGCTCGTGCGAGATGCGGCCCATGCAGTAGTGCTTCTTGATGCTGGCGGTGCCGTCCGGGTTGACGGTGATCTCCGGCAGGTGGCCGTAGTTGTACGGATTCGCCCTGGTCTCGTCGCCGTACAGGTTCTTGCTGAAGGCCTTGAACTGGGCTTCGCCGGCCGCGGTGAAGGCGTTCGGCTCGTACTCCTCGCTCGACAGATGGGTGCCCCAGGGCGACAGGCTGGCGCCGCAGGTGATCCACAGGCCGTTCGCGCTGGAGGTGTCGACGTTGTGGTACTTCACAAGACTCAGCTTACCGGTGCTCGGGTCCTGGTCCAGGGTCAGCACGGCGATCGGCGACGGCAGCTTGCCGTACATGTCGGTGGTACCGTCCTGGGCCCAGGTCGTGTATTCGAACTGGACCACGGCGAACACGGTGCTGCCCTTCACGCCGGCCACTTTCGCGTTCGGTACGGTCAGCAGCGAGGTGCCGTCCGGCGAATCCGAGAAGAACTGGCGCTCCTTGCCGGCCACGGTGGTGTCCATGATCGGTTTGTTGTTGATGTCGTAGTAGCCGCCGGCCAGGATGGTGCCGCCGCTGCCGTTCGGGACCAGGTCGCCGGTGATGAAGAAGGGTTTGTAGGACAGCTTGAAATCGAGCTTGCTGCTGTCGCTGAAGTTGACCGTCATCGTCGATGCCACCGAGGTGGTGGCCATGGATGCGGCGTCCGCCAGGGTCGGCGCGTTCATCGAGCCGAAGGACACGCTGGACAGGGTCACGGCCGGCGGCGTGGTCGTCACCGGGGTGCCCGGCGCGGTGCTCACCGGGCTGTCGTCACCGCCGCCGCAGCCGGCAAGCATGGCGCCCACGGTGCCGGCGCCGATCGGCAGCATCGGGGCCGCGCCCAGCAGGCGAATCAGGCGGCGGCGGGACAGGTCGGTATTCGCATTCATACGTCAGCACTCCAGATCAGGTCAGTGGGGCCGCACTGGGTGCGCGGCGATCGCTGGGCAGAATAGTGGAGACGTATGTCAGGAGCGTGACAGAAATTTAACGGTTTTGTGACAGAGTCACGCGGATTGGCTGAATGCTTGCTCTTCCTCAAAGTTCCGACGGTTTCCGAGGGTTAATTTCGATCAGTAATTGATCACATCCTGGTCTTGGGATGAGCGGCCGCAAGCAATCCGTCATTCTGGCGCTGGGTTCATTGACCTTCAACATGAGGATGGTTCGAATGAGACGGAAACACATCGGCCTTGCCAGCGCCATGCTGCTCTCCTTGTCGGTTGCCGTGGCAGCGCCGGCGCCCACGCCCTACGCCGACAGCAATGGCTTCAAACCGCCCGCAAGCCAGTACAAGGGACCGTTCTTCAAGCTCAGCTACGACTATCCGGCCAAGGTGGCCGTGCCCGACATGCCCTGGCGCGCCGCCATCAGGAATGGCCAGATCAATACCCAGAACGCCGCTGCCTACACCCAGGCGCTGAAGGACGCGGTCGGCAAGGACATGCGGGTGCTGCTGTCCGATTACCCGCGCTGGGACTCCGCCAAGCGCGGCTGGTACAACGAGCCCTGGCTCGGCGCCATGAACCTGTACGACCCCAAGCACCAGTATCTCGGCCGCGAATCCATTCACGGCATGTACGTCGGCTCCAGCGACCTGGACAAGTCCCTGTTCCAGCAAAGTGGTTTGAAGAAGGACATCACGACCTATGTGCTGACCTACTACGACAAGGTGGCGGCGCAAACGCTGAACCGGATCTGGAAAACCAAGGGCCCGCTAGATCCTCACCTGACGCCGGACAGCACCCAGTTCGAGGAAGGCGCAGTAATCGTCAAGGCAGCCTTCATCACCGCCGGCCCCGAGGTCTGGCCGGTCATGCAGGGCGCGCAGAAGTGGCCGCTCTACATCAACGTCGACGCCACCGCCAACGGGAACGATACGCCAACCAGGCTGCCGAAGCTGACCGATGCTTACCTGATGCAGTTCGATATCATCGTCAAGGACAGCAAGTCGGCGCCCGATACCGGCTGGGTCTTCATGACCCTGGTCTACGACAAGGACGCCAAGCGCGGCCCGAACGGCATTTGGGACCAGATGGTCGTGCTGGGCGCGCAGTGGGGCAACGACCCGCAGGCCAACAGCACCGTGAACCCGGCGGCGCCGCTGCTGCAGAACTGGAACAACCCGAAGGCGCCCCTGTACGGCGGCGAGACCTTCGGCTGGGGCTGGCGCCTGTCCGGCCCGAACGACGGCGCGATGAACAACATCGCCTATACCGAAGATGGCCAGCTGAAGAAGGTCGTGAACGCCAAGAACTCCTCGTGCATGAGCTGCCACAGCACGGCGCAGTGGAACACGGCAAGCAAGAACATGCCCTCCTTCCTGCTGCCCGACCTGTCGAACAAGCCGGACGTCACCGCCGACGGCTACCTGGTCTCGCCGCCGCCCGGCTCGCCGGAGTGGCTGCGCTGGTTCCAGAACCGCCGCGGCAACGTGCCGATGGACCCGGGCAGCATCGCCGGCGACTTCGACATGGTGCTGACCTTCAAATCGCTACCGCTGATGGAAAGCGCGAAGAGCCACCAGCCGCACCCGCTGATGGGCCTCGACCTGCGCGGCAAGCCGGCTGCGGCATCGAACGGCAAATAGGAGGCGGCCATGTCCTCGAACTACAAGCGTTTCTTTAGCAAGGCCGCCGGCCTGCCCTGCGGGATCGCCCAGGGCTTCCCGGTGCCCGGTCCGCAGTCCGTCAGCGCCGACAAGATCGCCGCCAGCGCCTTCTTTGCCGGCGACTGGCAGCGCGTGCAGACGGCCGCCTGGGACTTCATCGTGGTCGGCACCGGCCCCACCGGCGTCGCCTTCGTCGAGCGCATCCTCACGCACAATCCGCAGGCGCGCGTCCTGGTGCTCGAGCGCGGCGGCTACTGGCTGCCGGTGCACTACCAGATGCTGCCGATGGCCTTCCAGGCCGCTACCGGCTCGCCGCCGACCACCTATCCATGGACCCGCACGGCGGCGATGGCGACCGCCGGCCACAAGTTCTTCCAGGCCGGCTACATCCCGGTGCTGGGCGGTCGCTCGACCTACTGGAGCGCGTGGTGCCCGGCGCCGGAACCGACCCTGATGCGCGACTGGCCCGAAGAACTGATCGCCGTGACGCAAAAGCCGCGCTTCTGGAGCGACGCCCGCGCCTTCCTGCACGTGACCACCGCCGACCGCATCGACGACAGCGTCTACGGCAGCCTGCAGCGCCAGCTCGACGTCAACCTGAAGGAGAATTTCCGACGCTTCGTGCCGTCCGCGCTGGATGCCTTCCCGGCGCCGATCGCGGTCGGCGGCAGCGAGTGGCAGGGCGTGAAGTTCTACAAGTACTCGACCGTCGGCACCCTGCTCGGCCTGCAGCAGAAGCAGAAAGGCCTGGCGGCCCAGGGACGCGGGCAGGAACTGGCGATCGTCGACCGCTGCACCGTCGAGCGCCTGCTGCACGACGAACAGGGCACGGTGACGGCGCTGCAGACCAGCCGCGGACCGCTCGGCGTGGGCAATGCGCGCATCGTGCTGGCAATGGGGACGATCCCGCCGGCCACGCTGCTGATGAACTCCTTCGGCGCACTGCTGCCGAACGCCGGCAAGCGCTACACGGGCCACTTCATGTCGCACGTCACCGCGCGTGTTAAACGCTCGGCCTTCCGCGAGCTGGCAGGGCTGGAACTGGGCGCGCACTACCTGCACGGCCGCGCCGACAACGGCCTGCAGTACCACGTGCAGGCCAGCGCCTTCGCGGCCAGCCACCCGGAGCAGGACGCCGCCACCATCGCCTACGAGGCGCCCGATGCGGCCGCGGTGGCTTCAACAGCCCAGCTGCGCGGCTCGGAAGACTACGTGCTGTTCGTGTGCGCGACCTTAGGCGAAGTCTGCGAGCAGAACGACGCAAACTGGATCCGCCTGAACGGCGACGCCGACCCGACCGCCAACATCAGCCTGCAGCTGCAGACTGGCCCGCTGGACGAGCGCCTGTGGGACGTGCTCGACGAAGCGACTTATCAAACCATCGCCGCCCTGGCCAGCCGCGGCGTCGGTTCGACACCGGAGATCGAGTACTGGGTCGATGCCGGCCAGTCCGAGGGCTACTGGCAGACGGAGCGCCCGAGCCGGCAGCAGATCCGGCTGCCGATCATCGTGCACGAGGCGTCGCCGCTTTGGATCGGTACCGATCCCTCTACTTCCGTGGTCGGGCTGGATTACCGGCCGCATGGGGTCAAGAACGTGTACGTGACCGGGGGTGGGCTGTTCCCGACGTCGGGGTCTTGGAATCCGACCTTGACTATGTGTGGGCTGGCGCAGGATCTGGCGGACCGGCTGGGCTGAGCTTTTTATCGGAGGCGGCGCCCTGCCGCTTCCGGCTCTTCTTTAAACTTGTAAGCATTCGCAACAGATTCCGGTTGCATATCTGCTTTTAAATTCTTTTCTATATCTCGCAACATCTCCCATCTTTTTGCGCTCGGCAATATGCATATCTGACTTTTCAGTCATTTATATGCATGGCCGTCACATTTCCTTACTAATCCTACAGTTTTTTAGAAGAAACGAGCTGCTATCGTTTTTCCTGTCGCGATGCCGGTGCATCGGGACACAGACAACCACAAACAAAGGAAAAACAATGAAAAAAACGATGTTTGCAGTGCTTGCAGAGGTTCTTGCCATGGGGGCGGCACAGGCCCAGACCGTTTCGGCCAATGCTGCCGACGCGCCGCATTTTTATGTGGGTGCCGGCATCGGCGCGGTAAAGGATTCGGTGTCGGGCGACCACAAGCGCACTGGCAAGATCTTCGGCGGCTACGCGTTCGATGAGAACTGGGGCGTCGAGCTGGGCTATAGCCATCTGAGTAAAACCGGCTTCTATGTGCCGGGGACCACCGACTACACCGCCGTGCATGTCAAAAGCTTAAGGAGAATGGCCGAAGGCTGATGTTTATAGCGTCGGTTTGAAGTAAGGTTTCTGAGCGTTTGTGTTTGTTATACGAAAAGGAAAAGCCCGGCACCATCAAGTGCATGGTTTTTTTATCGGCAGTTTGGATTAGACATTGAACAGAAAGTTTGCCATAGGATCGGCTTGCAATCTAAGGATCACAACTAAGTCTTTCGATTCGTACCCAGTTCCATACCCAGCTTTGCAAGCTTAGCTATATTACAGTCACTCATGCTTACCAACCTCCCATTGAATTATCAAGAATTTAGAATGGAAAATCAAAAAGCAATAGGCACGGAATTAATCGGACTCTGCAGTCTCATTCTCTACGGAAACCTTCGATTATAAAATCCTCATCCAATACAAGGTCTACCGGAGCCCAACTTAATGCCGGTACTGTGATCAAAGCGGATTCAGTCCATCTGAAGCATAATGTGTCCTTCGGGACTAGCTCCGTTAGCGTTGCAGCGGATAACTGACGCACAGCATGGATATGTGAAGCACTTATTTGGCGGTCGACAAATGCACGATTCGCGAAGACGACTTGAATGATTCGCCACTCCACCCCATATATCTGACTTTTATCGAACTCGTTGCGACTTATATAAAATCTGTTCTGCGTGTTACAACTAGCTGCCTTTACCTCAATTTTATCAGTACAGCTGCCCGTACACTCAATATCGTAACCATAAGCGTCGGAAATTTTAGCGACGTGTATGGGCGCGGCATGTGCTTTATTGAGCGCTGAGAAAACAAATAATTCAGCTGCATCGCCAAGCCATTTGTTAAACGCATTCTCGCGCACTGCACTCGCTGACGATAGATGCAAACTAATTAAAAACTCATCAAGATTTGGCTCAATCCAGGAAAGTTCTTCTAGCGCGTCCTGTGGGATGTACTCGCGCAGTACTCGTCGATCTTGGATGGCGAGCGTCAACCAAAACGGCGGAGCTTTCGATATCAAAACTCTGGCGATAGCAAGCAAGGTCGCGGGATCAGCCTGCGAGGAAAGTTCGGCGAGCGCGGGGTCGACAATCACCCCCTCTGGCAACAAGAACGCAAGCCTCAATTGCACCAGGTCCCGAGCAATTTGATCTAGGTTAAGTGCGCCCGCCATAAAAGTCGGCCGGCATCGTGCGGCCTCTATCCACTCTATATAGCCCCGGCGTGCGCCGAGCCTAGCAGCATGGCAAAGCAGCAGCACCCCATGACAACGTCCCCGACTTGGAATCAAGGGGTTATGCTCCAGAAAGATGGGCAAGCACGGCTTGCAGATCATCTGTATGCATTGCAGAGCCACTGTTCCCAATATCCGGCTCCGGCAGAGCGACTTGCACAAGTCCCGGATCATCCATTAGCTTTGACAGGGCCTTCACCTTATCCCGCAACCGCGAGTCGACACTGTCATCTATGGTGCCAATGCTCGTTAGAACCGTAAACTCTGTAATGATGCGTTTGTCTAATCCGAGACGATGAATACGATCTTGGCTTTGCAAAAATTGGCCGGCGTTGAATGTTCTGTCCAAATACACTGCATGATGGCAATCATGATGCAGGCTTATCCCCTCGCCGCAGGCCGCCGGATTAGCAAGCAGGACAGAACAGTGTTTTGAATTTCGAAATCGAAAGAGCTCCGTTTCGCGTGTCACCGATTTGGGCGGCGCATTGTCTTCCGGCGGCACTCCACCGTGGATCATCGCCGGCTGAAACATCCCCAAATGTTTAGCCAACGACTTGAGATTTCTCACGAAGTTAGACCACACAATCACTTTTTCGCCGCGGCTTGCGGCATCTGCCACAATCTTCGCCACGCGGTCGTATTTCCAGGGTGTCTCATGGCGATGGTAAGTCTGCAGTAACTCCATAATCGGTTCGTTGCCGACTAAAGGCAGCGGTGGATGCAGGAAAATCGCGTCATCACCTTCATCTGATCCGGCCGGCAGCAACAAAGGATTAGTCGCTGCTTCGAGCAAATACATCACGATGCGGCCCAAACGGTCAAATTCTCGACGGTTCGAGTCGGAAAGAAGAAATCCTGCGCGCCAACGGCCAACCAGTGCATCATAAATGGCTTGTTGAACCGGCCGCATGCTCTCCCGAACAACATTAAATTTTGTGGGTGGCAGGTCAAGGCCAGACTTCGTTGTCCGGACAAAATATCGAGATATCGCGTCGCGGGTTTCGGTCAAAACAGCGATCTCACGGCCATCCCGCTCTTGGTACGCCGCATGCGGTAGTATTTTGCGGTCTTGGCCTGGATACAAAAATTGCATGAGCGCGACGAGATCAAAAGCCCCCTGCGGGGCTGGTGTCCCAGTCAGAACATCTCGACGCTCTGCTGCGAACGCCAGGTCAAGAACGGCCTGGCCATGTACGCCTGCTCCGCCTCTTTTAATCCGATGTGCTTCATCTAAGATTACCTGAGTGGGCTGGTCCGCAACGAAAGCGCGGATGCGGTCGTAATCGGAAGCGACCCGGTTGTAATTCGTTAATAAAATATCCGTGTTCTTGGGAATTCCCGTGTCCGATCCACCGTGCACAACCACCATCGGCACCGGCGCCATACATGCTTGTGAGTCTTGTTTCCATGCTTCGAAGGCGGCAATGGGTCCAATGACAAGAAGACGGTTGACGCGGCGACGAAAGCGATTCACTGTGAAGTTAGCGAGTGCAACGGTCGTCTTGCCGGCACCAGGTACGGAAAAGTCGGCACCGTGCGGCAGCCGCAGAACTCGGGCCAAATTTTTAAGCTGGAACGGTTTCAGCGTTCGAATAAAACCGGCGTCCGACAGTTCTTTCTCGAAGGCCTCCAGATTAATGTCTTCTACATTATTGACGCTCGCTTCACGAAGCTTGCGATCCGAAGCAAGTTTTTGGAGCTGAGCATGTAATGCTGGGCCAAATGCAACTCTTTGCCCGAAAAGGGCTTTTACTTCACGAAGGACCTCAACCTCGGCCAAAAAAACGTCTGCGCGAACGTCTGTACGGGTTGGTGAGCCGTCTACAATGCCTCGGGCGAGTGCCTCCTGAATCCTCGCCCATGCACCCACATCACAATCGCTTTCCCGATTCAATATGACAAGCGGTCTTCCCGAATCAATATATAATTCAGCGTTAATCATGAGCTGGAGTCAGCGCTTTAACGAGCGTGTTCAATACAGTCACTTTCGATTGAAAATCGCCTTCTTTCCAATCATCGAACCGCCGGGCTTTTGCTAGGGATGACACCGCCCGCTGGAGCTCGAGGATTGCTTTTTCGACGCGTATAATAGGGGCACTGATCGCGCTGTTATCGTTCGTCTCCTCGGCGGCTTCTTGCGCAGCCGAAGAAATAGCGCTCTGAATCGTGTTATATACTTCCCGAACGGTCGCTGTTTTTCCGCCACTGAATTCGATGAGATCATCTTTGCGTTTTTCGGCTAGAAAGCCAAGTATTTCGGTAAGACCGTCTGATTTGACTTCCTCACCTAACAGATCATCAAGCGGATCAATTTCGCATGCCTCCGCTCTTGAACTCGCGATCGTGTCCAACAATGGTGCGAGCGCGCGGTCTGCTTCAATCTCACGGAGAACCAAAGCCGCTGCGTCAGGCCGCTGCAAATGGCGAAGCGTGCGATAATTGACCCCCGCGAGGGTTCCTAAAAAATACGTTGCTCGAACGCCGTCCGCTTCCGGCTTTTGCTTTCCGCGAATATGCCTCGCAAGCTCGTCAAAGGCCGATTCATTATCATTGAAATCGATATGGAGACGCGCGCCCTTTGATAATGCAACCAATTGGTGGAGCTGCTGAAGCTTCTCAAATAATCCCTTCACATCAGCCGGCTTGCGGTGCATCTTTTTAGCAACACGAGCGAAATCCTTGCCCTCTCGCTCGTAAAGCTCTTCGATAAGCATTGCTTCATTAACCCACGAATAGTCTTCTTTAAAAGTTTGCGCAACCTGCAACTCCGCCTCTAAGTCAACCAACTCATTAGGCGTTGCATCTTCAGGCAATATAAGACACTGCACGTAGCGCGCAGCCAAATGTCCGTCGTCTTCGTACAAGCTGCGAAGTGCAGCCGATCGACGATTCCCATTTATCAAGACACCCTCGGCTGTAAGAATGGCTGGCTCTTGCTGCTGCCGTTCCTGCAAGTCGTTCTTTAATTCTTGGAAACCAGATTGGGACTTCAGAATTTTATATTGCGCATCCTGCGCGATTTTCCCTAGTGGATCGCCGGAGAATAGATCAGACCGCTTAGATAAATGAATAGCTCGAAGCTGCTCCGCTTTTGTTCTGTGGTTGAGCGTCGAAAAACGAACCCAATCGACTTCCACCTCCACCATTGGCATTTCTTTCATTTGCCGTGGCCAAGCCGGCAAAGGTATTTTTCGGGAAACTGTTCTTGCTGCAAGAAAGGCAACGCGATCTAAGTCTAGCACAAGGTTTGGCACTTTAACTCCTAAAATTGGTTGAGCGTCCGGGGCCGAACGGCATGGCGATTGTGGAGCGCGGTGAACCGCCGCGTTTTTGGAACCCGACAGATCCAATATACGCAGTAGATTGGCTTGGTTCTATATTGAATAATGCAAGCAGAACACTTGGGAAAAATCGCTGCCTTGCACCGTCCCAATTCCACCCCACTCCATCCCCTCCATGCTCGGGCATCACATAAATACAAGGAGGAGGAACAAGCATGTCGTCCACTGCAATAGCTAACGCTTTTTTGGGACAAGGACGCTCCAAAGAGCCACAGAGCTCATTGTGAAAAATCACGCCGTCCAGCGCATCCGTAGCGCTCGAAAAAAAGCGTTGCCGTAGCCGGTTTGTTCCCTTGACGACGTGTTCTCCGGGCTCATAAGTGAGACTTGAGCAAAGCCACCATAAATAAGTTTCCTTTGCCCAGTCGGGCACCGCCCAGCGCACGCTACTATGTACCCCGTCTGGACAGCCCTTTTGAATCACGGCCACGTCGCCAAACCCATCAATACTTAGGCGATATATCGTGTCGTCGCCGTAGTGCGGCATCTCAAGTTTGGAGATCAATCCGCGCTGTTTCATCTGTTCAAATAGGCTGATGAGGAATTGTCGGCGGTTAGAGTTGCTCGCTGCTCGACTTCCGCGAACTTTTTCGATCGCCGCAGGCAAGGCGCTACGGTATTCGTCGACCGTTAAACCTTGTGCGGCGAGATACGCCGCATCATTCGCTAAGGAAGTCAGGATGCTTACGACTTTTGTTACGTTTGCTTCCGGTGGAGCGCCTGGATGTCGACAGGGCGCGGCTTGTTCGGCTGCCATTTGTTCCTCAATTACCTCTTTATTCGTTACTTTATAGAATGAACTGTCGTATACAGCGCTCACAATTCCCGGCTCGTTCCATGAACACTGCTGTCCTTATTGCTCAAGCCTGATTGCACGTCAGTTTAATAGTGAAGAAGGCGTTCCACACTACGCTAAGCTTGTTCGGACAGTCTAAAGTTAGCCGCAAGGCAGCCTTGAGGTCGCTTTCACACTTCAAACGCAGACTATGCAGTACGCATTGTGCAAGTCGTCTGGTTGATCCCACAAGTTCGCGTCCTTATTCTTCGTCCTGTTCTACGAGTGTCAGACCAAAACAATATCGGAGTTAGGCAGATGCCGTTAATGCTGCTGGATCGCTACGACTGTCTATGTCATTACTGACCAAAGATATTTTCCTCTGGGCGTCAGTTCTTGCCAAGTATGTCATGGAATGTTTGGCGGAAATAGACGGCTTGTCTCAAATAATGAACACTACATAACAAGGTGCCTATGCAGGGTTGACATTTGTCCTTGCTTGCGGCAGCTCAACTGTAGGCCAGATGAAAAATCGAATTTATTGTTTGTAAGCGATTTTGTTGAGCGACCAGGAGCGTGCAGGGCTGGTCAAAAACCCAACATTTCGCGATTAGGATAGCTGCAGAGCCCTGCCAGCCCATAGGTCAAGCGGTTTGGCCTGATCTTCTCTACTAGCAAGTTCCCTAGCTCGCGCTCGACCGCGCCTTAGTGTGGCTGAAGAGCGCATCGACCGTTACAGCGTTCAAAAATTCTTCAAGACACCGCCTAAATCCGCTCGTCTCAAAAGGCAACTCAACTGTTGCATCGGTAGGAATTAGGAACAAATCTAACAAATTTTCTTGTACGGGCATTCTCATCCTTTAACAACGGCGAAATATCACGACAACAGGGTACACGCAGTGAAGACGATGTTGTTATTTTTGAAAGAAAAATACGCCTCGTTATATCCTAAAAACAAGAAATAATGGTTGTTGTTTGGCACAGGCGGAAGCGATCGCTCTCTCTCTTAGATGTTGAACCAACGAACCGCTCTCGCATCTAACTCAACAGGACTGCGCGGGCTAACCGCACTAGGAATACTGAATCGCTCCGCGTTCTCAGAGAATCCACGTCATTGTGAATTACACCACATGATGCACCTGAGAAACATAGCACCCTCAGCCTAAATGGAGGACAATACGATCAAGGGGGGTTGCATGAACAAGTTTTACGAATTCTTCGCTGGCGGCGGCATGGTGAACGCTGGGCTGGGCGATGAATGGAAGTGTCTTTTTGCTAACGATTTTAGCGAAAAAAAACGTGCGGCGTATGAAGCTAACTGGGGCAAAGACCATTTCGTGCCTGGTGATGTGGGTAAAGTGCAGCTTGACCAGCTGCCTGAGCAAGCAGACTTGGCGTGGGCTTCGTTTCCATGCCAAGACCTTTCGCTGGCGGGGAACGGCGCTGGGTTGAAAGGTGAACGCAGTGGTACGTTCTGGGCGTTCATGAAGTTGATGCAGCAGCTGCGCGAGGACAAGCGCAAGCCACGCGTCATCGCGCTCGAAAATGTGTACGGCGCTATCACGAGCCACGCTGGCAAGGATTTTGAGGCGATCATTGCAGCGTTGGCGGCTGAGGGGTACCGCGTTGGCGCCATGGTTATTGACGCAGTGCACTTTATTCCACAATCGCGCCCGCGTCTCTTTGTTGTGGCGATTGATGAAGCGCTCCAAATCCCTGCCACATTGGATGGTGCGCAACCAGCCGCAGCATGGCATCCCCGGGCGATCACGCAGGCTTACGGGCGTTTATCCGAAGAACTCAGGAATAAATGGGTTTGGTGGAATTTGCCAGCGCCGGATCCGCACGCGCTTACGTTAGAGGACATTATTGAAGAGGAGCCGCAAGGCGTGGCTTGGCACTCTCAAGAGGAAACAGAGCATCTGCGAGGCATGATGACAGACATTAATCTTAAAAAACTCTGGGAAGCGCAAGAAACAGGCACACTGCGAGTTGGCGCTGTTTACCGGCGAACGCGGGAAGGCCGTCAGCGCGCCGAAGTGCGTTTTGATGGCGTCGCTGGCTGCCTGCGTACGCCGTCCGGCGGCTCCAGCCGCCAAACAATCATGGTCGTAAAGGGGAAAGACGTAAAGTCCCGCCTTTTATCGCCTCGCGAAGCCGCTCGTCTGATGGGCTTGAATCACGATTACATCTTGCCCGCGCGCTACAACGACGCTTATCACTTGGCGGGTGATGGGGTGGCTGTGCCAGTTGTGACCCATCTCGCCCGGCACATCTTCGAACCTGTTTTAGCGCACAATCGACAATTGCAGCTGCCGGAGCCCCCGCAAGACATGGCTGAGGCGGCGTAACCACTTCGACAGGACGTTGCATTATTCGCCTTGTCCTGTCTAAGGTCGGGCGACGTGCGCCAGTGCTACTTGCGCCTATTCCTGCATGCGCGGACCAAGACTAAGGCACTAGACCGAGCATTCATCCTGTTAGGCTTCGGGTTGCGCGAGAACGTAGACTTCAGACACGCGCAAGCGCAAAGCTGGCGCATGTAGGACGGCAATGGCCGCCTTTTTCTTCGCTAGAGCGACGCATCGCCTGCTCCACTTCGCACCCAGTCCGCAACTTGATCGGCGAGCGCATCCAAAGTTCTTAGCTTAAGGCTGCATTCCCACACAACCAAAACCCGCCATCCGCTCGCCGCCAGCTTCGCTAGATGGTCGCGATCCCGCGCTTGATTGCGGGAGATCTTTCTTTCCCAGTACTCAACGTTCGTCGACGGCATGCGGCTCCGACTGCAGCCGTGCCAATGCCACTGACACCCGTGTACAAAGATGACCGCATTTAGACCTGGGAAAACGATGTCAGGTTTGCCTGGCAGGTCTGACGCATGGATTCGATACCGCAATCCGCGCGCGAACAGGGCTTTTCGCAGGCGGAGCTCCGGCGTTGTGTTCGTGCTGCGCACGCGGGACATAATGCGGCTGCGCGTCGCTTGGTCGAACGTGTCGGGCATTCTGAAGCGCTGTTTCGTTGCGGAGTACTACAGTGTACAAGAATGAGGATTAAACCCGCTTGATCCGTTCTCGCCACGGGACACGTTCAAAGCTCTCGCGCCCACTAGTCAACGTTCTTCACTTCACTGACTAGAAGCTTACGCTGCCAGCAATAAACTGCAAAGGCGTCATCATGCAAGCGAAGCCCAACTGCAGGCGCAGTAAGACCCGGGACATCTTCGCGTCCGCAGATAGGGTGAGCCTAAGCGGTGTTGCACGCAAACGTTTCAACAGGTTCTCGTGTTCGACACAGACCTCTGCCTTAGTCACTCGCACTTTTGTACATGCAGCGCTAACTTTGTCCACCATGCCTCGCCCAGGCCCCTCGACCTACGCCGACCGGTCGCTGATAAAACAACACCCGGTTCAGAGGAAGACCGGGCGCTTCTTGCCCACCGGAATCCGCCGGATTCCGACCTCACGCTTAGACGTTGAACAGGAAGTTCAAAACATCCCCATCCTTGACCACATATTCCTTACCCTCAGCCCGCATCTTGCCCGCTTCCTTCGCACCAGCCTCGCCCTTGTAGGCAATGTAGTCATCGTACGAAATCGTCTGCGCACGAATAAACCCACGCTCGAAGTCAGTGTGGATCACACCAGCAGCCTGCGGCGCGGTATCGCCAACGTGAATGGTCCACGCACGCACTTCCTTCACGCCAGCGGTGAAGTAGGTCTGCAGACCAAGCAGCTTGTAGGCGGCGCGGATCAGGCGGTCCAAACCCGGCTCTTCCATGCCCATGTCGCTCAGGAACGCAGCCTTGTCGGCATCGTCCAGATCGGCAATCTCCGCTTCGATCGCAGCAGAAATCGCCACGATCGGCGCATTCTGCTTGGCAGCATATTCGGTCAGCTGGTCGAGCAGCGGGTTGTCCTTGAAGCCGGTGTCGGACACGTTGGCCACGAACATTGCCGGCTTGGCGGTGATCAGGCACAGGGTCTTGATCAGGGCCATCTCGTCGGCGTCGAGGCCGGCGGTACGCACCGGCTGGCCTTCGTTCAGGTGCGGCATCAGGCGCTCGCACACGGCCACCAGCTTGGCCGCATCCTTGTCGCCCGAGCGCGCTTTCTTGTTCTCGCGGTGGATCGCCTTTTCGACGGCGGTCATGTCGGCCAGCGCCAGTTCGGTCTGGATCACTTCGATGTCGTCCAGCGGGCTGACCTTGCCGGCCACGTGGATCACGTTGTCGTCTTCGAAGCAGCGCACCACGTTGACGATGGCGTCGGTTTCGCGGATGTGGGACAGGAACTGGTTGCCCAGGCCCTCGCCCTTCGACGCGCCCGCCACCAGGCCGGCGATGTCGACGAATTCGACGATGGCGTTGACCATGCGCTCGGGCTTGACGATGTCGGCCAGCGCCTGCATACGCGGATCCGGCACCTCGACCACGCCGACGTTCGGCTCGATGGTGCAGAACGGATAGTTTTCAGCCGGGATGCCGGCCTTGGTCAGGGCGTTGAACAGGGTGGACTTGCCAACGTTGGGCAGGCCGACGATGCCGCATTTGAGACTCATAGGAATTCTTTCTAGTTCGATGGACGAGAGGCGTGCAACGCAACCGCCCCAAAACCCCACATTGTAAGCGAGGACAGCACCCTTTGCCCGAAAAAGGGCGCCGAGCGCCGTGCCGATAACAACGCTTGGCACTGTCGGGATTCTTTACATCCCAGCGGCAGCTCGTGCTCCAGCTCAGCCATGAAGCCCGTCTTTTCAAGGACTTGCGGGCCATGGAACGATAATTGTTTAATAGAACACATCGTTTCTAAAATACAATTATTTAGGGAAATCCATGAAAAAGCTTCTCTCTGCCCTGCTGTTCGGCGCCTGCCTGCTGGCTGCCAACGCCCAAGCTGTCGTCGTGCGCGGCACCGGCACCACTGCTCTCGTCGGCCATGACCTGACCGATCCGGAAAACGATGGCCTGCCGGACTCCGACGTCAACTATAACGCGAGCTTCCGCTCGTCCTTCGCCGCCGGCTTCGGCGGCTACGAACTGGCGTTCAATGTGTTCGACAACCGTCTCGGCGGCGGCAACGACAAATGGTGCTGCACGCCCGGCGGCTGGGTCGAGGCGCAGTTCGCCAAGCAGTACGTGCTGACCAGCTTCACCGCTGCCTCGGCCAACGACATGCCGGGCCGCGATTCGGACTGGTGGCGCATCCTGGGCTCGAACGATGGCATCAACTACACCACCATCTTCGAATACAACAACGACGGCGTCAGCCCGTGGGCCCAGCGTCTGCAGGTGAACCAGTACTTCGCCGGCACCGACTTTGCCTCGCCAGCGGCCTACAGCATCTTCCGCTACCAGTCGCTGTCGACCGTGAATCCGAACGACGGCCACCAGCTGGGCGAACTGGAATTCTTCGGCAATGAAGTGCCGGAACCGGCCAGCCTGTCGCTGTTCGCCCTCGGTGCCGTGGCCCTCGCCGCACGCCGCCGCAAGCGCGCTTAAGTTAAAGCGTCAAATCGGCCGGATCTGCGCCAGGTTCGGCCTGTCCACGAAGGCTGCGAATGCATCCCGCAGCCGTTCCCCCTCCTCCATCGCCTGCTTCCACGCCATGATGCGCGCATCGTGGTTCAAGCCGTAATGCTTGAAGTCGCTGCGGTCGATCAGTTTCCCGCGCGGCAGCCTGCTCAAGAACTCGGCGCTCGGCGCCACGATCAGCACATTGTCCAGCCAGCCGCGATTCGGTCCGCGGGCGGCGCGCCGCCAAGGCAGCGCCTTGTCCAGCCAGCCCGGCACGATGTGCTCGCTGAAGTGCGGGTAGAGCACAATCGACCCCGGCGCCTGCGCAGCCAGACGCGCATACGGCAGCGCCAGGTTGTAATCGATGATGCCGCCATCCCAGTAGTGGCCGGGCGGCGCTCCAGCGATGTCGCGCACCGGCTTCATCAGCATCGGCAAGGTGCCGGACGCCAGCAGGCCGGTTGCCAGGTTTTCGCGGCTCAAGGGAGAAAACTGCGTGGCAAAGCTGTCGAAGGGTTCGCGCAGCCAGGACGCGCTACTGCGCACGTCGCCGATCACCACGCGGTCCATCAGGTGCGCCAGGCGGTCGCGCGAGGCCAGGTTGTGCAGGGCCGCCGCCGCGAAACCCTTCATTTCGGCATACCGGTGGCCGGGCGCCGAAAGCAGCCGCTTGCCACGCACGGTCAGCAGGTGCAGGCGGTGCTGCGGGTGGTTCACGATGTCGTTCTCGTGGCCGCGCACGAATTCTTTCAATAAGCCCTGCACCACCTCGTCGATCTGTTCCTGCGACGGCTTCGTACTGGTGTAGCGCTGGCCGCTGTACAGCTCGCCCAGGCGTGCGAAAGCCTTGACCGGATCCTTCTGGCAGGCCGCGGCCATGCGCCAGGCGCCGATCGAGGAGCCGATCAGCGTCCGCTCGCGCGGCGCGCCCGGAAACCATTCGCCGAATACCCACTGGTCGAGCGAGCGGAAGATCAGCCCCTTGGGACCGCCGGCGGCGGCCGGGACGACGGCGATGTCCTGCGCGCGCAGGCCATGCGCGCGGATCTGGGCCAGGGCCAGCGGCCCGGCGTGGAAAGTGAGTGCGCTCATCGGGGAATTATCGCATTCCTGATGTATGCATACCTCATAATTACTTTTGCGTTGTGACAATCGGTGAGTTTTGCCTCGTAGGATATGGCCTACACTGAATTTCCACTCGTCACGGAGGCATCATGGCCACGCAAGCGCTGTTCGATATCGGTAACGTCATCCTGGATCCCACGCCCACCTTCGCCCGCCTGAAGGACAAGACCCGCGCCTGGCTTCCGCTGCTGATTCTGATCGTCCTGACCGTCGGCATCATGGTCTGGTGGATCTCGACCCTCGACTTCCCCTGGCTGGTCGAGCACACGGTGGCGTCCCAGCCCAAGGCCACGCCGGAGATGCGTGCGGCGATGGAAAAATTCATGACGCCGACTTCGATGATGTGGAGCTCGATCATCGGCGCCGTCCTCGGCACCCTGGTGGCAATGGCCCTGTCTGCGCTGTACTACCTGGTCGCCGGCAAGATCATGGGCGTGCCGATCGGCTTCGGCAAGTGGTTCGGTTTCTCGGTGTGGACCAGCGTGCCGCGCCTGCTGACGGTGCCGCTGTCGGCGCTGCAGATCATGACCTCGAACGGCCGCCTGGCGCCCGAGGACCTGAACATGGCCTCGCTCAACTACCTGGTCTTCCACCTGCCGGTCTCGCATCCGTGGGCCAGCCTGGTCGGCAGCATGGACCTGACCATGTTCTGGAGCATCGCGCTGGCCGTGCTCGGCCTGAAAGCCTGGACCGGCCGCTCGACCGGCACCTGCGTCACCGTCGCCGTCCTGCCCTACCTCATCATCTACGGCCTGTGGGCCGCGAAAATCGCCTTCCTGGGATAAGCGCATGCGCAAGAAACTGATCGGTGCAGCCATCGTGGCCGCCTTCTTCATCGTCCCGGTGGCAGTGAAATTCGGCCACCGCGAGCCGGCCCGGGAAGCCGAACTGGCCGCCGTGCAGAAGCTCGAGATCCACCCGTCGATCCTGGCGACCGGCAACCTGGTGTTCCGCCAGGAGGTGCAATTGTCGGCCGAAGTGATCGGCAAGGTAGCGGCGGTGCAGGTCAAGGAAGGCGACCACGTGACGCGCGGGCAGACGCTGTTGAAGCTCGACCCGACCGTCTATCTGGCCGAGGTGGCGCAGCAGGAAGCCAGCCGCCGCAACGCCGCGATCGCCATCGAGCGCGCCCAGATCAACGTGGCCAACCAGCAGCGCAGCCTGGAACGCACCGGCCAGTTGTACAAGTCGAATTACATCGGCATCTCGCAATACCAGGATGCGACGCACCAGGTCGACGTCGCCAAGGTCGACCTGCGCGCCAGCCGCGAGACGCTGGAACAGGCCAGCGCCCTGCTCTTGCAGGCGCGCGAGCGCCTGGCCAAGACCGAGGTGCGCGCCCCGATCGACGGCACCGTGACCGCGGTGCCGATCAAGATCGGCGAAACGGCGGTCGCCAGCGCCACCGGCATTGCCGGCTCCTCGCTGATGACGATCGCCGACGTCGGCTCGATCATGGCCGAGGTGAACGTCGACGAAGCCGACATCGCGCGCGTGGCGGTGGGCCAGCAGGCCAAGGTGTTCCCGGCCGCCTTCCCCGACCAGCCGGTGACCGGCAAGGTCGAAAGCGTGGCGATGGCGCCGAAGAGCGCGATGCCCGGCGCGCAGAGCCAGGGCCGCAGCTATGTGGTCAAGCTGCGCCTCGACGACCCGAAACTGGCGCTGCGCTCGGGCATGACCTGCCGCGTCGAAATCGTGGTCGGTTCCAGCGCCGCCAAACCGGCGGTGCCGATCCAGGCGGTGCTGAGCGAGGAAGTCGCCGGCAACAAGGACAAGGACAAGATCAAGAACACCAGCTACGTGTTCGTGATCCAGGACGGGAAGGCCAAGAAGACGCAGGTGGAACTGGGCCTGTCCGACGACGCCAACCAGGAAGTGACCAAGGGCCTGGCGCCCGGCCAGACGATTGCGGTCGGCCCGGCGCGCCTGCTGCGCGAACTGCGCGACGGCGACGCCGTGAGCGCGAAAAAAACCGACGTCAAGGTCGCCGACGTGAAGGCCGCAGCACGATGATCCGCCTGCAGGGCATCACCAAGGAATACCGGATGGGCGACCAGACGGTGCACGCGCTGCAGGGCGTCGACCTGCAGATCGAGCGCAACGAGATGGTAGCCTTCATCGGCGCCTCCGGTTCCGGCAAGTCGACCATGATGAACATCGTCGGCTGCCTGGACCGGCCCAGCAGCGGCCAGTACTGGCTCAACGGCCGCGAAGTGGCGACCATGTCCGGCGACGACC
>Ga0308160_10002971_pt1 | contig 19708 bp, 30 predicted proteins | sample PhyFR1_FD_201036 | JGI IMG/M metagenome (GOLD analysis project Ga0308160, IMG submission 201036) | Phyllosphere microbial communities from UC Gill Tract Community Farm, Albany, California, United States - DLSLF.R1 | ecosystem: Host-associated > Plants > Phyllosphere > Unclassified | place: USA...
TAGCAAGTAGATGTGGATTCAATCCTCGGGATGGGGACGGTGATGCGGCACCCACTCAGACATATCATATCGCCGGAACCGATTTATGTTTAGCTGGAACAGCTGAGATCCCACTCTCGGCATTATTCGCTAATCGAATATTGGAGCATAAAAGTCTACCTAGGAAGGTGGTGGGTGTAGGACATGCTTTCCGGGCGGAAGCTGGGGCCAGGGGAGCGGATACGAGAGGATTGTATAGGGTTCATCAATTTACCAAAGTCGAGATGTTTTGCGTGACCGCCGCGGACGGAGAAGGTGGACAGGTGATGGAGGAGATGAGAAATGTACAGAAGGAGATTGCTGAGGGTCTAGGGCTCAGTGTCAGGTATGTCGAATCACTGTATCCGCTTATACGACTAACGCGCAGGGTGCTTGATATGCCTACAGAGGAATTGGGGGCAAGCGCAGCGAAGAAATACGACATGGAGGCATGGATGCCAGGACGTGGGAAGTGGGGCGAGGTACATGATCTCGACTCTGACGAAATGATATGCTGATAGTAGATAACATCAACATCAAATTGTACAGACTATCAATCTCGTCGCCTACATATCCGATATCGACCGGCCACGGAGACAGAAGCTCCACTTCCATTCGCACATACCCTCAATGGTACCGCGGCTGCTATTCCCCGATTGCTCGTTGCCCTTCTCGAGAATGGCGTGAGATTTGTCGAGGGGCAGGAAGAGCTGGTTGAGGGATTGGATCTCCCTAAGGCTTTGAGGCCATTCTGGGTCGGTGGGGACGAAATTGGATGTGGGAAGGAGAAGGGGTCGATTCGGTGGGTGTAAAGTGTGTAGAGCCGATGTTGTAAACCATGTACCGATACACACCACCTCTGCATCGCGTATACAATCAACAGTGATTGTATCGTCTGTCCCTCGATATCGAACCGATCTGTTCGAGCTTTTGTTTCATTCCGACTCGATTTGTCACGAGCTCCACCCAACAATCTCCCCCCGCTCATCACAAGCGACTATTCCCAAACAGCAATCCGCACTATTGATAGGTGGTACTCGACGATCAATCGGAGGGGACATATCGCGAGTAGCGGATGAGGGGGGCCGGGGTATGATCGGTATCTGAACGTTATCCATCCGTGGTACTGGCCGTATAAGATTTGGCGAGTTTGTGATGGGTGTAATGTCTCTCGGTCTCTTACGGCCGTTTTCACCCTCATGTTTACGAACGGTATCGGATGGTGCCGAAGAGCTGATCGAGCCTTGACAGCAATCTGAACTTGAAGTCTTGGCTGGACCGCACTTGGAACTCGTAGATGGGTCTACTGGTCCGGGATTGAACAGGAAACGGGTATTCCTTGACTCGTATTCCTGCTGGATGGTCATCCGGGAGGTAGAAGCGATGGGGTTCTCTGAATATTGTGCTGCGTGTTGACTAGTCATTGACATGGGTGATGCCTTCTCATCAGTCTTGCTCGCTTCTCTTCATCAAGCATGAGACAAAGTACGCACCTGGGCTCCATCCATCCCTACATCCCCACCGATAGCTCTCAGAGCATTAAGAGCATTCTCCAATTGATCCTTTACGCCCTGAACAACTCCCAGCTGAACCTTCATCTCGTCCCCATCAATCTCTCGCTCCTTCTTCTCAAAGCTAGCTCGCGCGGCATCAGGATTGAGCAGATGATCCCTCATCAATTGAAGCTCATGGCGAAGCTGTTGATTCTCCTCTTCCAAAGCACGATTTGTTGATTCCAGTTCGGCCTATTCCGTTAGCCGCCGATATTTTATCAATGGGTGAATGTACGATTTTTTCCGCTTTCTTAGCTCTGAATTTTCTTTGCTGGACTAATCCACGCGTTTCGGGGAGAGCTGTGTTCATGGGTCTACCGCGAACCATTATGAAAGATGTATTGGTGATAGTCGTATAGGTACATTGAATGTTGATCAAGACGATTTTGACTGACTTGCCTACCCGTGTGGCGGTGGCGACGGACTACTGTACTGTACAGAGTCATTTGCTTCCGATAGGTTGTCAATAATGGTGCATCTCTCCTACGACATTACATCCTATATAGCCCATCACCAACGTAGATCGCTCATCGCCCCACGATGCCTTATTACTAGCCTTCGGTATAATTCGAATCATCTGTGGATTTCCTGACTCTCCGAGAACCCCGAGAACCCCGAGCAAGTGACTTGCAAGTATTGAAACCGTCCCTCTCTTTGCCGTGTGCAGTAGAATCTGGGGGCATTTCCAACGTCTCTTGGGCTTCGATAAGCCACCTCTTCTCGACTTCAGACATGTCTTTACCATCTGACCTTCAAATGTGCATCAGCGTATATCACGATGTGAGGCTGATTCTAGCAACATTATATACGTTACAAAACTCACCTCGACTCGAACAACCTGTGGCGATCATACTCCTGACAGAGCTTCGCCGCTGCCTCGTACCTTTCCCACGCCGAGTCGAGTTCTTGTTCCGACGCTGAGCCATCGTGCCCGATGCACCTTCTGATGTGTTCTCTTCGGGTATGTGCTTCAGACAGGAGCTGGGAGTGGAGTGGCAGTGCGAGTGATTTCCTCTGTTCGGAGGCTCTATAGGCTCTGTTCATCTCTTGGACTCGAAGCTCCCACTTAGTATACCCGATCTTGATGTGAGTGTCGATAGACTCTGTCGGGGACTCCTGGATCTCGCTTGTGGCAAAGTGGGTCTCAGTGGCCCGGCTACGACGCTCGAAACCGTGTCGATGGAAGAGATGTGAGAGGCTTGCACGGCCTGAGTCTTTAATCGAACGCATGTTTCTCACTCCAAGAGGAAGAGACGATGATGATGATCAGGTATAAGACAATATCGTGATGGGATAAGGCGGGGGTCAGGGAGAAGGAAGGAGGCCTTGCCTTGGACCATCCGCCTTATGCACAGTATGGTAGCAGGGCACTTTGTCTCCCTTTCAAAGCTCTTTCTATCACAAAGGATACACGGGATATCCCTCTGATGACGTTTGATCACCTTTGGTGTTGCTGGCTTTACTTTGTCCCATCGATTGATGAAGGGAGGGATTTAATGCCATGTCTAATGAAAATGTTGCGACATTAGAGGTGCAGCTGCCGGCAACCATTCACAGATCGAGGTGATTGGGGTCTAGGTGAGGGTCTGTCCCCGTGACCTATCGCCATCGCCCTTGTAGCTCTTACGACGGAAGGCGAACGAGCTCAGTGAGCGATCAAAGTCAATGTAACGAGTCACAGTTCCTTCTCCCCGGAGCGATCAATATACATAGACGCGTTAACCTAGGGCCCAACGGCCGCCTAGGTCGTGCGATCTGTACCTGCCTGTAATGGGACTGACACCATCGCTCCTCTACTATTCTAGTACAATACAAGATACATGGTGTGAGCCTCGAGATCTACTCAGACTCCTCGTCCGGTTCATCCAGATCCTCAGGATGTCCCCACTTGAGCTTTCGCTTAAACAGGAGCGAGACATAAGTCAACGCCAGCAGTACTGGCACTTCCACCAGAGGTCCTATCGTAGCTGCCAGAGCTTGATCTGAATCGACTCCATAGATGGCCACGCAAACTGCAATAGCCAACTCAAAACTAAAAATCAGCTTTACCCTCGTCTTTCGACTCACTTATTGGACCCAGCAGTAAATGACTGGACGACAGCCATTTTGTATCCATATTTCTTTGCGCCACCTCTCCGACGACTAAGCCAGTAGACAAAGAAGAAGGTGCCTGTCCACATGATGACGAAGTAGACTACCATTGGTACTACCACCCGGAAGACATCTCCGATATTATCCAGTATTCTCGTTGCTTGACCAGCGAAAATGAGGATGATTCTGTTATCAGCTCTACTTCACAGGTTCATGACTTACGTATACAGTAGACCAATCAGAGCGAGTGGGCCAAAATAAGGTAAGAAAGATGTTTCGAACTTCTTCTTGCCCAGCAACAAGATCATTCCGAATCGCGTAACGACCCCGGCAGCTAGCGGGATACCGAGGTATATACAGACCGCAATTGCCGTCTTTCCGTATTGTAGTGTCAAAGTATTTTGGCCAGAGATGACGTTGATGAAGAATAGTGACATGGGGGAATAGAGGATGATTTGAAGGATCGAATTGATGATGACTAGGATGGCGCAATAATCGCCATCTCCTTCAGCCAGTTGATTCCAGATCATGACCATTGCTATGCACCTGCTTGTCAGTCAAGTGTTGATGACCGGTGGGGACGAGCATACCTGGCAAGTCCGACCATGATGACTCCTTCTCGATACGTTGGTAGATCCGGTAATGTAGCCCAAGCGACTGCTAGCATGATCTAACATCAGCCTCTATCTCGTGTGGTGGCTGAGGGACTCACGAAAGGGCCAAGGACCCAGTTTAGGATCACGGACAGTAATATCTGTCGCCAGAGGCTTATTGTCTGGAACATAGCTGGAAGTTTCTCATACTGGACTGGCCGATTAGTACAGCTCCAAATTCGTAGAACTCACCTTTGGTGAGGATCGGCCACATCATGACCAACAATCCAACAACGAGTGCTGCAGGTAAGCTACTTGTTTCGACCGATCCAAACGGTACATACGAGCAGAGACACCTTCGAACTGAGCACTATTGAGGACTGTATCGACATTAGGGGCGAACTTTCCTAAACATCAGCCCAGAGGTCTAAATCGCGACAGATGACATACCAACAACAACACCAAGGATCATAGCTATCAGCACCAATGGTGCCAGAAGTCTGTCCAGCCATGATAGCCCTTTCAGTAGAGAGTCTACCATCAGCCAACCCGGCGATCTGGTGGTATAGCTTACTCGGTCCAGCCAGTTTCTCCGGAGTAGGTGGTCGATCATGATCTCCTGATCGTGTTGGGTGATTCCCAAAAGACGACAGCGGTTCTTCACCACGAACGAGATCTTTCTCGCTTGATGACATCTCGACCAGTAGTTGATTTGCAAGTGATGGAGGAGTAGTGAGCAAGATGATCGACCTTTATAAGTTAGTTAGTTGATCCACGTAATTGAAATTCATATTCAATTTCACGCGTAATTGAAATTCACTTGGAACGTGCTTGTGCTAGCCAAGTCATAACTCTTCGGCCTTTGCATGCATATCTTCGACCAGGCGACCTGTTTGTATGCTAGCAAGCACTAGAATATCTCGTCCGTTCGAGTAGTCGTCACAAAAAATGACATCCGCCCCGGCTGCCAAGTGGTTCGACTCCCTTCCAACACCGATCAGTACCCCTGCTCAGCTAAGCGCCCAAGATCTGCACGAGCTCTTGCACTCCAGTGAGACTAGGGGGCAGGTGCTCGTCCTCGATGTCAGACGGGCTGATATAGAGGTATTTAGCCCTTCTTGCAAGCTGTTCAGCGTTGACGGTATAAGGGCGATCAAGCATGTATGATTCCATATGCCATCAATCTTCCCGCTCAAACATTTCATCAGACCCTTCCGACGCTCATAAATATACTAAGCCAGTACGTGCCCATATCCACGCTTGGCTGATGACAGATACAAGCAAGTCATCTTTCACTGTTCCAGCTCGAACGGGCGAGGACCAAGATGTGCCGCTTGGTATGAAGATGCATTAAACGAGAAGGGGATCAAGTCGAACTCGTATATCCTGACTGGGGGGATCAAAGGCTGGATAGAGCTGTACCCAGACGAAGTTGTTCATATATAGAATATCTCGACCGCATGATACATCCGCCGTCGCCTCCGACTGAAACGCGTCCATTCCAGCCAGGTCCCGCTTCGCGCGTCCCATTCGTTCGTCCGACTTGCATCGCCCAAAAGCAATGCTCTAAATATTTTAGATGCGCGCTTAGTTGCCTCAGTAAACACAGGACCTCACTCGAGCATGCATGACTCCTAGATCTCAGCAAAGGTGCTGGACGGACTGATGCCGAGAGATCAAGGTGCAGAAGCCGTGATTGTTTTCTGTTTCGTCTCTTGTGATTCAGGGAAAACTAGGAGGTCCAAGCAGGACAAACGAAGTAAACTCAACATCCGTGTCTTGTCTCCTACTTCTGCACCGCTTGTCATTGACTCATCACTACATAGCTTCCTTTGCTCATCACTATACCACACACCAGTACCACACTCATTACATTCATTAAGGTTATACACAAAATGCTCGCTTCTATTCTATTCGCCCTTCTACCCCTCGTCTCCGCCATTGTCACTCCCACCACTCCCGATGGATCTACTGTCATCAACGAGGGAGGATCGATCGATGCCGCTTGGACAGCAGATGATACTGGATCATGGACAAACATGACTATCCAGCTCATGACTGGTGACAATCTTTCTGTAAGTCGTCAATTACTGGGCACGGCCACTTTACTAATCAATAGATGATCCCCTTGAGGAGTAAGTAACGAGGACAATACAGATACCAAGGACTGATGACTAGCTTTGATTGCTGGTGTTGATGGAACAACAACTACTACCTTCTCCACTCCTGTACCAGAGGTCGAGCCAAACTCGAAGATCTACTTCTTGCAGTTGTACGTACTTCTGTTCAATGCGCGGCAATTAGCTGACGATCTAGCACAAATGGTAACGACCCCACTGCTACCTGGACCACTCGATTCACCATCGCCGCCGCTGATGGATCCACCACCGAGCCAGAGCAGACTACCAACTACAACGGCGAGGATGTCCAGTGGGGTGAGTCCATCCTTCTTGCGTCCCCTTCTTTCCATCATATCACTCCACCATCCTATACCTCCAGTCCCCGTGCCTCACACTTACCTCATCGCCTCCTGCGTGCCTCCCTTGCCAATTATCTTCATCTCATCCACCTTGTCCTACCGTCAGAGCTGACTCAACAGGTGTTGGAGCCATCGTAGGAGATGCTACTGGAAACAGCACAACTCCAACTGCCGGCGCCGTATCTGCCTCTGCCTCCTCTGCTGCAGCCCCATCATCAACCGGGTCTGGAATCACCAACTACGGGCCTTCCTCTGCCACCTCCGCCATCGCCAACCCATCCAATGGCTCCGGTCCATCTCGAGCATCCAGCGCCGCCGACGAGGCCAGCTCATCAGTCAGCGGTGCCGCTTCTTCACCCACAACTTCACCTAACGCCGCTGCCGCCGTCGCTCCCCACGTTGCTGTTGGTGGATTCCTTGGTGTTGTCGGTATCGTAATGGGTTATGCTCTCTAAACACCTAGTGTCGACTACCCTTTATATCACACTTTATTGGAATTGAAATAAAAGGTCTAGCAGGCTAGGTAATACCATTTATAACGATTATTCTACGATAGCCACGGACAATCATGACGCTCTATATCCTATGCATACATCTTGCGTCTGTCTGAAGTGTGATCATATACTCTCACCATCCCGGTCGACCTGTATCCCCTCTACAAAAGACCGGATATCACCTTGAAGGAGTAGACTCAAGCTGTAATCTTCGTTTCCCCTCTGTTACTGACTGATTGTCACCATGAAGGAATGAAGGAAGCGAGAATCAACGCGAGTATTCGGTATAATGTGCATAATCCCGACTCTGCCCGTCTCTTCGGACCTACTCGTCGTCGTCCATAGCTCCCCATTTGGAAGCTTTCAGCGGTGCCTCTAATTCTCTAGTCTTTTTCTCCTTCTCAAATCCTCGTCCCTTCCTTGCTACATCCGCATCCTCCTCCCGGCTTCCATTCCCATGGCCATTTGCCTGATCCATTTCGTCATCCGCAGTAGCTGCCCGAGTTGCAGGTGGGGTAGTACTCCTTCTCCTTCTGCTCTTAGGTGGTGGAGACCTGGTTCGACTTCGACTGGGGCTCCTCCGACGTCGACGAGGTGGCGTGTTGGTAGGTGATCTCGACCTTGACCTGGATCGAGAAACATCACGGGCTCGACGAGGTGGTGTATCGTCACGACGTCTTCTAGGAGGTGTGTCATCCTCTTTGACTTTACTTCGAGGTGGAGTGGAATCGTCTCGCCCTTTTCTAGCCGGGGATGTGTCTTCCTTACGACGAGGTGGAGTACTATCATCCCGACGTCTTCGAGGTGGAGAAGCTCGTCTAGGTGGTGAATCGTCCGCTCTTCGTCTTCGAGGTGGTGAATCGTCTCGTCTTCGGGGCGGGGGTGAGGCATCCCGTCGTCGAGGTGGAGGACTAGGTGATCGTCGTCGAGGTGGTGGAGCAGGTCTATCCCTTTCCCTCCTTGCTGGACTTCTAGATCTGGATCGACGAGATGGGGGAGGTCCATCATCTCTTCGACGCGGCTCCCATCCACCTTGACCTTGTGGTCCGTTGTTACGGTCCTGGCCTCCATAACCACCTCTTCCACCATCACCATACCCTCCTCTACCGCCATCACCGTATCCGCCTCGACCACTTCCCTGGTCACCTCCCCTTGAACCATAACCTCCATCTTGCATTCTAGGTGGTTGCCATCCTTGTTCCCTCCCTCGTCCACCTCTTCCACTCCTCTGATCTCCTCGTGGTGGCCTGTCCCTCTCTCTCGCGCCTGATCCAGGGGGCGGTATAAAAGGTTTCTCGTCCTACTCATCAGTCTGACGTTTATCACGGAAGAGCCCGATTTACCTTTGGTCTGTCCCTTCCTTGAGGTCGAGGTGGGAGATTGCTTAGTTCAGAAGTAGGTGTCTGCCCTAGAGCCTGCTGCATCTGTATCTCCTTCTTCTTCGCTTCGATGAACTTCCTATCAGCAGAGTTTGCAGTGAAGAAGTAAGACCAACCTCGGCAGGAACACCCCCAACTGTATTCTGTGCGGAAATCAATAGATTCCATAATGTTTCCGTAAAATGGGCAGCCCCGTATTTATCCATGAACCCCAGCAGATTCACTTGCATCTTTCGAGGATCGGGCATCTTCCATCAGCTCCACCTTCGTGACTAGGAACGAAGCAACTCACTGGAACATCCCTATCTTCCAACATGCCGAAGACGTACTCGACCACAACATCGTCTTCGAATTTGATCATTTCCGTCACTTTCTTGGCAATCCATGGTCTCAATACTTGGATGTTGACTTTTCGTAGATCTACCTGATATCATCAGACTGGCACCGGAGCAAGACGAAGGACGGACCTTAGTGTCGAAACATTTTGGGAATTTGGTGGATTTGATCGAAAGAGCTTCTTTGTCTTTGAATCGCTGGATACATTAGCTATGACAGTGGATACCAATGAATAATCTTACAGAATCCTGGGTAGCGTCTGTTCCTCTGAGACCTGAAGACATGTTGCTGAACGGTCTTGACAACTGGTAGACAAGTCGTTGTCAGATGTCAAGGAGCTGGTGTACACCCTGTTGTCAGGCTCGACTATTTTACCACGTGTTATTGTCAGGCTGCCCAGGTGTGTGTACCTGTTGGTGAATTGACTTCTTTGGTGACTAGACTATACTCCACATATACATAGCATACTCATAGCACGTCTACGTCTTGAAAGGCCAGATGGCCGACATTGCAGAAACCCTAGAGGTGGGGGAGTTTCCGCGAGCCAAGTCACCCCAGAAATCCGACACCGAGCCTCCTGCGCCAGTTCCAGAATCACCTTCGGCCGCGCTTGCACCGTTGCCCGGACTGGCCCCAGAACGCGACTTGGAACTAGTCGACCTTCCGACAGAGTTTGATCCAGATGCCGAGCCCGCCCTTGCTGCCCCCTCCTCAATGGAGGTGAATGACGTTGAAGATACCTTACAGGTTCCGATTCGGTCAATAGAGGATGAAGATGCGGAAGAAGCAGCTCAATTTGCTGAACTGAATAAACGGCGGAATGGGGCACAAGAGGATGAAGGGGATGAGGATGATGGTAACTTGGAGGAATTACTGAGAGGGCTTCAAGGGGACGAAGAAGAGGGCGAGATTGAAGGAGAAGACGACGAGATTCTAGCTGAGCTGCCGCAAGAAGAGGAGCCGGAGATTGTTCTGGGGGAAGAGTCGGCCATTCACGAATCAGAGGCCATTGTTCAGCCTGAAGCTCCTGCGAATGAACCGGCAGAAGAGGATGTGCAGATGGAAAGCAGTATGTCACCTTCCTGTTTTTAAAGCTACTCTCTTGCGTTGCCAGCTGACCGGTACAGCTCTCTCGTCACCTCTCTCAGACTTGCCTGATCTCCCTACCGAGCTACCAGAATCTCCACAACCAATCCAAAGCCCTCCACGTACCATGCAAAAGCGCCTGATGTCACCACAGGCCGAAGCACACGCCGAATCTTCAACAACAGCCGCTAAGAGAGCTAGATTAGCTTCGGCCGAGCGTGACCTGCCACTTGCAAAGGTCAATGGTGTGAAGAAAGGGGAAGGGAAAGATGAGGGTCTGGTGGTCAGCGGGAAAAGAGCTAGGAAGCAGATTCAGACGTTGGATTTTAATGAATTTGATGATTTGGAGAGTATCTCGGACGGCGACCAAGAGAACAGGAGGGATAGGGTCAATGCCAAGGCTGGGAAAGGTGTGAACGGGAAATCGAAGCGTTTGTCACGCTGCTTACCTCAATGTCCTGAGCTGATTCATAGCGGCACCACGGAGAAAAAAGGTCGATGGAGGCTTCTCCGGCAAGACTCCCGGCGCACCGAAGGGTCCACCTCGTTAGTCCGATCACTGACTAATTAGCATATACTCATCGCAGGCCCCAAAACACTAAACGACACACAGCTTCGTAAAGAGTTGAAAGGCAAAGATCGGGAGCGACAATACGGACCATGTCTCCGACCACGTTATAAAGGTTGGGGAAAGTGCACTCAATGCGTGGCGAAAATGAGTGGCGATTCATGCCGTTTCAGGAATTTCAGGATGTTCAAGTGAGTATCGATTCCGTTGAGGGGGGTTGGTGTTGATGATAGGATCGATCCGGATACTGCAGAGATCATTGATGTTGCCAATTTCGAGTATACCCGATTAATGGAGGAGATGACCCCTTTGCCTAGGGAGTTCAATGTCCCTTGGACAGAAAGTGATATCGTCCGGACTGAGGTAAGCCTCCATTACTTCGTACAATCGGCCCCGAATAAGCTGACGAGTAGCGGACGATCGCGTCGATGTTGTTGCCTGTTATATCGAGGGAAATGAGGCATGCTGTCAATACGAAAGCAGTAGTCCGAGAATCAGATCCAGCACTACATCGTGGTGTATGCGGTATGTCTCTTCTCATAACCCGTCCATCATCCATTATGATCATTAAGCGAGAGATCAGGCTAATACCAGATTTCTGCTCATCCACCATCTTTGGTGGATTCTTCTTTTGCCAGAAATGCGGCAAAGATTATTGTCTCCAATGCGAGAGATACTTTTCCGATAGTATGGAAGCTATACGCGAATCGCCCTGGGATATACCTGATGCAGCTCGGCCACGATTGTTGAAGTGTACACTCGCTCCGCCTGAGAAGGGGACCTTGGCTGGAAAGCCACCTCTCGAGGCTGGAGCGATGACGACTGAGGCTATCAGATCACCACTATCCGTCGCAAAATCGCCGGGATTGATTCGATCCTCTGAGCCAGACCGCCTATCGACCAACGTAGAGGTGGATGGACATCTGCGAACACTACCGACATCCGGTGACCCCAATGAACCTCGATTGGACGATCTGACAGCCACGGAAACGGCAATCGATGATCGGGCCTCAATAGATGATATGCCCAGCGAATCTGCTCCGAATGAGGTCGAGTCGAGCGGTCTGGATTCGAGCAGTGCAATGGTGGTCGATGCTGCCTTAGGTGTCACTGGCTCACATATCGCCGTCGAGACTCAGCAGGACAGTACGGGGCCTGATGATACACCGGGCAGCACTCAAGGCATCACCCGGGGACAATCCGGATCCAATGATGATCACATCACCACTCCCACCAACCCGATCGTACAAGCAGTACAAGCCCCCGTACTCGAATCTCGCCCACGTCCATCTACATACAAATCGTCAGCCCCTACGCCGGCTGTTGCAAAGGCAACGGTGAAAAGATCGCTCAATTTCCACGTCCGACCCGACCTGATTCCAGTTACTCGATTTCACGCAAAAGATCTCGAGGCACATTGGTACAAGCTTGCCTCGTTCGTTTTAGATGGTACAGGATCTTTGGAGGATCGCATGAAATGGTTCTACCCAACTCATGTTGAGGTCGACAACAGTCTTTCGGCAAATGTGCAGCAATATATCGAAAATCACCCTACCTCGTTCCCAACTAGTCCGACAGCGGATTTGACGGATGAAGAAAAGGCGAAATACTATGTCAAGACTACCAATCCTACTGTGGAGGCTATCCAGGACCCTGCTGGGTTGAGGGAGAAATCGCATCCTTTCATGTTTGTCCAGGCTCCCGAGCTGGACAATGAACTCTTTGATCGGCTTTGGGCCAGGGGAGAACCGATCGTAGTTGATAAAGTCGGAGAGAGATTCAAGCAGACTTGGACGCCCGATACATTTATCGAAAGATTCGGAAAAGAGGGCTGTTGTAAGTCATCGTTCGCACCCCGCATCAGACGGGCTCTGCATTCGAAAAGCTAATACAGTAGTCGTGATCGATTGCGAGACCGAAGCTATGAAGGAGACTTCAGTAGGACAATTCTTTGAAACGTTCAAGGATCCCACCCAACGTGCTGCAAAGGGTGTATGGAAGTTGAAAGTGAGCTAGCCATGCGGATCCAGTCGATGAGCAAGCTAACAAGCAGGACTGGCCTTCAACTCATGATTTTGAATCAGCGTATCCGGATCTGTACAACGATTTCTGCGATTCTCTTTCCGTGCCGGACTTCACTAGGCGCGAGGGAGTCTTGAACCTCTATTCTCATGTAAGTCTTATGTTGGATGCGATAACAGGGGCTAATGGTAGTTTCCTTCTGGACCTACTAAACCTGATATCGGACCTAAGATGTACAATGCCTTCGAGGGCAAGGAAACAGCAGGTGGCCAAGGATCGTACGTTCACCTCTTCTTTCTTGGCATCGCGCTGATGAGCAGTACCCGGCTACATATGGACGTAGCAGATGCAATCAACATAATGCTATACGCCTCCGCCCGACCCGATTCACAACCAGGTTGCGCAGTTTGGGATCTCTTCAAAGCCGAAGATGCCGATACGATCCGGCAATTTCTCAAAGACAAATTCGGTGGCAAGGTAGCCTTTACAGATCCTATCCATTCCCAGGTCTTTTACCTTGATTCTGAATTACGAAAGGAATTGGAGGAGAAATATGGTGTCGTCAGTTTTAGGGTCTATCAATATCCTGTACGTCCCTGCTTTTGCCTGCCTGAAGAGGAACTCGCAGCAGCAACAAGAAATTGACTTGTAGGGCCAAGCTGTCTTCATACCCGCTGGATGTGCTCATCAAGTTTGTAATCTTGCGGATTGTATCAAGATCGCCTTGGATTTCGTTTCTCCTCGTAAGTGTCCCGTCTTCAATCTTAGAGTCAAAGGTCGACGTCGGATGGGACAAGTCTCAGAGCTGACGATCAGATAACGTCTCTCGGTGCCAGCAGTTAATGCACGATTTCAGAAAGGAGAATTATATCAAGGCTTGGAAAGATGATGTCTTGCAGCTTTACAATGTCATGTGGTATGTCCCTGCTTTCACGCCAGACTTGAGTGGGAGGGAGCACGGCTTATATCAGGTTCGCATGGTTGAACGCTCGTAAGACTCGCGAGAGACGGTTGGAGGAGGCCAAAGCTGCTAAGCAGACCAATGGTCAAACCGAAGATAACGGCTCAGAGCGTCCACGATGGCTAGCTACTCAGGTCAGCGCAGTAAGGGATGAACCCTCTTCGTCACCACATCACTCTCGTCCCCAATCACCCGACAAGGACGAGAAAGAAGATCAACGATCCAAAGACCGACTCGAAGTCTCAAAAGCATTATTCGACGCCATGTTGCTTCAATCCGATACTCCGCCTCCACCTCCTGTTGAGAAAGATAAGAAAGAGGAGGCAGGAGAGAAAGAAAGAGATAGAGACCCAGGTATTAGGACTTCAGCTTTGGTAAAGATGGGTGTTTTACCTGTTGATGTGGCCATGTGGGGGGTATTTGAGACTATGAAGAGCGAGAGGGAAGAGGGTGGTATGGAGGATTCGGGAGCGGATGACTTTAGGCTGGATTTGCAGGGATTGTAGTCCCATATCTTGTCTGCAAGTGTGGACCGATGGATGTCTTGAATTGTCAGCGTATAGCTATCGCGTCAGACAATTATCTCGGCGTCTGGAAGAAGGTGGCACGATCGAGAACAATGTGGTTTTCAAGCGCCCGATGTATCCTATGCTACATATGTTTATACAGCGACCGGGCCTACAGCTGCCGTCCTCACCATAGTAGCCTGATCTCGCTAAAATTAATTCCATCTAGACCTGTCTCCCACTCCCTATATCGTCCAAGTTCATGTCATGAGGATGAAGAACAAGACGACGACTACAAAGATGATAACAGACAACATCAACAAGGCACATATTCCATCATGTTTCTGGCGCTCTACACCTATATCATCAGTAATTGGAACAGCTCCTTTACTCACGCTCTTGCCGTTCTCCAGGTAATTCTCTAATCCTGATGACCCATACCAAGGGCGGATCCCTGTTCAGAAGCTCCCAAGCTTCATCCATCACTCTAACCCATAATGCTCGATGATTGTATATCTCAAAATCGAACCTATCCGGATTGACCCCTGCCAAATCTGGGAATCCCTTCTTCACAATATCGATCGTTTCCTGTCATGTCAATGTCGACTCCGACTAGAGATTGAAGATTAGAGGAGACTTGCCTGTTTGTTCTTCCCTAGTACACCGCAGACTCTCTGTGTTCGACCGGCAGGAGGAGTGTAGTTATATTCCGTAAGTCCATCTCCGTAATAAGTCCATTTTCCTCTTGTCAGTTGACGGGGCACGAATGCCGATGCTGGCGCTGGTGCTGACGAAGCAGTATGTTGCTTCACTGTAGTTCCCGAATCAACATCATCTTCGGTCGCCATGGTTGGCGGCTGTTGTCGTTAGGTGATGGAAAGGTGAAGGTGAAGATGCAGATGTGAGTGATATCCGGCAGAAGCCAAGCCGAGGATGCCAAGCCAATTCCACCGCCAGCCCAGTACTTCCGAACTCGCCTGCAGTACGATCCTGGTTCGTCAGAGACTTCTGATGCGATCTCCACATCATTTGTCAGAAGGTACATATCCATAACGACGACGATCATACAGCTTGCGTCAGGTACAAATTCCCGTTCGTTTCTTCGCCTCAGCCCTCACGGATTGACGTCAGATAATCAGTGTCCAAGAGCATTTCCTCTTCACGGCTTGTCAGTTACCTGCCCTTCCACCAGCCTCGCGCTACGTTAGCAGAGCTCTCTTGAATACCCCTGCACAATACAATATTTACATAGCCGAAATACCCCCAATAATGATATGAACTACAGTCTGTATCAGAACAGCCATTCCGCTGACCTGTGCGTACCTCCAAAATGTTCCATCTATCATACCAGACTTGTGGGCTATCGTATACGCGATCACATGAATAGATATGTTGATGAGTTGCGCTTTCCAGCCAAGGACATCCCACATCTTCCGTGATTTGAGACCTGTTTAATCAACAAAACCTCCAACGACGACTCTCGCTTGTCTGGGTGACTGAGAGGCGGGAGAGACCTTACAACTTACGTCGTTCACGCTCCTCCGGCAACTCTTGTATGACGACTGCCCAGAGCGTTGGTGGGTCCAAACGGATTGACTTCCAAGCTTCCTCCATAACCTTTACCCATCCATCTCGACCATTATTGATCTCGAAATCGAATCTTTCATCGTCGACTCCAGATAGACTTGGGAGACCCCTCTTCACCATCGCAATCGTCTCCTATTTGCTCAATAGGGAGCACTTGAGTTGTCGATTGAGATACGATATACATACCCGTTTGTCTTTGCCTAGAATCCCACAAACCCTCTGAGTCTTCCCTTTGCCTTTCGGAGGATGGTATACATAAGTGATTATCCTATCTGCTGTCTCCTTATCCCGGTAGTGGGAGGTCGATGACGAGCCCGAGTCTTGCCTCTCGGCAGAAGCTACGTTTTCCGCAGATTCCGTATGTGCCATTGCTGGATGCTAATCGAGTGAGTCGCGAGTGATGGAGTGGTTAATTTAAGTATTCCACCCGGATTCAAGCCAAGCTTGCCATACGACCACAAATACTACGCTATTTATATCAATCCAGTCGTTGGGGCTACAACCGGAATGATCATACAATCAAGTCAAGCCATGCATCATGCATCGATCCTACAACGTCGGCTACACATAGAAGTGATACATCTGGACGACCGAAGAGATGCTCCATACTTATCACTCTGCCTTCATGGCGGACCGTGAACCCCCTGTGACCATGTATATCCCTGCACCAAGCAGCACACATACCATCAGAACCATGAGCGTGTATAAGCAACGTCGCCTTGTTCGTCTTGTGCCTGCCAATCAGCTCTTCTTCTGGCCAGAACCTAACGACACGGATGCAGGGGACGTACGTAGATCACCATCCCCTGGCAAATCAGCTACAGCGATAGCCAGCCTCGCTGGCGGATTGGCATCGAATCGCTCCCATGCTTCATCTAAGACTTTGGCCCAGTGTTGGCCGTCGCCGGTACCTGACAGCATCTTGAATACCAGTCTGTCGGAATCTATAGTAGCAAGCCTCTCAATACCTCTCTGGACGATTTGGATGGTTTCCTGATTGTCAGTCGCAGCTTGCAGCTTATTGTCCTTTGGTGGTGAAATGGAGGGAGTAAGGGAATGCTCGAGAGGGACTAGAGTAAAGGGGTGACAGAAATTCATTATGGTCTTGAAGCTCTGGCGCTTATCCCTATTTCTCACCCAGCCTCTCATTCACTCACAGACCGAGGAAACGCTGGCTTACCTCCTTAGTAGTACCCAAGACTCCAACCGCATGCTCGATTTCGCCTACCCGGGGCCATTTAGGATAATATGTATATTCAACATTGTGTCTGCCGGCAAGCGAAGGTCCAGCAGGGGGATAAATAGGTGGAGCAGTCTCCGATGAGATCCTCTCTTCTTCCGTACTACGCAAGAGAGGGTCTTGATCGTCGTCCTGTTTCGTGTAACGCGGTAGCATGTTGTAAAGATGTGATGGCTTAAACTGACCCGGAGATGGTCATGCCGGGGGGTGGGGCTTTTTCGGCGCCGAGACCCTGAGAACTTGATAAGGATTTAAAGGTCATGTCTGGGCTGCATGAGTTCTCCCACCACTTCTCATGCTAATGCCATGCTTGACCTTCGATGACGTCCCGAAAACCACGATCATGCAGCTCGGAAGTGCACAATGTAGCCTTGCTTGTTTCTGATATGCTATACAACTAAACGAAATGTGGTATCTAGCAATACAACTCGAGAACGTCATCACATTGTTGCCACTCACTTTCTAGGTTGGTCGCACTATGACCAACGAGAGTTGGGCGCGTAGATTACAAAATTGCATGATTATCCGAATCGTATCAATTACAACCCTGTCTGCCTTTCTACAACCATATCTCGTAAATGACCAGCCGTGCTCATGACCGGTGCTTCTGTTGTGCGGGGATGATAAAGGCGCAGAGCACAACGGTGAATACGATTATGGAACAGAAACCACCAAGCAAAGAATATGTGATGATGTTATCCCGCTTATCTCCTGTATCGTCAACTTCGGCCTCGAGATGGGTACTGTGGACTCACGCTTCTCCTTCTCTCCGGGCCCGTCAGCCACCACGATCTTTAGCTTCTCCGGTGGACTCGATCCAAAGTGTTCCCAGGCTTCATCGAATATGATGGCATCGTCTCCATTCTTGAAGCTGATTCTGTCCTCGTCGTATTCTGCCAACTCCGGAAACCCTCTTTGGACGAGGTGGATGGTTTCCTTTTGGATCAGTCCTGAACTCGCCTTGAGCTAGAAGGAGTTTACCAATTTGGTCCGACCCAGTACACCGACCGCCGATTTATCATCGCCCTTCCGAGGATAGACTGGGCTATATTCGTATTGGACGTTACTTCTAGCTCCACTTCCGCTGCTGGACGGCGGGTAGATCGGAGGAGCCGTCTCGGTCGATGTCCGGGTCAAGAACGGTTCATTCGCTCCATCTTCCAGTCCGACATCCTCTGATTTGTATTGTTTCGAGTATTGAGGTAACATTGTCAGTAAAGACTGATTAGCTGTATTCTGAGCGCTATGCTATTGCTATGCATTTATCGGTTACCGTGGCGCTTATGCCTCTTGTGGAGGGTAGAGTGGGGTCAAGTATTTGATTCCGCTTTCTATGAGATCATGACGACACAAAGAGGCGGGCTTTGTTGCATGTTACACCTTGATTCTACTCTCTAACTCGTATATACGTCTAGACACATCACCATGTCAAGCTACGATCCGGTACCTGTGGATGGTATCATCACCCAAGAACAATTCAAGGCTTCCATGAAACTGGTCAGGCTGCAGATCGCAGTGCCCATCTCGGTATTGGCTTCAATCTCGGCCAATATCGTTTGTGCACTCGCCATCAAGCCTGGACTCCGTAAGCTGCGCCTGATTCACTTGGTGATGAACGCTGACAAGAAGCTGGAATCAATGCGCTCTACCCCACGCTGCTCAGTCCAAACTCAACAATGATTGGGCTATACTGGGCAGTACTATACACTTTGCAAAGTGAGTTTGGGGTCTTCCCACGCTTCGGGATGGTGGTATGCTGACCAGGTAGTCGGATTCTGTTTGACGCTACTACTCGTCAGGAAGGATGTTACCAAGGAGACACTTGTGAATGGTGTCGGACTTCGATTCGCTATTGCGAATTGGTTAATGGCAGCTTGGGCTGTTTGCTTCGTGCGTCACTCCTCTAGCACTAACGCTTGGAGGCTAATGTGCAGAGTCTACAGTTCTTCCTAGGAGCCGAAATCGTCATTCTTATTAATGTCATCAATGTGTAAGTCTGACTTTAGCGCCAGAACTAAATTGACAAATAGCCTATCGATCCACGTTACATTATACAATTACCCCTCGACCCTCAAGAGGCCAATGGACGCTCTATTCATTCACGCTCCCATGACTCTCCTCCTTGCCATCTTGTTCCAGCTGGATTGGCTACATAATGGGTTTATCGCTCTTGGTTGGATCATTGAAAAGAAGAAATACTGGAGTAAATGGTTGCTTCCTGCCGTAGCTGGTGTTGGCGGGGTCAATGTGATCACAGCTCTTTGGGCAGGTTTCACCAGGCAATAGCATGTCCCACCCCCTTACGCTGAAGCACAAAACTGACGTTCAGCCTACTCACAATGTCTTCGATCTACATCCTCTTCTCGCTCCTCTTCTCATCCCCCCGAACAACCCCCACTCTACCCACTACGGCACTACCCAAGCCCACGGCATTCTTGGTCACAATCATCATCTGCCTAGTCTTGCATCCAATTGCACTACTCGCCGGAGTGGCATGGCGAAAGACCAAGGACAGAGAAGGCAGGATCAGGCTGGAGGAAGAAGTTCAGGAGGCTGAACAGGCTCAATTGGAGGCTGAGGAGGGAGAGCGTCTTAGGCGATAGGCGACGCGGGAGTTATGAGGGGAAGTGAGGAGGAAAGGGTGATTATGCGCCTTATAGTGTGTTTGTTCTAGAAATGATATGCAGCTTTTGTTGTCTTTATACATTGGTTTCCTTTGTTATTTACAAGGTCTAGAAGCACTCTGTGTAAATCTATCTGATCTGAAGTCTATGAGCATACTATTACACTTCTTC
>Ga0308160_10002972_pt1 | contig 19706 bp, 20 predicted proteins | sample PhyFR1_FD_201036 | JGI IMG/M metagenome (GOLD analysis project Ga0308160, IMG submission 201036) | Phyllosphere microbial communities from UC Gill Tract Community Farm, Albany, California, United States - DLSLF.R1 | ecosystem: Host-associated > Plants > Phyllosphere > Unclassified | place: USA...
TAACAGGTCGATGACGGTTCGATGACGTTATGATGATAGTCCCCATCTCGCTGATGATTTTTCAGTATGATGGGGACTATGTTGTAGTAGAGGAGTGTCTGAAAGTGAAAGCATTACACATCATCGGCCTCGGTCTGTTGACGATCATCCGACTCTGGCTCGGAATCCAATGGTTCATCGCTGGAATCGGTAAGTACATCAATGGCTTCGATGCAAAACCGTTTCTCGAAGGAGCGCTCGCGAAGTCAACTGGCGAAGACGCACTCGTCAGTTCCTGGTATGCGACGTGGATCGAGCAACTCGCCTTACCGAACATCGGGCTGATCAACGCCTTGATTCCGTTCGCGGAACTCGTCGTCGGGATCCTGTTGATTCTTAGTCTGTTGACAGTTCCTGCACTGGTCGTCGGAAGCATCATGAATCTCAATTACTTACTCGCTGGGACGATTGCATTGAATCCAGTATTCTTAGCAGCGTCAATCGCCTTACTGGCTGCAGGACGCTTTGCGTATCACATCGGCATCGATCACTGGATCATCCGCTGGTATCGTTCGTCGCAACAACCGCATCCCCTGGACCGGATTCCGGTCTAACGAAAAAACTCTCCCGCACGTGGGAGAGTTATTTTTTTTGTTGCTCGAGAATCGTCTGCTGTGTCGGAACCCCGCCAACTGAGACTGTCCGCTCGAGGAACAGATAAGGTTTTCCATCGACTTCAAAACGACGGTCACCGAGATAACGCGCCGAATGCCCCTCCGTTGCGAGCTTTTGTTCGATTGCTGCGACATGTTCGTCGAGTGAATAATAGCGATCGTCGAACGTCAGCGTGATATTTTTCTTGCGGTATCCGAGTAAGAAATTGTAGTAGAACCAATACATAGCACCTGCGAATACGACAAAAATCAAGAATTGCATGTGAGTTCCCCCTTTGTATAGTCTTTATACGTTGGAAGAAAACAGGAGGTTTCAAATATTTTACTTTTTTCGTAGTTCAGTTAATTGTCATCCCGTTGAGTTGAAGGTCACTCTTAGGCATGTCATATTTAATTGTTCCCTCATATCGAACTTCTTCAGTCTGTGCATCTAAAACAAGGATAGATGTGCCATTTTTCTTTGTCTCGATGAAGGAATACACTAAATCGTTCTCAAGGATTGCCGATGTGTGTCGTTGCACTTCATTGGCATCTCGTTTTGGTAAATCAAAACGATGCTGCGTGAATTGCTTTGTTCGTAAGTCATACGTCGACCATTTGATTTTCGTTTCAGTCATGTTCTCTGTCATCCCTACAACGGCACCTTCGTCTATCACACGTGTATCCCACATGTCTTCAACTTCAAGGAACTTTAATCGTGTCGCTGTTGAATGATCTCTCAGATAAACTCTTGTCTTAGCATCGTCGGGCATCTGTCGGTATAAGACACGATTCTGATAGATAGCAAGTACCTCATCTTCTTCTGTTAGTTGAAATGGTAAATCCATGAGTTGAACTGCTTTTTTCTTCAAATCAATCTCGTAGATATGATTTGAACCTGGTTTTTGTACAACATCGCCAATTCGTTTGACATATAACTTCTGTTTCGTTCGTTGAAATGGTCGATAGTAGATCCCTTTAGTCTTTGCCGGTTTTGGTAAAGAAACAGTCTGCACCTTTTCCGTGCCACGTTTCCACGATTGTAGATCCCATGATCCATCTTCATTGACGTGTAATCCAAATACCTCTTTGTCTTGCTCATATCGTGATAATTCGATTTGGCTCATGAAATGCCGGAAACTGCGTGGAGCATCCGTCACATCGGAGTAATCTCTAACGAACTCAGACAAGTAATTCGTTCGCTTTTTTTCAACTTCTCCTTTTAACGTAACTTCGTAATTTGTTTTATAACTTTCAGGATCATTGAATTCGAATTGAAGTTGTTTCACCAACGGATCATTTGAAGTTCCCTGTAACGTTTGGACCGTAAATGTAGGCTCCTCTGTTGAAGAAGAGTACACGACATACACTCCAAGCGTCAAAATACAAACGATTCCAAGACACAACACATATTTATAGGTTCGCATAGTATACTCCTCACACCGTAATTTTTCGTTGCAGTAATCGAAGACTTTTCCAGATTATGTACACAAAGTAACAGAGACTTAACCCGATCAGAAGAAACATAGCCTCTGTCTCCAGTAAGTAACGTGTTTCATCTAAAAGCGCTAATATACCAATCGTTAAAGCAACAGGAACAAAAATTTCAAGTCCAATTCTGATAACGGCTTTTCCTTTACGGAATGAACGTTCGATTAAAACTAACAAGAAAATAAAACTGACGATGAATAGTGAGATGACGAGAACGATTCCTAAGTCGATCAGATTCATCGTATAAAAATCGTTCATCACGTTTCGAACTGGACTTAAGCCACTTTGGTTTTGGTATTCCGGTTGAATCAACCAATCAAACAGATAAAATCCTGATTGCAATACACACCATTGAATACCAATAAAACTCACGATGATTAAAAAGACTGTCGTCAATTTCGAGAAGAAAATGCTTGCGCGACTTCCTGGAAGCATTAGTAAACGATAAATATACTTTGTTTCTCCTAACCAATCCCGATACCAAATTTGAATCGCATAGATGACAACAATCGCCATTCCAATCAGAGTCACATAACTAAAGAAAGAGGACGCCTCAGAGTATCCGAGTGTATCAATTTGTTTAAGTGCTTCTGCGACGGAAACTCGATTAAGTTCCATAAAATTCTCAACTTTCCGCGCGTGATACATCACTTGCGCAACGATTGATGCTAACTCAATCACTATCATTGCTAGAACAACGATCATATATATCTTAAAACTCCGCTTAATCTCTTCGTTCATCAATTGTATGTATTGTTTCATCGAAGGTAAACCTCCCGCATCCGGTCCTGAACCGATTTCCCGTACAGTTCTCGCATCTCTTCCGTCTCATGTTCATCGATGATTCGACCGTCCTGCAAGAAGACGACTCGGTCGATCAAATGCTCGATTTCCTGAATTTCGTGTGTCGTCATCAGGATACCGCGTCCTTCCATGAAGTGACTCGAGAATAATCCTGCAATCTGTTCTTTCGTAAACAGATCGATCCCAGCGAATGGTTCGTCGAGTAGTAAGTACGGACGATCGAGCGCAAATCCGAGAATCAAGCTGACCTTCGCCTGGTTTCCTTTTGATAAGTCCGTAATCTTATCTGTCGATAACAACTGGAAGATCCGCATCAGTTCATCCGCTGTCGCCTGGTTCCAGTCGGAGTAATAATCCGCCATATACGTCAGCGCATCACCGACCGTCATGTAGCCGGGCATCGTCTGGATATCCGGAACGAAGGCAATCTTGTTTCGATTGACCTCGCCATCGACGAGAACTGTTCCCGCGTTGACTGGGACGAGACCTGCGATTGCCTTCAGGATCGTCGATTTCCCCTCACCGTTTAGTCCAATCAGACACGTCAATTGATCCATCGGAACCGAGAACGATACTCCTTGAAGAACCGGTTTTTTTCCGTATTTCTTTTGTAAGCCATGGACTTCAAGCATCGATCTTCCTCCGTTCCGTTTCCTGATACACCGTCTCGACCTTCGAGACGACCTCATCAAGTGGGATTTGAATCGCTTTGACGGCATCGATGAATTCAGAGACGGCTTCTTCCAGCATCTCGGCACGTACTTTTTGGACAACTTGTGGATCGCGTGTAATCTTACTCGGGACATTCCGTTCTGTCGTAATCAATTGTTGCTCCTCCATTTCTTTATATGCTTTTTGTGCGGTATTCGGATTAATTCCGAGCTGTGCGGCGATTTCGCGGCGGGACGGGATCTCTTGCCCGCTTTGCAATTCCTCGGTCGCGATTCGTTGTTTAAACCAACGGACGACCTGCAGGTACACCGGGCTTCTTTGGTCGAACTGCATCGGTAGACCTCCCTTTCCTGTTTAATGTATTAAAACAATAATACACTTCTCTTCTGTATCATACTCACCATACAGTTTGACTGTCAAGATAGTTTGTCTTCTTTATCACGAAAAAACCATCATCCAATTTTGGATGATGGTCACTTCACTCGTTAATAGGGATTCGGATCTTCCTGCGGTGTATCCGGAATCTCAGTCGGTTCTGGGAACGTATCCGGCTCCGGTTGACGAACCGGGTCTTCCTGTGGCGTATCCGGTACCTCGCTCGGTGGTGTCTGCGGGACTTCGTCCGGTTGATGATCCGGTTCGCGTTCAGGCACTTCATTCGGATTCTTCTTCATCTTGATCTCCCCCTTAAGACGTGATGTAATCGCCGCCGTTGATATGAATCGTCTGACCCGTGACGTAACTCGAATCGCGAGAGGCGAGATAGACATAGGCCGGTGCATTTTCGGACGGTTGTCCCCGGCGTTTCATTAACGTATCTTCCCCATGCGCCTCGACTTTTTCCTTCGAGAATGTCGCTGGAATGAGCGGTGTCCAAATCGGACCCGGTGCGACAGCATTGACGCGGATTCCCTTCTCGATCAAGCTCGAGGCGAGTGAGCGCGTCAATGTCGTAATTGCCCCTTTTGTCGCCGAGTAATCGATCAACGTCGGCGCTCCACGATAAGCCGTCACCGATGAGGTATTGATGATTGTATCTTCTTTATGCAGATGCGGAAGCGCAGCCTGAATCAAATAAAACATCGAAAAGACATTCGTCTCGAACGTTTCCTTCAATTGATCTGGTGTAATCGCGAGGAAATCATCTTGCGGGAATTGTTTCCCGGCATTGTTAACGAGAATGTTCATTTGACCGAATTCTGCGATGACCGTATCGATGATCACTTGTGCATTCTCCGGTTGACTGACATCTTTTGCGATTTTTAAGGCTTTGACCCCATAGCCTTCAATCAACGATTTTGTCTTTTCAGCGTCTTTCCCCTCATTTAAGTACACAATCGCGACGTTTGCCCCTTCTTTCGCATAAGCGACAGCGACGGCACGACCGATTCCACTGTCCCCGCCCGTGATCAGCGCGACCTTCCCTGTCAGTTTTCCTGAACCAACATAATCTGGATCATCGTAGATGGGTTCCGGTTTCATGGCGTACTCGACACCGGGTTGTTGTTCCTGTGTCTGCCCTTGTGCCTCTTGATGCATCGCTTCGAACTGTTCTTCTCTCATGAACGATCAGCTCCCTTATCGCTATTGAATGAACTACATGATTAACCATTCCCTTGCGATACATCTATAAACGTTTTTCTGGAAAAGTCAGATGTCATTCGTCAACAGCGTTGGGAATGTATTCGTTCGGAGCATGTGCGCGAGTTCACTTGGGTACACTGTATACTGATCCAGTTTGTCAAACGGAACAAAGCGATACGTCAACCCTTCACCTTCTGGACCATAAAAATCTTCTGTTAATAAAGGCAGCGGCTCTCGGCACGTCACGTTATAAAACATCCCCAGTTCATGAAATTGGTGATCGGCATACTCAAAGAAATTTTCATGCAGGAAACGGAAGACCGGTGGCTCAATCAACTGACCGAGTTCTTCTACTAATTCACGTTCAATCGCTTTGGCACCACATTCACCGAACTGGACGCGCCCTCCCGGTAATGACCAAAAATCATCTTCTCCTTGACGATGAATCAAAAGATGTCCATCTTGAATCAACAGCGCTACGGCGCGAATGTTAAGCTTTTTTTGATCTACTGTAAAAGTTAAATCCATCTCATTTCCTACTCTCTAATTTAGTTTCCCCCATACTTTCTCATCATTTCCCACGATTCCATTTTGTAATCAAATTCATCTCGTTGTAACATAAATTCATCTTGATTTTAAAGGATTTTCGAATTGAATGGATACTCAATATTACAAAAAATGTTATCAGAATATATTTTAGCAATCGAATTGAAACACAAAGGTCTGATGTTTGAATGCTATACTCTCGTTAGTCAAATGACCGCATCACTCACTTCAATACACACTAAACGCATCCACTTCTATAGATGTCATTCCGACGACAACACAAGATATTCAACTTAGGAGGAACATTCATGAAACGAACAATCACGACGTTAGCAATGAGCGCCCTCGTTGTTTCAGGTTTTGCAGCTACGGGTACAGGTAAAGTTGAAGCCTCTTCTGGCTCATCGTATAAAGTAAAGATTAAAGCAGATGGACTTCGCGTCCGGACTGGTCCATCGTTAAAACACCGTATCGTCGACGGCGTCAATGCGGGTCAAACATTCAAATACCTCGGTCAGACAGGGAACTGGACGAAAATCATGCATAAAGGTGAAAAACGCTATGTCTATTCTGGTTACGTCAAGAAGTACAATACTTCTAATAAATCAGCGAAAAAAGCATCGTTTTCTTCATCGACTGGATTCATGCGTCCGACAAGCGGACCAATCACGCAAGGTTACGGAAATGCTAGCGGCAAATACGGTTACACGTTCCACAACGGAATTGACTTCGGAGCACCGACTGGAGCACCCGTTAAAGCAGCTGCTGCCGGAAAAGTCATCAAATCGTCATATCAGGGAGCTTATGGTAACCATGTCATGGTCGAACATAAAGTGAACGGTATTTCGTACACAACAGTGTATGCTCACCTTAGCAAACGTTCTGTCTTCGTCGGTCAATCAATCCCGAAAGGTGCAAACATCGGAGCTGTCGGTAGCACTGGTAACTCATTCGGATCTCACCTGCACTTCGAGATCCACCGCGGAAACTACACCTACAGCGGTTCGTCTGCAGCAAGCAGTGTCAACCCACTCGCTTTCTTATAATCACTTTTAAGGTACTCCGTACGGGGTACCTTTTTTGAATTCCATCCAATTTTACATTTTATCCAATTACACCCAAATGAGTCAACTTACTTTCATGATGATAGCAAGCGACTAGCGTTAAATCTTACTAGACTAATTCGTTGAATTGATAAGATTGTCTTTCTTTCATTAAAATCCCCGTAAACATGACTTCTCGTAATGTCTACGGGGATATCGATATAGTGTTAGACGAGCATTTCTGTCTGTTTCGCTTCAATCGTCGAGGCGATCGCACGCGCTGCGGCTTGTCCTCCGTAAATCGAGCGAGCGAACGGACCAACCGTTAAGTCAGCGAGGCTACCTGTCGCAAATAGATTCTCTCCCCATTCAAAGGTTTCTTCATCTAGTAATGGTGTTCGGCAAGGAGATAATGGCAGTTTCAACTCTTGCTGGACGGCTTCAAGCCAAGATCCTTCAACGACCATCGGACGGATACCCGTTGCGCAAATAATCGATTCAGCGGTGAGAATACGACCATCCATCAGCTTTACTCCGCTTTCGACTTCCTGCTCGACTTCACCAATCACATGACTGATGATTCCTTCTCGAATCAAATGACGGACACGTTGAATCAAATCCTGTGTTGCCGTTCCCGGGCGACGCTCCTGTACGATCAGCGCTCGTTTTTCGCTAGCCGACAAAGACTTGAATGGTGTCAATCCTTTTGGTCCCATGAATTTTCGATCGGCATCGAATGCACTTTTTTCGAGCGGACGTCGTGAAAGAAGGGTCACCTGCCCGGGATAGCGCTCGGCACATTGAATCGTATGATGCAGAGCACTAATCCCACCTCCGATGATGACGACCGGTGGTGTATCGTGCTTCGATAAGAAAACGTGACGCGCCGATTTCGCCCATTCTGGCATGACGTGATGTTCCGATTGTCCGAGAGCGAGAACGACATGGTTTGTTCGTAACTCGCTTTCATCTGTCGAGACGATCCACGTTCCGCTTTCTCGTCTTAGCCGTGCGACTTCCCCTTGGACCCAACTCGCCTCCACTTCATTTTGCTGCGCCAATTGAAGGGCATGGTCGTTGAATAATTCCAAGGATGGTCGTCCGTATGTATCCTTGAAGGCTTGATGTGTATAATCCTGTTCTTCCGCATGATGCCTGAGACTCGTCGGATTCGTCGAAGTGTGGTGGACCCGAGTTGAACGTAGGTAAGGCATGCCGATCCGTTCGGTTTGTTTCCGCCAGTTCATGAGTGGTTGCTCATGACGGTCGATGATCCGTATCATCTCTCGGTCGATTCCTTTTTCACGTAAGGCATTAAATACCGTCATGCCATGAATTCCTCCACCAACAATCACCCATTCATATCGATCCGTCATCCCAAAAACTCCTTTACCTGAATTAAATCGTAATCATTACGTTTTATAAAGATAGCGTGTTTTTGAGAAGAGTTCAAGGGCAAATTGATATAGACTCATAAAAAATCCGCTTCCCCTTGGTAGAGGAAACGGATTTAAATGCATCAATCAGGAAGAAGCATGTTTCGCTAGATACGCTTTTGAATAACGATCGGCTGCGATGATCGCATCCGCGACTTCGTCCGCCGTGACGTTGAAACCGCTGTGGATCGTCTCTCCTTCAGCGGTCGCTGCCTCCCCGACCTTGACGATATCTTCACGCGACGCATCCTTTAACTTCACGTCCTCGAGCGTCACTGGTAGACCAAGATCCGTGTAGAGCGCGATGTAGCGTTCAATCTCTTCTTGTGGATGTTCTTCGAGCGCCAACTGGACAAGTGTACCAAAGGCGACCTTCTCTCCATGCGTCAAGTGATGGGTCTCCCCCTCAAGTGCTGTGAAGCCATTGTGAATCGCGTGCGCCGCAGCTAATCCACCACTTTCGAAACCGAGTCCACTGAGCAGTGTGTTCGCCTCAACGACGGCTTCGAGTGCCGGTGTGACGACTTGGGCCTGAACCGATTCGTACGCTAGACGTCCGTGCTCGAACAAGACTTCTTCACACCGTTTGGCGATCGCTTGCGCCGCAATCGTCGGTCGCCCACCTGCCATTGTTTGTCCACCAAAGGCAACGACGCTCCGGACTTCGACCCATGTCGCAAGGGCATCGGCGATTCCGGACGCAAAGAAGCGCGCTGGTGCTTGGGCGATCAGTTTCGTATCGACGAGAACGAGATCAGGATTCTTTTTATAGAAACGATAGCTTTCGAAAATCCCTTCGTCGGAATAGATGACGGACAAGGCACTTGTCGGCGCGTCGGTCGAAGCAAGCGTCGGCACAATGACGACGGACACGTTCAACTCATCCGAGACGGCTTTTGCCGTATCGAGCGTTTTCCCGCCACCGACACCCATGACGAACCGAACGTCTGCTGCTTTTGCCTGCTCAGCGATTCGTTTCACTTCATGCCGCGAAGCTTCCCCACTAAAGTCCGCTTTCTCGATGCCGACGTTTTCGCCGGACAACGACTGCTCAACACGTTCCTTGACGATTTTCCAGACGACATCATCCGCGATGACGAGCACTTTTTCACCGAACGGGCTCACATATGTACCGAGCCGGTCAATGACATCCTTTCCTTGGACATACTTTGAGGGACTAATGAAGACACGTTCTGACATGTTTCAACATCCTTTCTGTAAGGGACACGATAGTCAATGACATACAATAGAGGAATTGCCTTTTCTGCTGACGTTTAAACCCCATCAAGTCGAATCATCTTGACAAAACGGGTACTCTTTCAAGAGCTTGTGTGATGAGAATCCGATCTTCTCTTAATCGCTCGTCCGGATCAGGACCAAACCATTCGAGGCTTGCCGTCAAGTGATCGAGATGAGCCGATACGTCTTCAAAGAACCCGTGATAATCGACGATACCTTCGAATAATGGAACCATCCCTTCCCGTGATCCGCTTGCCGCATAGACATTTGCTGGCTCAAAGACTGAGAACTGTTCAGCATTCGCCACTGTTTTTAAATGTAGGTGATCCACATACGATGCAAGTCTGAAGTATGCTTCGACGGGATCTGCCTTTGATTCGATGACATGCAAGACGTCAAAGTTGATCCGACATGCCGGGTGGTTGATCGCTTGTAATAAACGTATCGTTGCCTCTACCGTATCTGTTGCAGTGTTCGGATGAAATTCAAGTAATAATCGCTGTCCTGCAGAATCAAGGACACGGCAGATCCCCTTCAATCGGTAAACAAGTTGATCCCATTTGGCATCGGATAAGGTATAACTCGCCTCATTCCCCGCAAAGATGCGGATGCGCTCCGTTCCAATTCGTGTCGCTAATCGTGAGAGTCGTTTTGTCTCCGCAAGTAGTTCTGACATCGGTGCGTTTAAATTTAAATAATGACTTAACATACTGACATTCAGATGGGACGATTTCAGCCGATCGACTTCTTCCGTTCTTAAATGTTCAGCATGAACACCCCAAATATCAATAGCGTCAAAGTGTTCTTCTGAAGCAAAATCGATCAAATCATTAAATGAACGCAGATGATGCCGATAGCTGATCGTACAGAGTGCGAGTTTCATGTTCAATCCCCTCCTGTCGTTGATACGCATGGAACGTGTCGACGAGTTGCCGTTTAATGGCACTCTCCCGTGCCCATTGTTCTTCAATCAATCGTTCGATTTCTAAATACACTTTCGGTTGACGCGTTACAGCATATTTAACAGCCCGATGCTGGATGACAGAGTATTGATTGACAAGTGTTTCAACCTCATCCGTCCATTCTTCAAAATCAGATGTCTGCAAGTCGCGTCCGATCGCCTCATATAAATAAGCAAATGCGTGCTCATAGGCATATTTTCGAATGGCAATGACAGGTAACTGCTTTAAGGCATTTGGTAATCCCTCAGGTTGTTCACGATAGTGATGCACAACACGTTTGACTGCCATAGTCAATGGATGATGTACGTTTAGACAACTCATGAAATACGCACTTACCGTCGTTGCGTCTGGTATTCGAACATCCGTATTTCGAAACGCAAACCCACCAGCGACAGCAGGATGGCGTACCGCTGCAAGAATACGTTCTCTTTCTAGTTCACCTTCATACCGGAAATCAGGATCAAGCATATGCCATATTTCCGGATCTTCTGTCGCCTCTAACATGACGTAGTGGGGAAACACATCATGGTGAAATTTATTTTCGCGCTCAGGTAGACTAGCTAAATCCAACATGACGATCACTGACTCGTCCATATTTTTCTGTTCAATCCGTTGAATCAGCTGAGTGATGTTTTCTTCTTTTGATTGTTTGTGATCGTACCATTCTTCGACTGGGATTCCGTAAAGACGTTCATACCAAACAAGCATCTCCTGATGGTTGATTGTTTCATCATGATGCGAGAGGACATAATCGGCTGACAAGGAAAACGAAGAATCCCACACGCCAAAGTAATAGGGACGATGGTCCGCGTCCGATCGTTTGATCGTCTCGCAGACGCAACTGACGAGACAGTGTACTTTAATCATGAATGACCTCCTGTAAAACAGACATCAACTCTTCTACTCGCATTTTGGGAAGGGCTGACATGTGCTCATCGGGAATCACTAATCCGTGTTCCAATTCAAGGTGAAGCAACAGATGAATCAAGCGCATCGAATCCAGTCCTAGATCATCTCGTAGAGAGTCTGTTGTCGAAATAGCGACAGATGATGACCATTCGAGCTGTTCGGTCAGTATATCTTCGAATTGCGCAATCGTTAAACGGGACATGTTTGTTCCCCCAATCGTTTTCTACTCACTTTCCCATTCGCAGACAGCTCAATTTGCTCAACGAGTTGCCACTCCGTCGGTCGTTGATGAGGTGCGAGATGCTTCATACAATGTTGTTTCAGTTCTTCTTCCGATGCCGTCGTCACGAGTTGAGCGCAGACGCGCTCTCCTTGGAACGCATCCATTCGTTTAAAGACGACGACAGCCTCGACGGTCGGCAGCTGATACAAGACATCTTCGACTTCTCCGGGATAGACGGATAAGCCAGACACATTGATCATCTCATCGAGTCGGCTAAGAAAATGCAGCCCGTCTTCAACGTACATTAAATCCTTCGTACCAATCCGTACGCCTTGTTGCGAAACGACTAATTCTGCTGGTTTTTCCTTCGTTCCAGTTTCAATCTCAAGATGCTCTAGTGGAAAGCCGATCGCTTGCGGACTCGGCGGATTTGGATGAAGTGCGATACAGCCGATTTCTGAACAGCCATATTGTTGAAGCAAATGACGTGTCTTCCGTTCGATCGAACGGAACCACTTTTCTGGTAATGTCATCCCGGAAATCATCACTGCGTGAACGGATTCCGGGAACAAACTCATCGCATACGCCAGTCCCGGTGCCGTATAGATGATAGCGTCCGGATGCAAACGATGGATTGCTAGCACATGACGTGGTGAGAAGTCTTGTAGGATGACTGGTGTTGCTCCGCGTCTTAAAGTCGCGAACACTCCACACAGTAATCCGAATGAGTGTGTCGTCGGACAAGCAACGATCGTCGCTTTCGTCGTCAGCGGAAAACTGTTCGTATAAGCATTCAGTTCCGTCTCGATCGACTCCCATGTCCGGTGAATGATTTTGGGTTGCCCCGTCGTACCGGAACTGAATTGAATCAATCCACCCGCACGTTTTTCCGCTTCCGGAAGCGGAATGATGGTCTCTTGATAAATCAAATAGCCACATCCGGCTTGTATCGCTAGACGCTCAGCACCAGAAACAGGCGTCTCCGTATGAATGGGAAGGATTGTTCCATTCATACGTCGCATCGCAAGACAGAGGGCTAACCATGCTTTTGTATCTGACGTACAGATGGCTACGGTCTTCCCTTCCGTTATGAACGATTGCTTCACCAGTTCGTGTATCGTCAATTCTTCTTCTGTCACCCATTCTTTCTCAATCCATAGCATGATCGTCTTCCTCTCCTCGTTGAACTAGTGAATTCTTTACATCGATTTGATTCGTCAAACCAAACCGTGGTGCCAGCAAGGCTTCTGCCGTTACTCTTTGTTCGTACCATCCAATTCGTTCTAGTCGGTCTCGATCAATCGGCAATCCCTCGATCGTCTGATGCATCCAATCAAAGAACGTCGCTTCACTCAAGTTCTCCGTCTGTTCAAGTTGATACGCTAGTTCCGTCAAATGATAGACGAATAATGTATCGTACAGCAGCTCGCGTAAGGCAAGCGGGTGTGACATTTCATAATACGTGTTGAGCGGTGCATCAAAATCAGGATGTAGCCTCTTAAAATCGGGTACATCCGATGGATCGTCGAGTAACTCGGTGACGAACTCGACGCTATCATGAAAATCGCGGAGAATGATCCGTTCCGGCCATCCGTCCCGTAAGACAAGTAACGTATTTTGGGCGTGAGCTTCCACACCGATGCCTTGTTCAATCACGAGTCGGATGACTGGTTCGAGATAGACGACGAAGAATCGACGAAGCCACCGTTCATGACCATATCGTTCCAACCACGGTCCTAAAAAATGTCGTCCATCCACCTCGATTTGAGCAAGTGCTGTCAAGGGAATGACCTGTTCCCCCGTGTTAACATACGTCAAGACGTTTTCACGAAAGACACAGCCGACCCGACCCGCAAGTGGACCGCTTGAGCCGACGCATGAAGCAAATTCAGATAACAGCGTCACCGGCAATTCATTCGCCTGTTTTTCCAACCAATCCGATACCGCAGGAGCTGCCACAACATTCGGCACGGAAAAAGTCCGAACGGCTGACGTTTGCTTCAAGTCGAGCGGCAATTTGATATGCGGTAGTTCGGGCTGACCTGGACAAAAAACGGTTCGAATCGACTGCGTCGCTTGTACGAATACCCCGCCTTCTCCTAAGTCGACACCTCCGACTTGTGCCACTTCCTGTTGAATACGTAACCATTGCCATGGGTGGACAGGAAGAATTTGATGATCGGTTTGATTGAGTTCTTCCAGTTTGACTAAAAACATATGTAGAAGCGGTTCTCCAAGAATCAGTGGAATAGGTAAGATTCCATTCCCTTGAACGAGCGTAGAAGGTAAGGCAATCCAATGTAACTGGAAGCGATTGCCCGCTTCAGGTCCATATGCCTCGTGATCAGCTCGCGAAAAACCAATCCTTGATTTATAACAAGGATGATAGGGATGCCCTTCGATGATGGTCTGCTCCAACTCTTCATAATCCAAGCCTGCTCGGTGGATTGGTAGACGATGTCGCTGCGACAAGTCATCAAAATCATGTGTACGTCGCAACTCTTCCTGAAAGTCGTCCGAGATCGGCAACTGCGTCAAAAGATGCTCAAACCAGTCGTTGACGCCAGATGACTTCGATGAGCGTAACGTCTTGATGTCGAGCCGAATCCGGTCGAACGGACCGCGTTTGCCCTCGACTGTCACTTCACTATCTTTTATGTGGAATGTAAAACGATGCTTCATTCCGACAATCATTTCAGTAAAAGGAAGAATCCGCTCGAATAACAGACTCTCAAGAAGTTGTTTGCAGATGCGTGTTTTGCTGTCGTAAAGCATAGTTGCCCTCCCGTATCGGATTATCCAACTCGACGAAACAAACTCGTTCTCCCTCGACTTCGAGTTCATCGAGTCCTTGTAGGCGTGTTAGTAAATTCGCCTTATATGGAAGTGTCGGCGATTCTAACAACATCAAAAGCCAAGCTCTCCCTCGACCTTCTAGATTTTCAACTCGTACCTGACACCATTCGTGCAGTAACGCGATAGCAACTTCTTCGTTCAATAATGTGTCTGCTGCCAATCGATCGATGACACTCGCCAGATGGTTCCAAATCATGTAGTACGTCAAACGCTCAGCAATGACTTCTTCTGGGTAGAACAACGTCGTATGCTTCAGTTCCGGTTCCAGTAGGATGAAGGAATCTCGATTCGTGTCTGCTAAGTAATAGCCTTGATTATCCCGGACGTGATATCGAACCGGCCATCCGTTTTCGAATGTGATGAGACTATTTTGTTGATGCGCCTCGAGCCCGATTCCTTGTTCTTCATACAGTGTGACGATCGCTCCTAACGTCAACTCCAAGTACTGTTTCCACCACCGAGTGACATGCTCCGTTTCAATGGATCCTGACTGCCGGATGAGCCGCAACAGAAGTGATTCTGAATCCGGCAATGCTGGTTGGACGAGTGCCGCAACATTTACCGCGTGGGGTGCTGGCTCTCGCAAAATGACTTCGAATCCGGTCTCTTCTTTAGTCCGGATCGCTAAATATGCAGGATCGTGAATAAGGTCAAACGTATCAGGCAGAGACAGATGACAAAACAAGCGATACATCAAATAACCAGCCTCTAATTCGTGTCGCTTGTTGACGCGTCTTGAGTTCGTCACTTGGACAGGGATGGATAACTTCAACATATGACTTCGGTCGAGTGATTCGACGGTCCGGATCGACGAAGTTGCGTTATAGAGTGGTCCAGATGCGCCGTGATAACGGATAATATCTTGCTCAAACCATTGCTCGACTGTCGGCTGACGCAACAAATACTCGGCTTGAAGTGGATGAATCGGAACGAGTCGCTCTTGCGCTGTCACTTGAATCGAATCACCCAGTTGGTTTTCCATCAGCTGACTGATTGTCTCGTAGCTACCTGAACGTTCTTCGAGCAATGTCTCATGTACTGTAAAATAGTGAAGTTGAAACGGTTGACGGAATTCAGGCGCATACGCCTTTTGTTGCCAGTCGGTCATACCGACTCTACTTTTCGGGGTCGGATGGAACCAATGACCACACCACAAGCGTTGTTCATAATCGATGAACGTCTCTTGCTCTTGTGCGTTCAGCTGTTCCTCTAAAATCAATTGCACTGTCCGGTGACTGTCAAGAACACGAAAGAGTAAGTCCGTTTGATTCGGGTCTTTTTGTTGAAGCTTGATGCAACAGGTGATGATACAGGACATGGCTGAAACTTCCCGCCATCCGCTTTTTGTCTCTTCACGAATCATTCCAATCTCGTGGCGTCCGATGATGGAACGACGTTTGATTTCGATGAGATACGGCTTCATCCAATAAAAAGAGGATGTCTCGGATGCATCAAACGGTCTCTCGTTGACCCATTCGCCCGGGTTCACTTCTCTGATGTAGCTGTTCATGAACGATTGAAGCGTCACCTCGGTCGCTAATCGCTCGATTTGTTCTTCGCATGTTCGCACGCTCTACTCCTCCTCTTATTGAAAATCATTCTCATTCCATAACAATAGAAAAACGGGTTTCCCCGTTTTTGATGGTACATATACGCACTTATGTTAAGTAAAACGTTTTCAAGTTTCTTCAATCCGTTTTCACAATCGATTAAATGCAGAAGTCACATATCGTCGTGAGATTTAACACCAATCAAACAAACGATCCTCCCTAACATTCGTACGACAAGGCGACGACTTTTTAGGTTCATTTGTCAGTCTTCTCTACCTCATCGTGAACTCTACCTGTAATGATAATCATTATCAATGATGAGCGACATGGATTTTCTTTTCATTCTTCATGGACAAACAAAACAGTTACTATCGCTGATATACGTATGCAATTGACGTAACATATGCATTCTCCCAAGTGGTCCCCATGGATCCCAATCGACACTGTCTGGGTAAAATATACGCCCCGTCCTAACGGCACGAAGCGTTTGCCACACCCTCGTTCCTCGAATTCGTTCCACATCTGCAGGTTGACTCCACAGTATGAACAAACCATCCGGATCCAACTGCTGTAATGTTTCTAAGCTGATTGTCATGTAGACGGTGTGCGGGAGTCCTTCCACGGCCTGTAAACCGATTTCACTGAACAGAAAATCTAACATCGTATGCCCTGTTCGTCCGTACAGTCGGATTTCTGAGTCTCTGATCCAAATAACTGCCCATGTCACATTCCGATTGAATTCGAACTGTTGCTTCACAATTGTTTCAAGCGTTTCGACTTCGTTGATGATGTCAGTCGTTCGCTCAAGCGTATCGGTTGCCGTAGCAACAGCATACAAGTAATCCTTCCAACAAGTTTGTTTCGAAATATCGATGACCGGACAAGACGTCAATATAGGTGGTGATTCACCTCGTATCGGTGTCCTTAAAACGAGATCGAGATTTGATGTCTCGAACCATTCCGGTAAAATCGTTGCTGACGCGTCGTATAGTCGCGTACCTTCGATTTCACTTAAATAGTCTGGCACACCGTTCGAACGATATTGTGTCGGAAAAGACGGTGCGATGACAGGTTGAATCCCAAGTGCCAATAAGTGATCTTGTAACAACGCTTGACTCCAGATTCCGACCCGTGGAAACAACCGTTTTCGGTACTGACTTGGTGATAGTCCCTCACGCTTTTTAAAGAGACGGCTGAAATAAAATTCATCATTGATTGATACACGTTCTGCGATCTCGGCAATCGTCCAATCTGGATGTGCAATAATCCACTCCTTCGCCCGTTGCATCCGCAATTGATGAAGCAGTTCCTTTGGTGATTGATCGTAGTGCTTTTTGAATTGACGAGAAAACGTCGGCAGTGACATGTTTAACTCACTTGCCAAGTCACTGACTGTTCTTGATTTTCCGAGTTCTTCTAACCACTGGGACGTCACTTCCTCAAACGTCTGCTCATGACGACGTTCACTTAATTGCTCCAGTAGTTGATACAGATAGCGATGTTGTCTAAGAGAACCGGTCATTGTGTTTGGACATCCGCGCATTCGTTCTAAACACTCCACTAGTTCATCAGTTGGTTGACGGTAGACTAGAAATGGCGTCAATTCAACGTCTAACTGATACAACAAACAATGCCCTTCCTGAACGATGAATCGTTCACCTGATTTCTTGACGAAACAGGCTTCTCCCGCCTCTAGACGTTTTCTTTCCGTGTAGGTAATGCCAGCGCCTTGTATAACGACGATCAAACTCGGACGTAACGCCAATTGTCCTCCTGTCTGTAAAGCGTGTTTCCTCACTCGAAATGCATGCAGTGCTTCTGTCATTTTCAACTCACTCCTAAAAAACATATACCATCTGACGCTTTTCTGTGTCCGTTCAATCTTGATCAATATGAAAGGGAGTCTTCGAGATGCTTTTCTTTCACTTGCCTACGTGATCGTTTATTGTTGTGTCGATCATATATCCGCTGTCTTAAATCCAATCACATCATAGTAATGTTGCTGACCGTCAAGAATGAAGGAGGGACCTGGTTGCCCCCTTCTTTCTCGGTGACCGGCAAGGTGTACCTCACTCGTTTCCCACGCTTTCCAGTCTTGTTCCGATTCCCAGCGGATCAGGACAAGAACTTCTTCTTCCTCTTTTGTACGCTTCTTATGTAAGACACTTAAATCGAGGAACCCTGGTTGTTGCTCGATGATTCCCTTTCCTGAAAAACGCTCGATCATTTCAACAGCACTTCCTTTTTTGACTTTAAATGTTTTTAATTGGATGAACATCACCTATCACTCCTTCTAATTGATAATGAATATCATTTGCATTAACACTATAGCATTATTCCACCGGTTTTTGTCAACAACTGTTGTTAGAATACGTTTCATCGTTACAAAAAAATCCCTTCACCCAGTGCAATCTGAGTGAAGGGATTTAATTTAAGCCACACGCGACGACGATTGTGTCTCCGCTGTTTTCTTACCGACGACTGCTCCGATCACTCCACCAATGATGGCTGGTACGACCCATCCGAGACTGACGGAAGCAAACGGTAATACCGCGTCGAACACGTTCGTGACAGCTGAGACGTTAATCCCTGCTGTCTTCAATCCATCAAACAAGCTGACAACGAATGTCATCCAAAGCGCCCCTTGATAGACGGCTGGTTTACCTTTAAAGAGTGGATGCAAGAATGTCAGGAAGATGAGACAGATTGCCAGTGGATAAAGTGTCATCAAGACTGGTTTTGAGACGGCAAGTAATTGATTCAGACCGATGTTCGCGACGAGTGCACTGAAGACCGATAGACCAATCGTCCATTTGACGTACGAGATTTTTGGCACGAGTGCCGAGAAGTACGATGCACAGGCCGTAATCAACCCAACACTTGTCGTCATACAGGCGACCGTGATCATCAGACCGAGTAAGATTGCACCGTATTCACCAAAGTAATGATCCGACACAGCCGACAAGATTTCTGCTCCGTTCGCCAGTTGTCCGATTGCTGAGACACTTGAAGCACCCATGAAGGCAAGCGCCGTGTACGTGATTGCAAGTAAAGCGGCTGCGATCAATGACGCTTTCGTACAAATCAGCAACAACTGTCGCTTCGATGTGACACCTTTTTCCTTGATCGCTGCGATGATGATAATCCCGAAGACGAAGGCACCGAGTGCATCGAGCGTCATATATCCTTCCTGGAAACCGTTAAAGAAGGCATTCGACTGATATGTCTTCAAAGGATTCTGAAAACTTCCGATCGGATGCAGGACAGCGACGACGATCAACAGACCGATGAACGTGATCTTAATCGGTGTCAGGACTTTCCCGACGACATCGACGATTTTCGTCGGATTCAATGATAAGAGACAAGCAACCGTGTAGAACAAGACCGTAAAGATGAGCAGCGGCCACTGGCTCGTCGATTCACTGAAGAACGGCTTGATGCCGATCTCATACGAGACCGTTCCGGCACGAGGAATCGCGAAGAAGGGACCGATCGCAAGATACAGAATGACCGAGAACCCGATTCCGAACGCAGGATGAACGCGTGACGCCATCGCTTGTAGATCGCGTTCCCCTGAAAACGCGAATGCGAGAATCGCAAGCAATGGTAGACCGACACCGGTGACGAGGAATCCGGCATTGGCGACCCAGACATGCTCCCCTGCGAGCTGTCCGAGCATCGGCGGAAAGATGAGATTTCCTGCCCCGAAGAATAAGGCGAAGAGCATCATGCCGATGACGATGATAAATGATGTTGGAA
>Ga0308160_10002973_pt1 | contig 19706 bp, 21 predicted proteins | sample PhyFR1_FD_201036 | JGI IMG/M metagenome (GOLD analysis project Ga0308160, IMG submission 201036) | Phyllosphere microbial communities from UC Gill Tract Community Farm, Albany, California, United States - DLSLF.R1 | ecosystem: Host-associated > Plants > Phyllosphere > Unclassified | place: USA...
AGGGTTGGGGGGGAAGGGCATGGAACGAGCGTGATTGTCGCCGAGGTGTTTGGGGTAGGGGGGCTTTTGCGGAAGGTCGTAGTTCGGAGTCGAGATGGGGTGGGGATGGGATGAGGGTGTCAAAAAGAAAGCCGTCGCTCTGTGGCGCTTGTCCTGAACTCGGGTGGGGGTAAGAGGCATGTCTCCGCTCTACTTCTTCTCGGTGACGACGGCCGAGCCGTTCTTGCCGTTGCGGACAACCTTGCTGTCCTTGCCGCCGCGGGCCGAGTTGGCCTTCTTGTACGTGCTCCGGAAGAAACTGCAGTCAACGAGATTGATCGTCAGCTGGCCGAACCGACAGGTTCGCGAGAGCTGGACGACGACAAAAGGGACGGACCCGATGAAGAGGAAGAGGTAAGACGAGATGAGAAGGCAGCCGAAGATGGCGGCCGACTCGGCACCGGCGCAGTCGCCGACCTGGGGGAGCGAGAACGGCATGTAGGCCGACGCGAAATGGGCGTAGCCTGGCAGGGGAGAGCAGCCGGGAAGCAGCTCGGTTAGTCGTCGCGAGCTGCGAGGTGAAGAGAAGAGATGTGTGTGGGGGGGGGGGGCAGGGGTCGAGCGCGCGGTCCCTCCCTGTCCTTGGTCCTTCGTCCGGCCCCTCTTGCCGACGGCGGCGGCAGCGTGCGCTGCCGCTCCGACGGACCATGGCATCACCGGCAGGCCTAAGCTCGACCGTGTCCGCGCCAGGAAGGCGTCGGCTGAGCTCTGCCTCCCTCCCGCCCCATCCCCCTCGACCCAACGGACAGGACAGGAGACCACGCAAGCTCCCTTCAAAGGACGACCAAGGACGCAAGGGAGGGAGAAGGGAGGGAGGAGGGAAGGCGCACGATGGAGGAGAAGTAACGTGCTTGCGTAGTAGATGATGCACAGGTCGATGACGAACTGCGTGATCTGGAGCGTCGTCAGGTGCTTCTTCCACTGTGGTCGGCGAAGAGGGATGAAGACGAGGGTCGTCAGCGGTCGGTCGGCGGAATCAGCAGGCGATGAACAATAGCGGCGGGCGAGCGATGGCCGGACGAACCCAGAGCTTCTTGCCGCCGGCCGTGGCAAAGTAGTAGTAGTACATGATGACGTGGACGAGCAGGTTGATGGTGATGACGACCCATTGGACCGAGGTCTCGCCTTCGAGCTGGGTGAAGCACAGGACGGCGGTGGCCGAGTGGTGGAAGACGTGCAGGAAGGCTGCGGGCGGGCGCGCAGACGGGCGTCAGAGGGCGACGCTCACGAGACGGGTCCCCTCGGTGAGGGGAGGCGACGCACCCCTCGGTGAGGGGAGGCGACGCACCCAGCGGCTTCTTCTTGAGGACGAGGAAGACGGTGTCGAGCAGCTCGTAGTACTTGATGAAGTAGTTGATGATGTAGAACGTCTGCAGGCGCTGTTGGATCGGAAAGATGACCGCCGGCCGAAACGAGCGCGCACGCAGAGGAAACCGACGGCGAGGAGAGCCAAGGGTTTGAAAGGGGAGGAGGAAGGGGACGGAGGCAGGCGGGTTGGACAGCGGTCAGCGCGAAGTCCGCCTGGGCGTCGTCGGGTTCCGGGCTCGTCGAGAGGCCGACGCCGCCGTCCAAAAAGCCCCGAGGGCGGGCCGGCCGGCTGGGCACGCCACGGGCCTGCCATGCAGCTGCGAGGTAAGATGGACGCACGCTGGTGAAGGCGCCCGAGTCGCAGATCGAGTAGTGCGGGCCCTTCTTGCCGACGATGGGGAGGCTGGCAGACGGAGCAGCGAACGGCGAGCCACGTTTCAGCCCTTCTACAGGCTCGTCGGCGGCGGCAGGGCAAACACGCGCGTCGTCGCGACGCGACCTGCCCGAGCGCGCACGCGCGCGAACGAAAGTCAAAGGGAGAGCGGGAGGGCGACGCACAGCTCCTCGACCATGCAGGCGAGCAGGACGGCCGAGCCGACCGAGAGGAAGAGGTTGTGGGCCTGGAAGAGGAACTGGAGCTTGAACGCCGGCAGCTTGCTGGCTCGGGCGGGAGGGACGAGACGCGTTGGGGCAAGAGGCACGGTCAGCATGTGAAAAAAGGGTCGGCGCCCGCGGGCAGGAGCAGCACTCGGTCGCTCGGTCGACCAAGAGAAGAAGGACACGTACCGCATGACCTCGCGGCCCGAGAAGATGACGAGGAAGTAGGTGGCCATGGCGATCGAGACCTCCTTCCAAGTCGACAGGGGCGTGACCCCGGGCTGCCAGGTCGTCAGGTAGGCCGGCGGATGGAGCGACCGCGGGACGGTCGACGTGATGAGCTCGTAGAGCATGGCTGGAGACGAGCGCGCGGGAGGCGAAAGGGGAAGCCGAAAGAGGAGGGATGGAGGAGAGAGGAAGACGACGACGACGACCGGGGACTGGAGAGACAAGGGGGAGAGAGAGAGGGCTGGGAGGGCTGAGCGAGGGAGCAGACGGACGAGCGGGGCAAAGCGCGCGCGCGCCGCGTAAACCGAGGGCCTGGGTGTAAACGGCCAGACGTGATAGGTGCGTAAACGGGTGGCCTGTCCTGCGCAAAGGTCGCCTCCCTGAGCCCTTTCTGCCTGCCTGCTCGTCAGAGACCCCCTTCTCCGCCTCCGCCGCCGCCTCCCTCAAAAGCCAGACGGACCCCGCATATAAGCGCGCCCTCCCGTCCAAGCAGGTACGCCCAAGGCTGGTATGGGTCGCTTCGCGCCTCAAGACTGACCCTCGGTCGCCGCCAACAACGCGCCTCAGCCGTCGCCGCAACCATCCCCTCTTCCCCGGTCGATCTCGCCAGCTCGACCACCAGCCCTCCGACCGCTCCAGACCCGTCCCTCAAGTTGATGCTCCTACGTCTCCTTTCAGGCGCACGAGCATTCCCTTCCCTCTCGACCACCACCACCACCGCTCAGCCTTTTCGTCTCTTTGCCGTCTCGCGCTCCTCCTCGGCCGCCCTCGCCGCCTTCCCGACCGCGCCCGTCCAGCCCGGCGGTAGCCCTCGCGCCAGCAGCAGCAGCAGCAGCCCGACGCAGCAGACCTTGTGCATGCCTCCAGCAGCCAGCTCCTCCAGCCTTCTCAACCGCATAGACCTCTCTTGTGCGTCTAGCGCTGATCTCTCGGATCGAGGGGCTGCGACCTCCTGCCGTACGTGGCGGCTCGGCTCGATGACGACTGACATCAAGTCCGTGCGATCCCTTTGCTCCTCGCTGGCGTCTCCGCAGCGACCGCCCGCACTCCCTCTTCGTACCCTTCTGTCCGGGACTCGTACGCTCCCCTCGCCGCCCGCTCCCCGTCCCCGCCGCGCAGCCGCCGCGACCTCGAGCCCTCCGCCCCGTCGTACAGCGCCGCCTACCACCAGTCGTCGTCCTACGGCCCGTCCACCAGCAGCTACCCCTCTTCGACGCGCAAGCGCTCGCCCGACACCCGTCGCTCGCCCTCGCCCCAGCCCTACAAGCGCCACCAGCCGGCCACCCAGTCGTCGTACGGCCCGCCGTCCTCGTCCTACTCGCAGGCGCCCTTCTACCAGGCCCCTCCTCCTCCGCAGCAGCAGCAGCCTCCCTACTACCAGCAGACCCGCGGCTACGCCACCCAGATCTCATCGATGGCTCCCTCCCGTCGCCACGGCGGCCGCTCAGCCCCCCGCTCGGGCGCATCGGCCGTCTCGGCTGCGAGCCTGCCGAGCCTGCCCGGCCCGGTCCTGACCGCGGCTGAGATCGAGTCGCAGTTCAGCGCGCAGCTCAAGCCCCAGTGGAGGGCCGAGCCCAAGGGCCCGCTCTCCAACTACCACCTCATGACCGGCCAGGGCCAGACCGGCCTCGGCACAAACGGCGACAAGTTTACGTTTGAGGAGTGCAACGTCGACGGCCGACGCGTCTACCGCTGCTCGGTCACGGCCGACCCGGGCATGAACATCGTCGGCACAGGCGACGACGCCAACAAGCGCGAGGCCGAGAAGCTCGCCTGCCTGAGCGCGATCCTCCAGCTCGCTCAGCGCGGTCTCGTGCGTCCCATGAGTGCCGGCGCACGCAACTCTCGCCGGAGTAGATCGCTGACCTTGCCTCCGTGACACTTTTCGCCACAGCTCGAGGCCCGCGGCAACCGTCCCGTGCCGTACGGCTCGGCGCCGGTGCAGGAGCAGCAGCGCGGCATGGCGACCGCAGCCTCGTCGGCCAGATCGTCGCGTCCGGGCTCGGCCGCCGGCCTCAACGAGCCCGTCATCAGTCTCTCGCAGGGCGAGGTCATCAATTATGCCCGCGCCCGGCAGTTTATGGAGTTCTACTGCCAGAAGTTTGGCTTTGGCACGCCTCACATCGAGTACCGGCAGACTGCCTCGGCCTTCTCGGGCGGCGGCAAGTACTCCAAGAAGAAGGGCAAGGGCGGCGGCAGCGAGTGGCAGGCCGAGATGCACGTCGCCGGCCGGCGGATCGGCGTCGGCGCAGCGACGAGCAAGAAGGACTCGCTTCAAAAATGCTACCTCGACGTCGCCCAGTACCTCGAGGTCTCGGACCCGGCCCTCTGGGTCGACTTCAAGCTGAAGAACCCTTTCGCCGAAGCGAGCGGCAACAAGACGGCCCACGTCCTCTTCAGCATCAACAACGACCTCGAGGACGACATCCGCGACCTGAGCAAGAACATCCGTGACTCGGAGATCTGGAGCAAGTCGGGCAGTGCCCGCCTGCCGAGCTCGCCCGAGCTCGCGCCGGCGCAGCTCACGATCCCGGCCGTCGACCCGGAAGTGCTCCAGCAGAAGTCGGACCGGCTCAAGCTCCAGCTCGAGACGTACGAAGCTTCGTCCAAGCCGAACGTCGCTGCGCTCCGCAAGCAGCGGTCCGAGCTGCCGGTGACGACCAAGGCGGCCGACGTTCTCGCCAAGATCCAGCTCAACTGGACGACGATCGTCATGGCCGCAACCGGCTCGGGCAAGACAACCCAGATCCCCCAGCTGATCCTCGACGACTACATTCGGCGCGCGGAGGGTGCGTCGTGCAATATCGTCTGCACCCAGCCCCGGCGGATCGCCGCCATGTCGGTCGCCCAGCGTGTCGCGGCCGAGCGCGACCAGCCCATCGGTCAGAACGTCGGCTATCAGGTCCGGTTCGACAGCAAGCTCCCGGCCCCGCACGGCTCCATCACCTTTTGCACGACCGGCATCTTCCTCAAGCGGCTCCAGTCGGCGCTGAGCGAGAAGGGCGGCCAGTCGGAGCGCTGGCTCGACGAGATCTCGCACATCATTGTCGACGAGGCCCACGAGCGTGACATCGACGTCGACCTCCTGCTCGTCGTCCTCCAACAGCTGATCCGCGACCGCAAGGCCAAGCAGCGGCCGCTCAAGGTTATCCTCATGTCGGCGACGATCGACCCGACCCTCTTCCAAAAGTACTTTGCCGACGAGACGACGGGCCGGCTCGCGCCCGTCGCCGAGGTCCCCGGTCGGTCGTTCCCGGTCGAGAAGCACTTCCTCGACTCGCTCGTCCCCCGCCTGCGCGAGTCGACGCCCAATCACCGCGGCGGCTGGGTCTTTGGCGACAAGGACGTCATGAAGTACCTCGACCAGGAGCTTTACCTCCAGCGTGGCGGGCAGCTGCCGGAAACAGACTCGCTCAAGACGCCTCACGCCCTCATCGGCCTCCTCATCTCCGACATCATCCAGAACTCCGAAGACGGTCACGTTGTGCGTCCATCTCCTCTTGCCCTTCGGTCGCTCGTTTTCGCTCGTTTGACTGACTGGAACGCCGGCCTCCACCCCTCAGCTCGTCTTCCTCGACGGTATCCAGGGCATTCGCGACGTCCAGGGTGTCCTCGAGGACGGCCGGCAATCGCTCGGCGTCGACTTCAACACGCCCCGGACGCCGATTCACATCCTGCACTCATCGATCCCCGTCGCCGACCAGCAGGCCGTTTTTGAGCCGAAGGTCCCTGGCCAGCGGCGCATCATCCTCGCGACCAACATTGCCGAGACCTCGATCACGATCCCCGACGTCGTCTACGTCGTCGACTCGGTACGCGTCAAGGAGAAGCGCTACGACTCGTCCAAGCACCTCTCGTCGCTCGTCTCGGCCTGGGTCGGCCAGTCGAACCTCAACCAGCGCGCCGGTCGCGCCGGTCGCCACCGCGAGGGTGTTTACTACGGTGTCATCTCGCGCGCCCGGCTCGCCGCGCTTGCCCCGTATGCGCTCGTCGAGATGAAGCGTTCCGACCTGTCGAACGTTATCATGCACATCAAGGTGGGCACAGCCGTCGCCGCAGAGCAGGTCGGCGCGGGCCGTGACTGACCGCCCTCCTGACTTCTCTTTTCGCTCAGGCCCTCAACTTTGCCGGCATGGACGTCAAGGACGTCCTGGGCAGCTGCATCGAGCCGCCCTCGCGGCAGGCGGTCGAGAATGCGATCCAGCGCCTCCGGCAAATTGGCGCCTTTGACGACAACGAGAAGCTCACCTCGCTCGGCCGGGTCCTCCAGGAGCTGCCGGTTGACGTCCAGATCGCCAAGCTCGTCCTCTATGGCGCCTTCTATCGCTGCCTCGACTCGGCCCTCACGCTGGCCGCCATCATTGGCGACCAGGAGCCGTTCGTCTCGCCGATGGACAAGAAGGCCCGGGCCGACGAAGTCAAGGACAGCTGGTCGCCGCCGGGCTTCCGGTCCGACCTGCTCGCCGCCGTCAGCGCGTACAACTTCTGGTACACCCTCCAGAGCCAGCGCCGGTGGGCCGAGGCCAACAACTTTTTGAGCGAGAACTTCATCAAGAAAGCCAACTTTGTTAACGTCCAGAAGGTCAAGGAGCAGATCTGGTTCTCGCTCCTCGACACCGGCGTCATCGACATCTGCGCCGGCGGGCTCAAGGTGCCCAAGGGCGCCCACCAGTCCCACCTCCGGGCCTACGCCAACATGCCGCTTGAGCTCAACACCAACTCGGATAGCCTGCCTCTGCTTGCGGCCCTCATCGCGACCTCGTCCGCGCCCAACTTTGCGATCCGCATGGACCAGAAGGCCTACCGTACCTCGCAGGACAAGGTGCGCGCGGGCGACGCACCCACAACCCTGCTCTGCGATCGACGACTGACTCCCCTGTCCTTCCATCTGCTCGTCGCAGAAATGCTCGATCCACCCGTCGAGTGTCAACATGTTCCGGCGCGAGAACCTCGCGGCCGAGAGCTCGACCATCATTGGCGAGAAGGCGCTGATGGCTTTCGTCGAGAAGGTGGCCGTCGGCTCGAACGGCGACCAGCCGGCCCAGCTGCGCAACACAACTCGGCTCGACCCGATGACGTACCTCCTCTTTGGCGCCTACCACCTCCGGTCGACGTCAAACGGCCTCCTTTGCGACGACTGGCTGCCGATGGTCGGCAACATGGGCGCGCTCGACGAGGTCCAGCGGCTCAAGAACCTCCTCGACGGCTGCATGCTCCGCATCTTCCAGGGCGTCGGCGCGGCGCTCGCCAAGCAGCGCAACGAGCGGCTCACAAATCGCAACACCCGGCGTGCTGCCTACTCGCGCGAGAACCTTCGGACGATCCGGACGATCGTCCAAGGCAACGACGACAACAGCGACGACGATGACGAGGTCGAGCACGAGGCCGGCGTCGAGCTCGAGGAGACGCCCGTCGACCTGACGCTGTCGTCGACAGAGGTCATCGAGCTCGACAACCTCGCCTCGGACGTCGTCGCCATCCTCGACCGCTACGCCGAGGACCGGGGCGCGACCGCCTCGCGCGCACCGACCCGGCCGGGCTCGCCTCAGCACCACCCGATGACGGCCCCGATCCAGAAGACGCAGAATCCCAACGCCTACGTCCCACCGGCGGCACGCATGGGCGCCGGCGCCGGTCTTGGCGGTTACAGCGGCCGGCGGGCTTTCTGAGCAACGGTTTCTCTGCCCTCTCTCCCCCACTATAGACACGCCCTACACCCTGTCTCTACTCTAAAAGGGGCGCGCACCCTCCCATGATGCGAATGCCGCTCCCCCTCATGCTTGCGATGCGAGGGCCCACACGATCGGCGGCCGATGTGGATCAGCCGGTACTCACCCTCGAGTGAGTGCATTGCCTGCCGGTGTGGATGGACTCTGCAGCGCAAGTGTCACGCTAGTCGCGATGGGGTCGTCTCTACCGTGCTGCGTCTACCAAACTCGCCTGTCGAATGTCCACTTCGGACTCTGGGCCCGTTGCTAGCCGCGAGTTGAGCGCCCTCTCTGAAGCACCCTGTCATCCTTCCTGCCTATCTCATGCCGCAAAAGCTCTCGCCTTGGCCCTTCATGCTTGTCCCCTCGCCTCCCAACCCACCCCCTCCGCGCTCTTCTTGCTTAGACAGGCACAGGGAAGGCTGTTCCTTCTTTGCGGCTGAAGCCGGCCCTGATGCGCTGTGTCTTGTCAAGATTTTTAGAAGCCCAGATGCAAACCAATCGGGCTGGAAAAGCCCAAGCCGGTTCGAGCTGGGAGTCGCGCGCGCGCGCGGCCATTCTGGCTCTGGCCTGGCTGAGGTCTCTGGCGCGGGGCGCGGGCGCGCGCGCGCAGGCGGGAGCAGAGGCCCCCGCGGCCTGGGCACGAAGTCATCCGTCCGCGCCGCCGCCCTTGCTCCTGACCTCCGTCCTCAAGCCACTTCAACAAGATGTACGTCTTGGCTCCCCTGATGGTCCTCGGCCTCCGTCCCGGTCGTACAGCTCGTCTGCCAAGGTTGCTCGCATGAAGCGAACCTGCGGTCGAGGACATACGATCCGAGGGTCGGAGTGTTGTCGCCGCTGCCGACACGAGCTGCCTGAGCTGACCCGCAGTCCGTCCTCGCCCACCGCAGGGGAGCCTACAAGTACGTTGCCGAGCTCTACAAGAAGAAGCAGTCCGATGTCATGAGGTTCCTCATGCGCGTCCGGTACGTACTCCTACGTTTCCCCTTCTCTCCGACGGTCGCAGCAGCAGCAGCACGCCAGCGCTGGTCGCCTACACGAGCTGCTCTCGGCTGCCTCGCTGCAGCTGCTGCCTCGGGGCTCCGATAGGATGGCCAGGCGCTGACGACCCTTGCCCTCGTCTCTGCTGCATGCTCCTGCTTCGCCTGCTGCTGCTGCTGCTGCTGCTCGTGCTGCCGCCTTCGTTGCCGACGACCATCAGGTGCTGGGAGTACCGGCAGCTCGCCGTCTGCCACCGTGCCTCGCGCCCTTCGCGGCCCGACAAGGCCCGCCGGCTGGGGTACAAGGCCAAGCAGGGCTACCTCATCTACCGCATCCGGGTCCGCCGCGGTAACCGCAAAAAGCCCGTCAAGAAGGGGTACGTCCAGCGTTCAGCTCGGGCGGTCGGGCGGGAGGTCGGCTTGGACGGCTCGGGCAGATCTGCGCATCGCGGCACGAGCCGCCGCTGCCCGTCCCGCCGGCTCTGTCGTTCCTGGTTCAGCGACACAGGGCTGACCTCGTCGCTGCCGTCGACTCCAGTGCGACCTTCGGTAAGCCCGTCCGGCACGGTGTCAACCACCTGAAGTTCCAGAAGGGACTCCGGGCCACCGCCGAGGAGCGTGTCGGCCGCCGCTGCGGCAACCTCCGCGTCCTTAACTCGTACTGGATCAACCAGGACGGTGTCTACAAGGTGTGCCCCGCCGCCGCTGCAAGATCCGGCGCGGAGCCCGGCTTGCTGACCACCAAGCTCTGCGCTTCGCTGTCTTGCAGTACTACGAGGTTATCCTTGTCGACCCCTCGCACAAGGCCGTCCGCCGCGACGCCCGCATCAACTGGATTGCCAACCCCGTCCACAAGCACCGCGAGTCGCGCGGCCTCACGTCGATCGGCAAGCAGAACCGCGGCGTGCGTCCAGATCCTTTTGAGCTCTGGAGCTGGGAACGGGGAGCGAGAGCAGGATGGGGCCTTCGATGCCGTTCGCCTGCGTGCTTCGGCTTGCGCAGGACACGGAGCGCAGGCCCCGAGGGAGAAGCCAGTCGGCGTGCTCGCCGAGGCAGTCGACGAGCGAAGCGCGCGGCGCCAGTCGTCGCTCAGGCTGGCCCGGACGGCCTTCGCTTTGCTGGCCGTCGCACTGCGCTTCCCTTCGGCTCCGCTCCCGCTGCGGCCTCCCGACTTAACTTTGGCTTGCTGAGGACATGTCACTGACGGACCGCCCGTCTTCTCTCCTCCGCTCTGCAGCTCGGCAAGGGCCACCGCTTCAACAAGAGCGAGTGGCGCAAGACCTGGAAGAAGCACAACACTCTTTCGGTCCGCCGTTACCGGTAAACGTAGCCACCCTCTGTGGGGCTGCGTTCGACCGCTCGTCGACGCGCTTTCATCGATTGGAGTTGTCAGGGCTTTGGGATGCGCCTACTCGATCTCAAATGTCCCTTCGTTCCAGCTGCATGGGCGAGGAGGGACTTGCTTTGCCGACCGGTCCCGCACGCTGGGAGACGCTGGCTTTCGGCTAACTTTACCGCTGACAAGTTCGCTTTCGTCCGGATGGCATTCCGCTGTCTCCTTTTACGAGGCGAAACTGAGGCTGGCGCCTTACAAAGATCGGGCGGCGTAGGCGATGTCGACGGACGGCCCTTCTCAACCGCTCACCCTGACAGACATGCGTCGCCAAACCGCAGCAACGAGCGAGCTGACCCTTTGCTGCACATCGTGGGCCACCGAGACCAACTCGACACGGGACATCGACCGCTGGCCAGTCAGCGCTGGTGGTCGCTGCCTATCCGGGAGGCAGCCGCCTCGTCGCCGACCGCCGCGCGTCCTCTGTCGACCACGGCTCTGATCTGCTTTCAACGCGGCCTCGCTCGTATCAGCCCGAGCCAGTGCCTCTCGCTGTCCGACTGGCTGAGAGGGAGGCAGCGACCTAGTTGGTTGGGCCCTCTCTCACCGAGCAGCTCCTGGACGGACGATGATCGATGCTTGGGCGGCAGACGGTCGTAGCCGTCCGACCCACCTCCGCCGCCGCCGCCTCGGCCACCTTCTCTCGCACCGACCAGCGCTCTCCCGCAGAGGCATAGCCGAGTGGCCTCTTGCCAGCCACTCGCAGAGAGCGACAACGAGGGCGCGTGCTCTCGACGGACAGGAGACGAGAGAAAACGTTTGCAAAGGGGATGAGATGAGCGTAGGCATGCTAGAGGTCGGGAAGAGGGCAAGTCGGGGCGCCGCGACGCGCTCGCTGAGTCTCGCCGAGCAAAGGACCTTGTAGACGACGACCTGCAGCCGCAAGACCCTCGTTCTCGTCCGCTCCAGAAGCAAGACGCCCTCGACCCTGTCCTCCCTAAAGCCCTTGAGACGACCGACCGAGAATGAGAACAAGAGGCATGAAGAACAAAGACGCAAAAGTCGGCGACACATCAATCAAGACGCGCGCTTTACTTCTTCGCCTTGGCGCCGGCCTTCTCCGCCGCCTTGGTCACCTTGCCGGCCTTGCCGTCCGACTTCTCGACCGACTTGATAATGCCGACGGCGACCGTCTGGCGCATGTCACGAACGGCGAAGCGGCCGAGCGGGGGGTACTCGTTGTAGGCCTCGACGCACATGGGCTTCGTGGGGACGAGCTTGACGATGGCGGCGTCGCCCGACTTGACGAACTTGGGCGAGGCCTCCATGACCTTACCGGTACGGCGGTCGATCTTCTCGACGAGCGTGTCGAACTTGCACGCAATGTGGGCCGTGTGGCAGTCGAGGACGGGCGAGTAGCCGGCGCCGATCTGTCCGGGGTGGTTGAGGACGATGACCTGGGCGTTGAACGAAGCGGCCTCCTTGGCGGGGTCGTTCTTCGAGTCGGAGCAGACGTTTCCACGGCGGATGTCCTTGACCGAGACGTTCTTGATGTTGAAGCCAACGTTGTCTCCGGGGAGACCCTCGGAGAGCTGCTCGTGGTGCTGGAGGACGAGGAATAGGGCAAGGGAGGGTTAGGAAAGGCGCGGGAGAAAGGAGCCAGCAGGAGCAGCAGGAACGAACCATCTCAACCGACTTGACCTCGGTGGTGACGTTCGAGGGGGCAAAGTTGACAACCATGCCGGCCTTGATGACACCGGTCTCGACACGGCCGACGGGAACTGTGCCGATACCGCCAATCTTGTAGACGTCCTGGAGGGGGAGACGGAGCGGGCGGTCCGAGGGGCGGACGGGGGGCTCGATGGCGTCGATGGCCTCGAGAAGGGTCTTGCCCTTCGAGACACCCGACTTGGTCTCCTTCGACCATCCCTTGTACCAGGCCATGTTGGTCGACTCCTCAATCATGTTGTCTCCGTGCCATCCAGAGATGGGGACGAAGGCGACAGTCTTGGGGTTGTATCCGCTGCGGGAGAAAAAGGGAGGGTGGGTCAGACATTGGCGAGACGATGAGGCGATCGGGGGCGCAGGACGTACACCTTCTTAATGAAGCCAGCGGTCTCCTTGATGATCTCCTCGAAGCGGTCCTGCGAGTACTTGGTCGTGTCCATCTTGTTGACGGCGACGATGAGCTGGCGGACACCGAGGGTGAAGGCGAGGAGGGCGTGCTCGCGGGTCTGGCCGTCCTTGGAGATACCAGCCTCGAACTCTCCGACACCGCCGGCGATGATGAGGATGGCGCAGTCGGCCTGCGAGGTACCGGTGATCATGTTCTTGATGAAGTCACGGTGGCCCGGGGCGTCAATGACGGTGATCATGCTACAGGTAAAAAAGTGGGTGAAGACCGGTCAGCAAAGCAGCGAGCAGGAGCGATGACGTGGCCAGGAGAGAGGAAAGGACGCACTACTTGGGGGTCTCGAACTTCCAGAGCGCGATGTCGATCGTGATACCACGCTCACGCTCGGCCTTCAGTTTGTCGAGAACCCAGGCGTACTTGAACGAGCCCTTGCCGAGCTCGGCGGCCTCCTTCTCGAACTGTTGGTAATTGAGGCGGGGGGACGTCAGGGGGTTGGCTCGAGCGACAACGGCGCGTAGTCGACGGACCTTCTCGATGGTACGCTTGTCGATACCACCGCACTTGTAGATCATGTGACCAGTGGTGGTCGACTTGCCCTGCAGATCGAGAAGGCGAAGAGAAGGGCAGGCGGGTCAGTCCGCCGGACGGCAGGAGTAGGCGCGGGGAGGAGAGCGATGACGCACGGAGTCGACGTGTCCGATGACAACGACGTTAACGTGAAGCTTGTCCTTTCCCATTTTCAACTGCAGCGAGGGCGAGAGCGTGATCAGCGACTGAAGAAGGGCAGCAAAGAGACAGGGGAGCAAGCGATGAGGGAGGTGGCGGGCTGAATAGGCGGGGCAAATTTGGCCCGCCGCCGAATGGGCATCGACAGCGAGCCGAGCCCCAGCCTCTACGACGACCGTCTCCCATGTAGGGAGGCAGGAGCAGGCAGCTCGAATGGTTGTCGAACCAGATCGGGGGGCAGGCGTCGAGCCGGTGGCGAGTCGTCGCCGCTCGACCATCGCCGCTTGAGACAGAGCGATGGCGCGGCTCAACTGCTGGCGCCGCCGGTCCTCGGCCGGTCGCCATGCCCGCCAGTCGGTGAAGTGGAAGGAAGGGAGCAGAGCAGGCGCAGGCGAGGGAGGCACTTGTGCTTGGCTCTGCAGGTGGGAGGAGAGAGGTCGGGCAAACTCACAAACTGGTACGGTTTCGAGTTGGTGGTGGGGTAGGAGAAGGAGGAGCCCGAGCATTTCGCTCGAGCCTTGGGCCGCGCCCTGCCCCGACCGCCCGCTGCCGATGGGCCGCCCCGCAACAAAAAGTAAATTATCCGGGTGGCGGGTTCCGTCTTCAGATCCCCAAACTTGGACAGGCCGATTTCATCATTTTCCATAAACCAACCCTGATCAAAAGGGTGACCACGAGAGGGAGGTCGAGAGCTGATCATCAAGTTCGTAGCGTCGTAAAGAGGGGGGCGATCAAAGCAGCGCCGCGAGGAGCGTCCTCGCCTGGCGGACGACTCGCTCGAGGTCCTTCGGTTGCTCGTCAACGACAGCCGCCCGAAGGACGGCGGCCATGCGCTGCGTCCTGTGAATGGGAGGGCAAGCATGTCAGTCCTGTGGTCAGGCCAGCCGACCGGCGTCACCTCGCACGCACCGGATGGCCGCCATCTTGGCCTCGATCTGGAGCTCGAGAGCGGCCGAGTGGGCGAGTGCGCTCGTCAGGACGTCACCTGGGATGCCGGCCAGGCGCGCGCACTCGATTCCAAACGAGGCCTTGGCCAGACCCTGCCGAAGCGGCAAGGAAGAATGCGTCAGCACCAGACAGGGTGAGGCAGATTGTGCACAAGACTGACAGCGGCGAGGCGGTAGAGGAACGTGATTTCTTGGCTGCCATCGGACCGCGGCCGCTGCGCTGTATATCGAGGGATAAGCGAGTATTAGTACGTCGCCTGACGAAAAGGTCAGGGCGCGTCGGGCCGCACAAAACCCCATGTGCCAGTTGCTGACGTCTGGCAGCTGCCGTGCGAGCGAGGTGGCGACGAGGGGGTAGTGGGTGATGAAAAGCGTGTGGCAGCCGACTTGCGTGACGAGGTGATGGAGGACAGCCTGCGTAAAAGGGTTGGCGCAAGAGGTGGTCAGCCCTCTTTATCATCTAGCAGGATTGCGCCGTTGGCACACACTTCGGCCAGTGCCTGACCGTCATAGGTCGACGTCCCGCGGCCGAGTTCATCGAGGATGACGAGCGAGGAGGCGGTGGCCTGGCGACTGATGCATGGGCCGGAGGGCAAGACGTCGCATCAGCTTTGGCGGTAGACCATCCGAGGGAGGCACGACGGCCGCACATGACGTCGCTCGTCTCCGAGATCTCGACCATGAACGTCGACCGTCCGTGCAGGATGTCGTCCGAAGCGCCCATCCGACTGCGCGAAGAAAGTAACGGTGAGTGAGTGAAGCACCCCAGGGCGGACGCCATCGGAGAACGCACGTGTAGATTGCGTCGTGGACACCAAGTTTGACCGACGATGCCGGCACTGACGGCATAAGCGGCCCAGGGGTCAGCAGATGATAGCGTGTGCCGTGCGGGAGGGGGCGGACCGTAGCTGCCGATCTGAGCCATCAGCACGATTAGCGCGATCGTGCGGACCTGCAGAAAGAAGCGATGCGTTCAGTCGGTGCACGACACAACGAGAAGGGCGAGCGTTCGGACGGACCATCGAACTCTTGCCGCCCATGTTGGGTCCGGTGATGACCTTCGTCCGGCCATGAGTCGCGCTTAGCGTGACGTCGTTCTGTCGGTCGTCGCAGACGGTTCAGAGCGAGAAGTGCAGCGCATGAGCCTAAGCCGGTACGCACAGGGACGTAAAAGTCGTTGGAGAGGGCGGCGACCATCGGATGGAAGGCGCCCTCGCAGATGAGCTGGTGATCGCCCGTCAGCTCTGGCTTCGAGTAGCCGGGCAGATTGGCCGTCTGGGCGAGTGCCATCAGGCAGTCTGCGGAGAAGCGCGCGTCTCGCTTAGCGTCGTGTCGGGCCACACGATCGGAGGCTCTCGAACGCACCGAGCGTCGCCAGATGGTTTGCGACGGTTCGGAAGACGTCGTAGCTCTCGCTGACCTCGGCCAGGAAGGCAGCGAACGCCTTGTCCGCCTCGGCTGCCAGCGTCTCCTTGTGCTGCTCCTTCTCCTGGGCGCTGCGAGACGGATCGAGTCGGAGCGTCAGCCTGCGGTATGAGGGCAGCTACATTGAGGAATGCGTCACGCACATCCGGAGCACCTCGGGTGTGTGGAAACGGACGCTGTGCAAGGCCAGCGGAAGGGGGTCAGCTCACGGGAGCTCGGCAGTGGCGAGGTGTCGCGGACCCACGCATTCTTCGTCGAGGAGACCTTGATCCACTTTGGCGGCACCTTCTTGGCATCCGACGTCCGGATCTCGATCAGGTTCTCTGGTCTCGTCGGAGTCACTCAGCGTCAGCTTCAGCGAGGTGGCGGGCGAGACTCAAGCAGTGCGATACGCACCGACGCCGGCGACCGTCGAGTAGACCGCCTTGGGCCGTTTGATGAGCGCCCGGATCCGCTCGAGTTCCTCGGCCAGCTCATGGTCGCAGAACATGATCATCTGCCAGGACAGCGGCAAATGTCAGCATGTCGGGCCAAGCAAGGCACGAGCTGGCGATCGCTAGGGCGGTGAGGGACCGACGTCGCGCGCGTCCTCGATCTCTGAGAACTTGGTCTTGTCCTTCCAAAGGGCGGGCTTGTCGTTCTGGCGGGCCCGCCACTCGTCGATGGCCTCGAGGTGCCGTGCGAGTGGATCCTCGAGCGCCGAGAACGACTCGATGATGGCGTTGATCAGCGGCGACGTAAAGTCGAATGTCATTGCGGCCTCCCAGAACGTCGAGATGCGCTCAAAGTGCTTGAGGACCGAGATGAGCTCGGCGGGCGTCGCCTGCGATGAGCGATTTGAAGAGCAGAGGACGGGTGCGTCAGCAACGGCTGCCTCATCCGATTAGTACTGTCGCCGACTCACCCGGCCCGACTGGATCCGAACGAGGCCGCGCGGGAGATCCGGCAAGTTCTTGAGAAGATTCTTCAACTTGACGACGCGGTCGCTCGTGTCGGTCGAGATCTCGGTGACGGCGTCGATCCGCTCCTCGAGTTTGCTGCTCCGTGGAGCGCAGTCAGCCGGCAGCTCTGCGACTGCGAAAGGCGAGATGAAGAGCGCACGCCTTGTCGACGAGCGGCCGGCCGACCCACTCGCGCAGCTGCCGCTTGCCCATCTTTGTCGCCGTTCCCGCAAGGAGCCAGAGCAGACTGCCCTTCTCGCCGTTGTCGTCGGCGTTGCGGTAGACCTCCAGATTGGCGAGCGTGTTGGCGTTGAGGAGCATGTGCGACTGGGTCGAAAAACGCCGGAAGGTTGTGTCGGTATGGCTGAGCGAAGACGCAAGCTTGAAGTCTGTAAGTTGGCAGTCGGTCAGTGCAAGGGCAAGAGGCTCTCCGTCCAATCGGTCAATGCACCTTCGAGGTAGCGAATCGCGTACGCGAGACTAGCGACGACAGCGTCGGGGAAGTCGATGACGGCCTTCACTTTGTCAGCTAGCGACGGGATGCGGATCGTCAGTCATGGTAGACAGGCGGGCGGCCGGGGGGCAGGGACGGACCTCCGTTGGCGCCCCGCTTCCGCCAGAAGCGCGCGACGAGCGAAAGGCAGTCGTCCTGGTCGAGATCGAACGGGACGCGCTCGAAGCGGACACTCGAGCTCCTGCCGGTGTTAAACGTCGGAGAGTCAGCCAGCTAGTCCATCCAGATCACTCATCGGCTTAACTCACCCTGGCGAAAGCAGCTGCTCGAGAAGCTTTTCGGATGGCGGCGACAGCTTGCCGAGCGGCAGCAAGACCTCCTGCGGCTGGATGTGCGTGATACGAGTCTGTGAATCCCTTTCGTGTCAGGTTGGAAATGAGCACCTCATCGCAGACTGGGACGCACTTCGAGCTCCGTTCTCGCAGGTCCGTCTGCAGGCAAGGGACGGTCAGCCCCCGATCAAACGCATGAGCGAGGCGAAGCGGCAGACACACCGGCGAACGCGTCCCAAGTGACGTCGCCCGTCGAAGGGACGACGCTGACGAGGCCGATCTGCACCTCGCCGGCCGAAGCATCGGCGGCTCTCGCCTTGCCTTTGCCTCGGCCGAGCGGTGTTTCGACGATGGCGACAAGTGCGTTGCTGGGTGGAACGGCGGCCAGCGAATTGCCCGGCGCACCATCGTCAGCGGAAGCGAGCTCGTCGACCCAACTGAGGAGAGACAATGGCACTTTATCAGCGGACAGCCCCGTGTTGCAGTGGGAGTAGGAGGAGGAGTAGAGGGGACCGACGTCGAAGCCGTGTAGAGCTCGGTCAATTTGCGGGTGAAGGGCGCGCTCCGGTTCGTGCCGACCTTTTTCAGCGCGGCCGTCTCGATCTGCCGGACGACTCCGACCTTGTGGCCGTTGGCAATCAGGTTGCGGACATCTGCGTTTAGACGTGAGGGCGAGCGCGAGTCAGGTTCCGAGGTGGGCATGGGCTCGGGAGACAGCATGGCAAGGCGCACGGATAAAAAGCCGGTGGACTGGGATGCTTGCCGTGTAGAAGTTGCGGTCCGGGAAGGCGACGATGTTGAGGATCTTGGCCGCCGTCTTGGCGTCCTCGCCGAAGAACCGAAACTTGTAGCCAACTGGGCGACGAGTGGGTAGCCGACGAAGCAGTCAGCGCCGCACGGATCGAGAAGCTCGAGCCCCTGCCCACGACGACTCACCTTCGAAGATGAGGAGCACGCCAGGATTGGCCAGCTTGAGTGCTTTGACCTGCAGCGAGAGCGCACCGATCAGCCGGTTGACCGATGGGCGCAACTGGCGCTGAAGTCAATACGACACGCACCTGCTCCTCGAGTGGCGTGTACGTCAGACCGCTCGGCCCGACCTCGGGCGGCGCCTTCTTCTTCCCGTCCCCCGCCGTCTTCCTGACCGGGGCCGTGAGCTTTGACTTGAGCGCATCAAGCTTGGCATTGCCACGCTCTGGAGAGGCGCTGCCATCGCCGTCGTCGTCGATGCGCCCGATCTCGTCACCGTCGTTTGACTCGCCGGCCGCCGAGTCGTAATCCGAGCCGCCTCCTGCCCGAGCTTCTGCCTCGTCGAGGTCGAGCGACCGCCGCCGGCCGAAGCGCCGGCCGAGCAGCTTGGTCGCGAACTGCTCATGCCGCTTGGCCTTTGCGGCCGTGGCCTCGGCCGACAGCGGTACCTGCGTGACGATCGATGGTCCGACGCCCGACGTCTCGAGCTGGTCGTCCGGGTCAGGATCAGGCTCGACGTACGTGAGCGCGCGCAGAGCTTGAGCGGCGGCCGAGTCTTTGGCGTTGAAGGCCGGCCTCTTGGACGCGGCGCTGGCCGCAGACGGACGAGCGTGAGCGGCCTGCTGCGCCCGCTGGAAGATGGCCGCGACAGGGGCTGCCGGCCTGGCCGAGCTGCTCGTGCTCGCGGCGCTCGATGCAGCACTCCGGCTTCCAGATGCCGTCGGCTGCTGCTGCATGCCTCGTGGGACGGATGGCGGTCCGGCCGCCGTCATGCGAGGATGATTGGAACGAGCCCCGGCGGTGGCGACAGTGGTGACAGGGGCCGAGATCATCTGGACCTCGTCGTCGCTCCCGTCGACGGCCATCGGCCGGACAGCCGCATCGCTCTCGTCGTCAGAATCGAGCACGATGACCTCGGCTCGGCCTTTGCCCTTGGCCGGCGGCGATCGGGCCGACCCTGTCGGTGGGTTGTGCTCAGTCTTGATGCGCTTGACCGAGGTCGAGGAGCTCGCGCTCGCGTGCGGCGGCGACGTTGTTGCCGACCGAGGCGGCGGCGTCTTGCGCTTGAAGAATTGCGAGACCGACGGCTGATCAGGCGTCGGAGGCAGCACCGGCTTGAGCGTCATCGCGACCGCAGCTGGGGTTGGGCGAATGGAGCGATGGTGATGGGTTGAGGCAGAGGTCGGGCAGGGACGAGGGCGTCTGCGCGGGCGCCCGCGGGCGGACTCGTCCGGCGGCAGCAGGGAGTACTCATCCGACCACCTCCACTTGCACTCCTCCCCCGATCTCGCCTGCTCGACACGAACAGCAAGCTGGGAAGGAAGACCGGGCATCAGAAGCTGATCCGATAGGTCGCTGACCAGTGCCTCTCACCCCGGCTATCCCACCGAAACATGCAGACAAACATACTCGCTTGGTCACGTCCCCGAAGAGCGTTTCCATCGCATGGGAAGCGTCTTCGACTGCCACACGGCCCACATTGCGCGCAAGTTCGACACGCTCGTCGAGAAGATCGACCGCCGTACCGGTAAGGTCATGGAGGCCTCGCCCAAGTTCGTCAAGTCGGGCGACGCCGCCATCGTCA